>SDBT01001213.1_pt1 | contig 44594 bp, 40 predicted proteins | sample 2277101 | NCBI WGS metagenome assembly SDBT01 (sample SAMN10404973, study PRJNA504765) | marine sediment metagenome | isolation source: marine sediment core GS10_PC15, 103 cmbsf | place: Arctic Ocean: Southern Knipovich Ridge | collected 2010
AATTAAGGTTATGAAAAGAACACATGTATTCGGAGGAGCGTTGACACTCTTGGTCGTAAACTTTCTTGTTTTACCCATGAACCTGAAAGCTCAGGAGGAGGAATCATCCCCTATTGGTGTTGGAGGTGACCTGGTGAGTAATTATATCTGGCGTGGGTCAAAATTAGCAACCGGACCTGTTATCCAACCTTATATGGAACTGTCAGTGGGTAATTTTTCATTCGGCGGCTGGGGATCATACGCCTTTACATCCAATGAGGGTGCTGAAGCCGACCTTTACCTATCCTATGGATTCGATTTCGGCCTGAGTATCGGATTAACGGATTATTACTTTCCCGGTACCAATTATTTTGATTTTTCAGATTCTACCGGGGCTCATGCGTTTGAAATTAATTTGGAATATGAGATTGGCGGTCTTTCTATTAGCACCAACTATAATATGAACGAGGCAGGCGGAGCGGGAGCTTCAGGTGGAGATATGTATTTCGAGCTAGGGTATTCCTTCGACAGTTTCGGTTTGATGATGGGAGGAGGGAATGGCTGGCATACAACCCATGGAGATTTCGCCATTTGTAACATTGGTGTTACCTCATCTGCTGAACTGAAAATAACCGGGTCTCTCTCTCTTCCTGTAAGTGGGGCTTTAATTCTAAATCCTCAAACAGAACAATTCTACGTAGTTGTTGGTGTATCATTTTAAAACCATTATGCGATGAAAAAAATTGAAGCAATAATCCGTAAAACCAAGTTTGAAGAAGTGAAAGAGGCCCTTCATGAAAACGGTATCGAATTCTTCTCTTTCTGGAATGCCCGCGGTGTGGGTATGGCCAGGGAAAGTCGGGTATACCGTGGTATTGCATACGATACAAGTACCATTGAAAGGTTGTACCTGCAAATCGTTGTACGCGATGTGAACCTTGAAAAGACAGTTGAAGCCCTGTTGAAATCTGCTGCAACCGGAGAGGTTGGTGATGGAAAGATATTCATCTCCACCCTTGATGAAAGCATCCGGATCCGAACGGCTGAGAGGGGCGACGAATCATTATATATTAAAGATTGACAATCATAACGTTAACAGAGTTAAAACGTATATACCATGGAAGATTTAACAACAGCCGTATCTGAATTTACCATTTCAATAGATACCATATGGATCCTGGTTGCAGCCGTCCTTGTCATGTTCATGCAGCCTGGTTTTGCCCTGGTTGAAGCAGGATTCACAAGATCCAAAAATACCGTAAACATTCTTATGAAGAACCTGATGGACTTCTCCATTGGCTCCCTAATCTTCTGGCTGATGGGTTATACCCTTATGTATGGGGAAGATGTTGGGGGATTTGCAGGCAAGATATCGCTTTTCTTTAGCAGTAATGAAATTAACGGAGTGCCTGATAAGGCATCCCTGATGTTCCAGACCGTTTTCGCTGCTACTGCTGCTACCATTGTTTCTGGTGCAGTGGCTGAACGGACCAAATTTTCTGCTTACCTGATATTCACCGTAGCCATCACTGCCGTGATCTATCCCATCTCCGGTCACTGGGTATGGGGTGGTGGATGGTTGTCAACCCTGGCAACTCCTTTCCATGATTTCGCCGGATCGACAGTAGTTCACTCGGTTGGTGCATGGGTTGGCCTGATGGGAGCAGCCGTAATTGGTCCCCGTATAGGAAAATACACCAAGGACGGTAAAGCAAGGGCCATACCGGGTCAGAACCTGGCACTGGGTGCACTGGGTGTGTTTATTCTCTGGTTCGGATGGTTTGGTTTCAACCCAGGATCTCAGTTGGCTGCTACCGGTAGCGATAATGCGTCGGCCATTTCCCATATTTTCATTACCACCAATCTGTCTGCTGCTGCAGGTGCGGTAACAGCCATGTTTGTGACCTGGATAAAGTACAAGAGGCCCGGCCTCTCCATCACCCTGAATGGTGCCCTTGCCGGTCTGGTTGCGATCACAGCCGGTTGTGACGTAGTGAGTCCGGGTGGAGCTGTCATCATTGGAACTCTCGCAGGAATTCTCCTTGTATTTGGAGTAGAATTCATTGACAAGGTTCTGAAAATCGATGATCCGGTTGGTGCCGTTTCTGTTCACGGACTGAATGGTGCTCTGGGTACCATTATGGTTGGATTCCTGAGTACTTCAAACGGACTCTTCTACGGTGGAGGTGCTGCCCAGCTAGGATCACAGGTGATTGGTGTCCTTTCCATTGCTGCCTGGGCCATGGGATTGGGCTTCATTGTCTTCTTTACATTGAAAAAGACTATAGGTGTCAGGGTATCCAAAAGAGTCGAAGAAGAAGGACTGGATATTTATGAACACGGAGAATCTGCGTACAACTAACCATATCTCAGCACAGAACCTTTAGAATTACAGCACTTTCAATTTAAAAGATATTAACGGCTATTCCTTACCAAAACATCATTATTGTTCCAGCGCATGTTTTGATTCGTAGTTTTATTACGTATATTTGCTGTCATTGAATTAAATAATAATTACGAGTGAAATCACATTCAAATACGGTAAAAAGGTATATAACAAAGAGGATCATTTGGTCCGGATGAGAATGGTATGAACTGAAATATAAGAAAGCCGTTCTCTCTAAACCTGAGAACGGCTTTTTTTTTATAAACATGCATTAGCGCGCCTCTAATATGGTTTTGGAATAGAAAGTAGTTTATAGAGGCGCCCAATAACTAGGAGGTAACCTGGTATGAGAAAAGAGAGACCCGGACAGGCGGGATTATATAGAAGCGAATTTGAACATGATAACTGCGGAATTGGATTCGTAGCCCATCTGAAAGGAAAGAAATCGCATAACATTATCCAGCGTGGACTGGAAATCCTGGTGAACATGACCCACCGTGGTGCAGAAGGATCGGATAGTAAATCCGGAGATGGTGCCGGGGTTATGATCCAGATACCCAGGGACTTTTATCTTATTCAAGGGTATGCCATTCCACCTGAGGGCCAGTTCGGTACTGGTCTTGTCTTTCTTCCACAGGATCCTGCAGAGGCCAAAAAATGTGAAGAGATCCTGGTTCAGTTTGTGAACGATGAGGGGGTCCGGTTTATTGGTTTCAGGGAAGTACCCAGGGATAACAGCACCATTGGCGACATTGCAAGAAGTGCCGAACCCAACATGAAACAGATCCTTCTTGGTGCTGACCTTCCCCAGGATGAGCTCGAACGCAAGCTTTACATCATTCGTAAAAGAGTTGAGAAACATGTAGCGGCTTCCAGCCTGATTCAGAAAAATTTCTTTTACCTGCCCAGCCTGTCTACAAAGGTCCTGATTTATAAGGGAATGCTCACATCTGAGCAGCTGGGAGAGTATTTCCTTGACCTGCAGGACAACAGGATCCAGAGCGCCATTGCCCTGGTGCATTCCAGGTTCAGCACCAATACATTCCCCAGCTGGGACCTGGCCCAACCTTTCCGCATGCTTGCGCATAACGGAGAGATCAATACTGTAAAAGGAAACCGTTTCTGGATGCAGGCGCGGGAATCCCTTCTTAAATCAGAAGTTCTGGGTGACCTGGATAAGATCTATCCGGTGATCGAACCTGATAAAAGTGATTCAGCATCTCTCGATAATGCACTGGAATTCCTGATCATGAGCGGGAAATCCCTGTCCTACTCAATGTCCATCCTGATTCCTGAATCCTGGAATGACAAAAATCCCATCTCCCCGGAATTGAAAGCCTTTTACCAGTACCACTCCACTTTTATGGAACCATGGGATGGTCCGGCATCCCTTATTTTCAGTGACGGGCGATACATCGGTGGGATGCTTGACAGGAACGGACTGCGCCCATCCAGGTATGTAATCACCAAGGATGACCTGATGGTTATGGGTTCGGAAGTGGGTGTGCAGACATTTCCTGCTGAAGATATCAGGGAAAAAGGGAGGCTGAAACCCGGCAAGTTGATCCTGGTGGATGTAGTGGAAGGAAAGATCTACAGGGATGAAGAACTTAAATCCCAACTGGCTTCGGCACATCCCTACCTGGACTGGATCGGCAAGAACATGGTCAACCTGGAAGAGATACAAGCCGGGAACATTGTGCCTCCGGGCCTGGGGGAAGCATACGATCGCTATCTGACCTCCTTTAATTATAGCAGGGAGGATATCGAAACCATCATCAAACCCATGGCCGCATCCGGAAAAGAGCCGATCGGATCCATGGGTAATGATGTTCCCCCCACTGTTCTGAGCAAAAAACCATACAGACTGTTCTGCTATTTCAAACAACTTTTCGCACAGGTTACAAATCCTGCCATCGATCCCATTCGTGAAGAATTGGTAATGACACTCACCGGATATCTTGGATCGTTACAAACCAATGTCCTTGATCAATCTGCCGACCATGCAAAAATGGTTAAGTTCAAGAGTCCGGTCATCAACAATACCTATTTCCAGGTGGTAAAAAACCTGCGTTACAAGGGATTTTCAAACAGGGTGATCCCCATGCATTTTGATGCAAAAAAGGGTGCTGGCGGACTGAAAGAGGCTGTTGATGAAATTTGTCGCCTTGCAGAAAAGGCTGTTGATGAAAACAACAATTACATCATTTTAACCGACAGGGAAATCACTGAAGATAAAGCTCCCATACCTTCCCTTCTTGCAGTTTCGGCCGTTCATCATCACCTGATCAATTGCAGAAAACGGATGCAGATTGACATCGTAGTGGAGTCGGCCGAACCGCGTGAAGTGATGCACTTTGCCCTTTTGTTAGGATACGGAGCAAGCATCATCAATCCTTACATGAGTTTTGCCGTCATTGAGCAACTGGTAAAAAGCCGGGTCATCCAACAGGATTTCGATAAGGCTCAGGAAAATTACATGCTGGCCATCAATAAAGGATTGTTGAAGATCCTCTCTAAAATGGGTATCAGTACCCTTCGGAGCTACCGCGCTGCACAGATCTTTGAAGCCATTGGTATACATTCTGAGGTGATTGATAAGTATTTTGAAGGTACAGTATCCCGCATCGGGGGAATTGGTCTCGACGAGATTTGTGAAGAAGTTCTTATCCCACACCGCAAAGCATATACCGGGGATGTACATTCCATGATCCTTACCGAAGGAGTCTATTCTTATCGCAAATACGGTGAACATCATGCCTGGAATCCGGAATCGGTGGCACTGCTTCAATGGAGCACCCGCAACAATGACTACAACAAATATAAGGAATACGCTGCCCTGGTTGATTGTGAAACCGCCCGGCCCGGATTCCTGAGGGGACTTCTCACCTATAAGAGAAATCCCATCCCCGTGGAAGAGGTTGAACCGGTGGAAAAAATTCTAAAGCGCTTTGTGACCGGAGCCATGTCCTATGGCTCCATCAGCAGGGAGGCACATGAAGCACTGGCCATTGCCATGAACCGCATTGGAGGCCGAAGCAATACGGGTGAAGGAGGTGAGGATCCCGACCGGTTCGTGCCGCTTAAGAATGGAGATTCCAGGAGAAGTTCCATTAAACAGGTGGCCAGCGGACGCTTTGGAGTTACCACCGAGTACCTGGTCAATGCAGATGAGATACAGATCAAAGTTGCCCAGGGGGCCAAGCCCGGAGAAGGTGGACAGCTGCCCGGCCACAAGGTGGATAAGATTATCGCAAAAACCCGCTATTCCATTCCCGGGATCACCCTTATCTCTCCTCCGCCCCATCATGATATTTATTCCATTGAAGACCTGGCTCAACTTATCTTTGATCTGAAAAATGTGAATCCCGATGCGAAAATATCGGTGAAGCTTGTTTCTGAAACAGGTGTGGGGACCATCGCAGCAGGTGTGGCCAAAGCTTCGGCAGACCTGATCACCATCAGTGGTGCGGAAGGAGGCACAGGTGCCAGTCCATCTTCTTCCATCAAGCATGCGGGATTGCCCCTGGAAATGGGGCTTGCCGAGACACAACAAACCCTTGTAATGAATAACCTCCGAAAAAGGGTGGTCTTGCAGGCAGATGGACAGATGAAAACCGGCAGGGATGTGATCATGGCAGCCCTCCTTGGCGCAGAAGAATTTGGTTTTGCCACAAGTGCCCTGATTGTGCTTGGATGCGTAATGATGCGCAAGTGCCACATGAACACATGTCCCGTTGGTGTGGCCACCCAGGATGCAGAATTGAGAAAACGTTTCCGCGGTAAAGCCGATTTCGTAGAAAACTATTTCAATTTTGTAGCAGAGGAGGTACGTGAACACCTGGCCGAACTGGGATTTCGCACTTTCAATGAAATCGTGGGAAGGGCTGATCTGCTCTCCAGGAATGATGCCATATCCCACTGGAAGACAAAGAACCTGGATCTGAGTGATCTCACAGCCTTTTTACCGGCAGCACAGAGAAACTCATTGTATAAGGTCGAAGAGCAACATCATAAAATCGATGGGGTCATCGACCATGATCTCATTGAACAATCCAGGAAAGCGATTGATGAGAAGCAACCGGTTACCATCCACAAGTCCATTAAGAATACAGACAGGACCACCGGTGCCATGTTATCCGGAAAAATCGCAAAACTTTATGGCAATGAAGGTCTTCCTGAAGGGACCATCAAGGTACGGTTTGCCGGATCTGCCGGCCAGAGTTTCGGTGCATTCCTTGTTCCCGGCGTAGAATTCTACCTGGAAGGGGATACCAATGATTACCTGGGCAAAGGATTGTCAGGCGGACGGATCATAGTAGTCCCGCCCGAAGGATCCACCTTTGAATCCGATCAGAATATTATCATTGGAAATACAGTGCTGTACGGAGCCACAAGAGGTGAAATTTTTATTTCAGGAGTGGCAGGAGAACGATTTGCGGTGCGAAACAGTGGAGCTACCGCAGTGATTGAAGGAGTAGGTGACCATTGTTGTGAATATATGACCGGTGGACGTGTGGTTGTACTGGGAAAGACAGGACGGAATTTTGCAGCTGGCATGAGTGGCGGGATTGCCTATGTACTTGACCAGGAAGGAGATTTCGATTACTACTGCAACATGGGAATGGTGGAGCTATCCCTGGTGGAGGATTTGAATGACAAAAAGGAGCTTACTGACCTGATTTCCAAGCACTATGAATTAACAGGAAGCAAGGCAGCCGAGAAGATTCTTGCTGACCTGGATTCCTATATGGACCGGTTCATTAAGGTCATTCCATATGAATACAAGAAGGTGATGCAGGAGTTGAAGCTGGAAGAGATCAGGCAAAAGCTGGCCACCGTGGAGAAGGATGTGGAAATGATAGGTGATGTTTAATAGATAAGAACAATGGGAGATCCTAAAGGATTCTTGAAGATAAGTAAGAAGCCGGCCGGAAACAGGCCGGTTCATGAACGCACCGGGGATTACAGCGAAGTTGAACAGACCCTGAACTCTGAAGACCGGATGCTCCAGGCATCCAGGTGTATGGATTGCGGAATACCTTTCTGTCACTGGGGATGTCCGGTGGACAACCTGATCCCCGAATGGAACGATCTTCTGTACCGCGGTGACTGGAAGGGAGCCAGTGACCGGTTGCATTCAACCAACAATTTCCCTGAATTTACCGGGAGGATCTGTCCCGCACCATGTGAGCACTCATGTGTACTGAACATCGGTGAAGAGCCGGTTACCATCCGTGAAAATGAGGCAGCTATTGTGGAGAGGGCATTTGCTGAAGGCTATATCAAACCTTCGCCTCCTGAAGTGAGAACCGGTAAGAAAGTTGCAGTGATCGGAAGCGGACCCGCTGGGATGGCTGCTGCCGACCAGCTGAACAAGGCCGGTCATACCGTTACACTGTTCGAAAAAGATGAAAAGATCGGCGGATTACTCAGGTTTGGGATCCCGGATTTTAAATTAAACAAACGAACCATTGACAGGAGACTGGCAGTCATGCAGGCCGAAGGCCTTGAAATCAAAACCGGAATTGAAGTCGGAAAGGATATTACTGGCAAAGAGATCATGGACCAGTATGATGCCGTATGCCTGGCCATTGGCGCCATGCAACCCAGGGACCTGGCCGTGGATGGCCGTGAATTGGATGGTATCCATTTTGCCATGGAATACCTTGCCCAGCAAAACCGGGTCAACAATGGAGACTATGTGGCATACGATAACAGGATTACTGCCGAAGGTCGAAACGTGCTTGTCATTGGTGGTGGCGACACCGGATCAGACTGCGTGGGAACTGCCATTCGACAGGGAGCCGCCAGTGTAACCCAGATCGAGATCATGCCCAAACCTCCCGAAAAAAGGGCAAATGACAATCCATGGCCCTATTTTGGAAAAATTCTAAAAACCTCCACATCCCATGAAGAAGGATGTGAAAGAATGTGGAGTCTCTCCACCCTCCGCTTTATGGGCATGCAGCGAAGGGTAACCCATACCGAAGTAGAGGAGGTGTCATGGCAAAAGGTAAATGGGAGTTTGACAGTGAAGCCAGTTCCGGAAACCCACCAGCAGATTGAAGCCGACCTGATCCTGCTGGCCATGGGGTTTATTCATCCAATCCATGAAGGGCTGCTTTCAGAATTGAATATTAAACTGAATCCAAGAGAAAATGTGGAAGTTGACAACTCCATGTCTACCAGTCTCAATAAAGTTTTTGCTACAGGAGATGCAGTAAACGGAGCCAGCCTGGTGGTGACAGCCATCGCTTCCGGGAGAAAAACTGCAAAAAAAATCGACGACTTTCTTCTTTCCAGGGGGTAAACAATTAATTAAAATTATATTTTCTAAGAATACCCCCATTTTTAATAGGCTATTCCAAATTTTTAGTATTAATATTCATAATACCCCCTATATATTTTGGGGTGTGTCTGATATTTATCATATATTTGCAAAGAACACTCAATACTTTGTCATATGAAAAAGCAATGGCTGATCGCACTGATGGCATTTGGAGTGATTTCCTTGCTGGGAGTCATCTTTCCTTACAGTTTTGATACGGGCGACACTTCCGGGATTGACGGTGGAGATGTGGCATGGATGCTCGCTTCCACAGCACTGGTATTCCTGATGACCCCGGGACTTGGATTCTTTTATGGCGGCATGGTCCAACCCAAAAACGTGATTTCCACCATTCTGCAGAGCTTCATTGCCATGGGATTGATAAGTATCCTTTGGGTGGTCTTTGGATTCAGTCTTGCATTTGGAGAAAGCATTGGAGGTGAGGGCTATGGCCTCTTTGGAAATCCAGCCACATTCTTCATGTTCAGGGGAGTGGGGGGAGCACCTGATCCTGACTTTGCTGCCACCATACCACTGGCACTGTTTGCATTGTTCCAGTTAAAATTTGCCATCATTACTCCCGCCCTGTTTACCGGTTCATTTGCAGGAAGGGTCCGCTTCACTGCCCTGATGATCTTTATGGTGCTTTTCATGATCTTTATATACTGTCCCCTTGCCCACTGGACCTGGCATCCCAATGGTTTCCTGAGGAACTGGGGTGTACTTGATTTTGCTGGCGGGACAGTGGTGCATATGTCAGCAGGGATGGCCGCACTGGCAGGTGCGTTTTTCTTCGGCCCGCGAAGAGATTATGCAAAACCACACTACCCGGCAAACATCCCCTTTGTAATGCTGGGTACCGGGTTGCTCTGGTTCGGGTGGTTCGGATTCAATGCAGGATCTGCACTGGGAGCAACAGATACCGCAGTTAAGGCCCTGTTGAATACCAATACTGCCTCAGCCTCGGCCATGCTTGTTTATATCTTTTTTGACGGGGTGCGGGGAAGAAAGCCTTCCGCCCTTGGGGCCTGTGTGGGAGCAGTGGTAGGCCTGGTGGCCATCACCCCCGCTGCCGGTTTTGTATCCGTTGGATCCAGCATGTTTATCGGCGGATCTGCAGCCATTGCCTCCAACCTGATGATCTATTTCTTCTCCCGCAGAGGCGTGGACGATACACTGGATGTTTTCCCGGCACACGGGATCGGTGGAATGGTAGGAATGTTACTTACCGGAGTATTTGCAGAGGAGGTTGGATTGATCCATGGTGAAACCACCACCTTCCTGTTCCACCTGCTGGCCCTGGTTATTGTTTCTGCATTTGCATTCGGGGGATCTCTCCTTCTTTACTGGATCACCGATAAAATTGTACCCATGCGTGTTCCCAGTTTATACGAGGATGTGGGTCTGGACATGAGTCAGCACAACGAAAGCCTCTTTTATGAAAATGATGAAAAGGTGAAGCTCAGGAGAGAGAAACTGAAAAACTATTCTCCGGATTTCTATCCCCGTTATCCTAAAAAGCAGAGGGGATGAAGCTATGCTTTTACCGGAGGCGTCGGAGATCGGAATCCCCGCATCAGGATCTGCCTGAGTTCAACCTTGATCTGATCCGGATCCAACGGTTTCCCCAGCTCTTTTTCCATTGAAGTGACGCCCCTGGTCTCAAATCCGCATGGATTGATGTATGTAAAATAATCCAGGTTGGTATTTACATTCAGCGCAAATCCATGCATGGTCACATGCCTGCTGGACCTCACTCCGATGGCACAGATCTTCCGTGCTTTGACAGGGTGCTTCACATCAAGCCAAACACCGGTGGCTCCATCCATCCGGGTGGATGTAATCCCGTAATTCTTTAGCAATGCGATGATGGAATCCTCAAGCAAGGCTACATATTGTTTCAATCCAATACCCAGGAATTCCAGGTCAACAATGGGGTATCCAACAATCTGTCCCGGTCCGTGGTAGGTAATGTCCCCTCCCCTGTTGGTTTTACAGTAGGTGGCATTGATCTTCTTCAGAAAATCCTGCCGTATCAAAAGATTGTTTTCATTCCCGCTTTTACCCAGGGTATACACATGGGAATGCTCACAGAAGAGCAGGTATTGTTCAGGACGATCCATACCTGAAGTATCTCGCTTGTAGTTCACCAGTTTATTGAACCGCTCTTCCTGGTAGTCCCAGGCCTCCTGGTAATCCATCAGTCCAAGATCCTGGAACAATATCTCGTTTTGCGTGTCACTCACCGGCCGTTTCCTTTCCCGATTTTGCAAATACATGTTTCTCCGCATGATAGGAGGAACGTACCAGGGGACTTGACTCCACTGCCCTGAATCCTTTCTGCAGTGCCCGTTTCTTCAGGGATTCAAATTTTTCAGGATGAATATACTCCTCAACGGGCATGTGATCCAGGGTAGGCTGAAGGTATTGTCCCAGGGTCAGCACTTCACAGCCTGCCGCCAGCAGATCATCCATGGCTTGCAGTACCTCTTCCTCCCTCTCTCCCAGACCCAGCATGATGCCCGACTTTGAAGTAACAGACGAGTCGGAGAGCATGCCGATCACCTCAAGGCTAGTCCTGTATTTTGCCCTGGAACGGATTTTCGGGGTCAATCGCTCAACCGTTTCCAGGTTATGGGAGATCACCTCAGGGCCTGCTTCAATGACCAACTGAACCAGTTCGGGTATGGCATCAAAATCAGGTATCAGGGTTTCCATGGTCAGACCGGGCACCTCCTGTTTCAGGATCCGGATGGTTTCGGCCCAAAACCCGGCTCCTTTATCCGGCAGGTCATCGCGGTCCACCGAAGTGATCACAGCATGCCTGATCCCCATGGTTTTGACAGAATCCACAAGTCTGTATGGCTCCTGTTGATCCACCGGCATGGGCCGGCCGGTTTTTACCGCACAGAATTTGCATGCCCTGGTGCATATCTCACCCAGGATCAGAAAGGTTGCAGTTCCTGCTCCCCAGCACTCCCCTATGTTGGGGCAATTGCCACTGGAACAAATGGTGTGCAGGTCATGCCTGTTGACCTGCTCCTTCACATACATATAACGGTCTCCTCCCGGCATGCGCATGCGCATCCATGGAGGCAGCCTTTTTCTGCCATTCGGTTCGACCTTGCTTTTTCCCGTTTCCATCCCGCGAAGATAACCAGAAACCATCGCTTAGAATAGATCAAGTTACCTTTTTTCTTAATTTTAGGTCTTAAAGAAAACAGAATGCAAGATCACAGTGAGCTATTGTTAATGGCCAAAAGGGTCCAGGCCATCGCAGAGAACGGACTTCATTATTCAGAAAGTGATTATGATCAGGACCGTTACAGTGACCTGGAAGAGATATCCACCAGGATGCTTTCCCTGATCACCAACCAAACCCTTGAAACCATTCAGGTAGCTACCCCTGAAAAGAATGGATACAGAACTCCCAAGATAGACGTGCGCTGCATAATATTCAATGATAAAGATGAGATACTGATGGTCAAAGAGCGGGTCGATTCCTGCTGGTCCCTGCCGGGAGGGTGGTGTGATGTGGGCTACACTCCAACTGAAGTAGCTGAGAAGGAGGCATTTGAAGAGGCCGGGGTCAAGGTGAAAGCCAAACGGGTGCTGGCCATCTTCGATAAGAAATGCCATGACCATCCGGATGATCTGTTTTATACATATAAAATATTCATGGAGTGCGAACCTGAAAACTTCGATATCTCCACCGGTATGGAAACCCTGGATGCAGGTTTTTTCAAACAGGATGAACTACCAGAGCTTTCCACCCCCCGGAACACTGCTTATCAGATCAATAAAATGTTTGATTTTCATTACAACAGGATCCACTGGCCCATCATTGATTAAAAAGGATGTCATCAAAAGCAAGGATATTGATTATTGGAGCCGGAGCTGTGGGAGGTATAACGGCAGCTTTAATGAAACAACGCGGCCACGACGTTACCCTGGTCTGCAAGCACCCCGAGCTGGCCGAAAGAATAACCCGTAAAGGGCTTCACCTTTTTGGATACTGCGGTGACCGGCGGATCAGGATCCCATCAGTGGCCACCCCCGGTGAAGTTGAAGGCCAGATGGATGTGGTATTTATTGCCACCAAATCCACAGAGATGATCCGGGCTGCCCATGCCTCCATTCCCCTGCTGAAATCCTCAAGCCGGGTGGTTTCCATGCAGAACGGGATCGTGGAGGAAGAACTGGCAAAGATCGTTGGTCCGGACCGGGCTGTGGGTTGCGTGGTGAGCTTTGGAGCCACCATGCACGAACCTGGTGTTCTGGAAATGACTTCCAGGGGAGATATGGTAACAGGTTACCTGGACCGGGGTCCTGATGATGTACTTGAAGAAATCTCAGAGATGCTCAGCAGTGTTGTTCCTGTCCGCACAACGGACCGGATCATGTCTCATCTTTACTCCAAACTGATCATCAACTCATGCACCTCCACCCTGGGAGCCATCAGCGGGCTGGACCTTGGGCCCCTGCTGAAAAAGAAAAGAGCCAGACAACTGTTTTTAGCCATCGGCCGGGAAGCCGTGGCAGTAGCTGATGCCATGCGTCTGCAACTGGTGCCTTATGCAGGAAAGGTCCGTTTTCAATCCCTCCTGAAACAACATCCCCTCCGGCAACATCTATTCATCAGGCTGTTCGGTTGGAAATATAAGAAGCTGAGGTCAACCAATCTGCAGTCGTTGAAAAGGGGACAAAAAACGGAAATAGATTTTCTGAACGGCTACATTGTCGGGAAGGGAGAACCACTTGGAGTGGAAACTCCCGTAAACCGCAGACTGGTACAGATGGTCCATGAGATCGAGAGTAAAAGACGCCCCATCAGCCCCATGAACCTGGAGGATGAATTTTTCGACAGGTATTTAGATAAGGACACCTCTATAAACTAGTTCAGTCTACTTTACAGGCGCTACAGGAAACTTATGCATGATTTTAGCAATACCCACAGGAATGGTTTTCTCCCTTTTCGCCGGGTTTTCATTAATGGTCCCGGTTCCGATTCCCTCCCAGATAAGTTTCTGATCTTTTGCGTCAAAAACATCACAAACGAGCGTGCCAACCTCATAGTCATATTCGTGAATGGTGGTGGTTGAATGGCCACCGCCCCATCCATATCCTGGTCCAACTCCGTAGAAACCGCCATAATATCCATGCCCGCCGTACATCCCACCCATGCTGGTGGTGGTTGCCGACTTGGATGTTTTCTTCTCAACCACAATAAAGAGGGTAACGATCATGTCTCCGCCATCTTCCACAAGGGAGAATCCACGCTTTCTGAACTCTTCTCCAAAAGACTTCTCAATTCTCTCCTTATCGAAACGTGTCATAATCTGATCACTCTCTTCAGCCCAACCGTAATACTGAAGTGTTTTAAATTTAGACCAGTCAACGGTCGGATCAGTATCTGTGATGACTTTAAGACCGGAACAGGAATTCAGGATCAGTAATCCCGTAAATAAGGAAATGACTAAGATTTTTGTTTTCATGATTTTTGTTTTAATTCTTGAGGTATAAACAATTGTCTTCGTATAAGTGTTCAAAGAGTATCATTAAAACCCAAATTACTCTGTCAGGGGCGGTTCATCACCAACCGTGATCCAGCCACCACCGATTGCTTTATACAGAAATGTGTATGCAGAGAGTTGTTCCCTGATTGTTCTGGATGTATTGAGCTCCGTCTGGAAAAGCGATCGCTCTGTTTCCAGAACCTCCAGATACCCGGTTTGACCTCCGTCATACCTGGCCCTGGACAACTTTGCGGCATTGGTTGCGGCTTTCATCTGGAATTGCCTTGATGCCACCTCCCTCTTGTAGGTATGCACATCGACCAGGGCATCTTCGACTTCCCGGAAAGCATTGATGACTGTTTTTTCATATTGAAGCATTGCCTGCTCTGCCACTTCTTTCTGAATCTCCACACGCCTTTTATTCTTTCCCCAGTTAAAGATGGGTCCCAGCATGCTTCCTCCAACTGAGTACAACAGGGCGTCCCCGCTTACCAGCGAAGTCAGTTCTCCGCTTGCCACACCCAGCGCACCGGTAATGCTGAACGATGGAAAGCGCATCGCCTGTACCACACCAATCCGGGATGTTTCGGCATAAAACAGCTGCTCAGCCTGAATCAGGTCGGGTCTTCTTGTAAGGAGCTCAGAGGGCAATCCAACCGGTATATCCGGAGGGACCACCTGTTGAGCAAGTTTTCCGCGATCAATGGTTGAAGGATTTGTTCCAATCAGTATACTGAGGAAATTCTCTGTTCGCGAAACCAGGCGTTCAAAATAAGGAATCGCCACAGCTGCCTCTGCTTCCTGCAACTGGGCCTGGTTCAGGTCAATCTCAGGAATGGTCCCGTGATAAAAACGCTCTCCTATGATGTAGGTGGACTCCTTTCGTGTTTCCCATGTCCGGAGTGAAATCTCCAGACGCATGTCGTAATCAAGCAGTTGAAAATATCCATCTGCCACAGCCGATATCAAACCTATCTGCACGTTCCTGAGTGCCTCTTCGGAGGCGAGAATTTCTGCCCTTGCAGCCTCGTTAGCCCTGCGGATTTTTCCCCAGAAATCGAGTTCCCAGTAAACATTGGGGGTAATAACAAACAGTGCTCCCGGATCCGTACTTCTTCCTGCAGGTTCGGGTTTTCCATAGGCAGCCGAAACATCATACCCAAATGAGGGATAGAGGTCGGCTTTTGACATTCCCAATACCAGGTAGGCCTGTTCGATACGGGATACAGCAATCAGCACATCCTGGTTCTGTGTAAGTGCTATCTCTATCATACCGTTCAGGTATGGATCATTGAAGAGCTCCCACCATTTGAGATTGATCATCGAGTCACCGGCAATGCTATCAAAGCGAAAGGCCTCTTCGGCAGCTATCTCAGGCTTTGTGATGTTGGGTCCAACCATACATCCGGGCACCAGGACTATCGCAAGAAAAACAAGGATCGCCGGAATTGAATAACTATACTGGATTCTATTCATCTGTTTATCATTTATTTAAGTGGTCAGATGCAGCTTACCCTGCCAAAATAATCATACTTCTGTATGTTAAAATATTGATTATTTTGGCATGGACGGTTCATGGGGTCAGCTATTGGAGGGTTTATGGTCTGAATTAACCTGAGCATCTGAGGCTGTGGTAACCGCCAGTGCTGCCTGTTTCTCCCGTTTTTGTTCGTACTTTCCCAGTTTGCCAATGAGTACAAAAAACATCGGGTAAAAGAAAACGCCAAGTAAAGTTGCGATGGTCATACCACCCAAAAGTGCCACGCCCATTACTTTTCGTGCTTCGGCCCCTGAGCCTGATGCCAGAACCAGCGGAAATACACCCAGAATAAATGAAAATGCAGTCATTAAAATCGGGCGAAACCTTGACTTTGCAGCTTTCATTGCAGCATCAAATAAATTTAATCCTTTTTCAAACTCCATATTTGCAAATTCCACAATCAGGATGGCATTCTTGGCTGCCATGGCTATAAGCATTACCAAAGATATCTGCATAAAGACATTGTTCTCATAACTTGCACTGAAAAACCGGAAAATCAGAGTGAATAACATTGCCCCGAAAATAGCAAATGGAGTGCCCAGCAAAATGCTGAATGGCAACGACCAGCTCTCGTATTGAGCTGCCAGGATCAGGAACACGAAAATGATAGCAAATACAAAAACAATGTTTCCTGAACCACTTGCTTGTTTCTCCTGATATGACATGTTGCTCCATTCGAAGCCCATCCCCTGGGGTAATTTTTCAAGAGCTACCTCTTCCAATGCAGACATAGCCTCAGCTGAAGAATAACCCTCTGCAGGCTGCCCTGTTAATTCAACAGCGCGGAATAAATTATACCTGTTTGTATAGTCCGGGCCCGCCGTATTCCGGACGGTTACCAGAGCAGAGAGCGGGACATTGTTCCCCTCTTTGTTTTGAACAAAAAACAGGTCCAGACCAGCCTGGTTTACTCTGTATTCCGGTTCAGCCTGAATAAAAATCTTATATAATCTGCCAAACCGATTAAAGTCATTTACATACGAACCACCCAGAAACGCACCAATTGTAGTATATAGTTCATTCAAATCAACGCCTGCTTTTAAGGCAAGGTCCCTGTTGACATCTAAAAACCTCTGAGGAACATTTGCCTGGAAAGTAGTGAAAATTGAACCAATCTCCGGCCGTTTACTTGCTTCAGCCATAAATTCCTGTGCCTGATCGGCCAGATAGGTGGGTGTATTACCTGATTTATCCTGAAGCATGATGGTAAAACCTGAACCATTTCCGAGCCCGGGTATAGCAGGGGGACCAAAGGCAAAAACCTGGGCACCTTTTACTTTTTGTCTGAATTCCTGATTCAGTTGATAGACCATTTCGGTAACAGTTAAATCTCTTTCATCCCAGTCTTTGGCGCTTACAAAGATAAAACCTGAGTTAGGAGTCATTGCTCCTGATAGTAAACTGTATCCTGCAGCTGTTGTAATAAAATCAATCTGATCGGAATGGTTGCCGAGAATAGCTTCAACTTGTTTTGCTACATCATCAGATCGTTGCAACGAAGCTGCATCCGGCAATTGTATATTTACAAAGAAATAGCTCATGTCCTCTTCAGGAATAAACCCACCGGGAATAAATTTCCCAATAAGTACAATACTTCCCGAGAGGATCAGTACAAACACCAGGCTTCTTTTGGTTTTCCGGATAATTATCTTTGTGAAACTTAAATAACCAGTAGTAGTTTTGTCCAATGTTCTGTTAAATCCTGAAAAGAATTTACCCAATAAACCCTTGCCTGGCTTTTGCTTTCGCAACAAGAGCGAACATAGTGCAGGACTTAAAGTCAGTGCATTTACCGAAGATAAAACTACGGATACGGCGATGGTTATGGCAAATTGCTGGTAAAGCCTTCCGGTAATACCACCCATTTGAGCCACAGGTATAAAAACAGCTACAAGTACAAGGGTCGTGGCAATAACAGGGGCTGTAACTATTTTCATGGCAGCTATCGTCGCATCCCGGGGTGAAAGTCCCTCCTGAATCTTAACCTGTACCGCTTCCACCACTACAATGGCATCGTCCACAACGATACCAATGGCGAGTACCAGTCCGAGTAATGAAAGTGTATTTATGGTAAATCCCATGGCTGGAAAAAACATAAATGCACCCACCAGGGAAACAGGAATTGCAATGGTCGGGATCAATGTAGCCCTCCAGTCCTGGATAAAAATAAAGACCACAAAAATAACCAGTGCAAGTGCAATAAAAAGCGTGATGATGATCTCTTTGATACCGGCAGTTATTGGTTTTGTAGCATCCAGAGAAACATCATAACGTATGCCTTCCGGAAAGTCCAGTGCCAGCTCATCCATGGTTGCAACTACCGTTTCAGCCAATTCAACAGCATTGGAGCCTGGCATTTGATAGAGTCCGATCATCGCGCAGGATACATTGTTCAACCGTGTGCGAGCCATGCATGTTTCAACACCCATTTCCACCCTTGCTACATCACTAACTTTAACCTGTGATCCATCAGGATTGGTTCGTACAATGATATTTCCAAACTCTTCCTCAGTCACCAACCTGTCCGGAAGCCTTACCGTATACGTGAATTCTGTACCGGGCGGGGCCGGTTCTGCACCAAACTTACCTCCGGGCAAAATAACATTTTGTTGATTTATGGCATTCCTGATCTCAGATAAACCAATTCCTAACTGGGATAATCTATCGGGTTTTACCCATATTCGCATTGAATAATCAGCGGCTCCAATCACATTGACATTACCAATACCTTTAATTCTGGCAAGAACATCTTTAATGTTGATCAACGCATAGTTTCCGAGAAAATCCTGATCGTATCTGCCATCTGAAGTAAGAGTTACCAGCATAATAATATTTGGCAGTGTTTTTTTTGTAGATACTCCAAACCGTGTTACCTCCTGTGGCAGCTTAGCCATAGCAGCTGATACCCTGTTTTGTGCAAACACAGTTGCCATATCGGGGTCCGAACCCACCTCGAAAGAAATCTGCAGACGCATGGTTCCATCATTCGAGTTGGTTGATTTCATATAAATCATATTTTCCACACCGTTCATCTCCTGCTCGACCGGTGTGGCAACTGATTGTTCAACATTTACCGCATTTGCACCAGTGAATGTTCCTACCACCTCTACCACCGGGGGAGTAATATTGGGATATTGTTCCATGGGCAGGCTGATCAGCGAAATGGTGCCCACAATTACCATAATGATGGCGATAACTATGGCCACTATGGGCCTTCTGACAAAGAAATTTCCCATAGCTTTATTTGTTGAATAAGTCAGATTTGGATTCAAATGCAGTCTTGACCGGGACTACCTCCATTCCATCCCGAACCTGCTGAAGTCCTTCCAGAACAACGACATCATCTTTATACAGGCCATCGGTAACACGCCAGTAATCACCAAATGTTGTACCCAATTCAATTTGCTGGAACTTAACGATATTATCCGCTCCCACTTTATAAACGCTAAATTGCCCCTGAATTTCGTTGACACATCTTTGTGGAACCAGGATTGCATTTTCTGCAGTATATAGTTTGGCTCTAATCCTGGCAAATAAGCCCGGTCTTAATATCCGGTCGGGATTTGAAAATGTTCCCTGAATAAGGATGGTACCGGTAGTAGGATCAACCTGCCGGTCGATAAAATCGACTTTACCCTTGTGCTCAAAAACAGAGCCATCTGACAAAATCAATTCCAATGTGCCCTCCTTTCTTTCATTGGTTTCCTCACCTCTGCCTGATGCTCTGACCGCCCGGGAAAGATTCAGGTAATCTGATTCGGATAAGAAAAACTCAACCCTGACGGATTCTATTTTTGATACTGTATTTAAGATAACCGGGTTGGGATTTTGACCTACAAATTCTCCTACCCTTGCATTTGTCTTTCCTATTACACCATTAATAGGAGCATACATCTTACAATAGCTTAATTGAATTTTTGCCAGGTTAAGGCTTGCATTTGCAGCCTCGACATACGCTATTGCGGCATCATATTGTGCCTGGGCGGCATCCAGATCGCTCTGGCTGACTGCATTTATTTCTGCAAGAGGCTTAACGCGGTTTAAATCACTTTCGGCTTTTACCTTTCCAGTTTTCGCCTCTGCCAGTGTGCTCATCTGTCGGGCTACCTCGGCCTGAAAGGGTTGTTCATCAATTGAATAAAGCAGGTCCCCTTTATAGACTCCTCCTCCTTCCTGGAAATGAATGCCTTCCAGGAATCCACTCACACGAGCCCGGATGGGTATATCAAACTGTCCGTAAATCTGGCCAACAAATTCTTTATAAAGATCGACATCCCGCACAAGGACATCTGTAACATTAATGTTCGGCGGAGGAACCCTGGAAGCCGGTTTGTCTTTGCAGCCCTGAAAGGAGAGAAATATCAGGCCTGAAGCAATGAAAGTCAAAAATTGAGGTCTCATGGTTTTATGGTAAAGTTTTAGTTACATCGAAGGTACCGAAAATATTCTAACCATATTGACCGCAAAATGTTCAATGACGACCACCTGTTTTACCATATGTAAAACATGATGGATTTTTGTGATTTTACTACTATTTGAGAGTTGTTAGAATAGTTATATATCTTTACGTATAAATCGAACCAGCAAACAATTTCTCACATTACTCAATAAATAATGAAGAAATTCATATACGTTACTTTCCTGTTCCTGTTGATCTCTTCCGGAGCAGCCAGGGGTCAGGCAGCATTACTGGTGTTAATATTTGGAGATAAGGTTGCCACAGAAAATTTCTATTTCAGCCTGAAACTGGGAGCTAATTATTCGATTATCCACGGGTATGAAGAAGGAAAGAATGGCATTGGCCTCAATTTTGGCCTTGTAAACAATATCAAACTCACCGACAGGCTGTCACTAATCCCGGAATTTATACCCCTCTCTCCCAGGGGGATCAGGGATGTTCCCTTATTAAGTACCGGTGATCCTGATCTGGATGATCTGCTGATTGACCCACAATCATCCACAAGAAAACTGAGTTACATCGATATCCCGGTATTGTTAAGGGTGAAACTGGCGGACCGTTTAAGCATTTCAGCCGGTCCCCAGATCAGTTTCCTGACCGGTGCGACGGATAAATACAAATCGAGCCCCATCGATGATATCATCCTAACCACTGAACTGGACATCAAATCAGAACTGAACTCAATAGATGCCGGCGCAGTGATTGACCTGGAATATATGCTGGTCCCTCCAAAGGGAGGAAAGGGTGTCAATATCTATGTACGATACAGCAAGGGCTTTATTGACCTGCTTAAAGAGAACAGCGGAGAAAAGTTCACCACTTCCCTGATTCAATTCGGCGCAACGTTTCCTTTTGTTGAGCAATGAACCTAAAGTTTATATTCCAGGCCCAGCAGTGTAATGCCCCAGTCACTTCTCTCAGCACCACTACCGCTAGCAAGAGGTTTACTATCAAAGCTATAATAGAAGGTCCATTTTAAATAGAAATCATTAAAAATCTCCCATTTTAAATTCGATTCTGTTTCACTTCGAATCCTTCCCGGGTCACTTAAACTGGGGATGATATTGCTACTGATATCAAATGAGACTTCAGGATTATCATATATGAACACGGAATAGTTAACTGCGACTATTCCTTCAAGGTTATTCTGAGTGATTTCCTCGGAAAGTTCCCTGTTGGTCAGAATTCCGGCTGCAGCATAAAAGTGGCTGCTGTTGGTGCGAATGATGCTGTTACCTGCCCCTATACCAAAAGTAGTTCTGAGGTCAAGTTGTTGTTCAGAATTGCTTTCTGCCAGTAATTCAGCTATTAAAAACCACTTTTTAGGCAATATCCTGTGAAAGGTGAATCCTCCATTCTGTCGCTGGGTGGTCCCTAATGGGTCACTGGTCACATTACCAGAATAACTGGTTTCAAGCCGATTCTTGTTGGCAAGGTATTTCAGCGAACCGTTTAAATTCATTTGCATTACATCACTAGCCTTGGTGTAACTGAAACCTGAGCTGATTGAACCGCTCAGCCTGTTAACAAATTTCTCTTCAATGGGTGATAACTCAATAATACTTTCCATAGCCACCAATCTTGGATCTCCATCGCTGTGCCAGATCATACAGCTTTTTACCACACCGGAGGGTAAAAGTATTCCATATAAAATCTCTCCATCATTAAGTAAAATACGCATCCTGTTCCGGATAAATACACTATCCACTTTTGTCCACTCGATCTTGAAAGTTCCGGCATCATCAGTAGAAAGCCTGAGCAGATCATTTTCAAGAGATTTCACCTCGCCCGTGACCCGGTCACCATGCTGAAAGTAGATGGTATCGATCTTGGAAGATGCCATAAGGGTAGCTGGTAGGGATATCAACCAAAAGATAGTATTGAGTATTTGAAGGCCCCTCATGAATTGGTATTTGCGTATTAAAATTAATTAAAATATCCAGAGGTCAGGACGCAATATTTTAATGTCTCTTTTAAGCCTGAATCGCTTCACTACATTCAGCCTTAGATTTCCTGTTGAGTATGCAATCCAGCCATTGTTGAAATCAGCCAGGTTACTCATTGAAAAGCGTAAATAGCTCAGTCCGACATAAAAATCATTCCTGTTATATCCCAGTGAAATCCGGCTTGTATTATTAAGACCCAGGGTTATTCCTGTTAGTTGTGTTTCGGAAGTGGGCGTGTAATGGAACCAGCTTTTACCTGCTGCAATGCCCACGATGAAGGAGACCGACAGATAGATGCGCTGCTTCATAACAAATGTATAAGCATATCCCCCGTTCATTCCCACATTGAGCATATCAACCTGGTTAAACGCAGAATATTCATCCAGGATATTGGGACGCGTGAATGTGCCCGGTATGAGGAGTGAATCTCCCATTCCAAGCATCCAGTAGCTTTCAATCCCTACAATGGGCGAGCCTGCACTTCTTTTCTGAAATTCATTCTGTACAAACGAAGCTTTGTATGAATACCGTTCCGAATTAAACAGATATTGAACATTCAACCCTACCAGCGTAGTACGCAGGTCACCCCTTAAGGGATACGGCTGACCGGATTCCCAACCATTGATAAGTTCATCGGGATTTGACACATAAAATCCTTTATGCCATTGGAGATAAAAATCCACAATATAGCTTCTGAAAATGGTATGAGCCTGAAGGTCAACGTATTTTGATTCCCCGTATATATCATCATCCCTGTTGAGTACAGGTAGTTTAACAGCCAGATTCAGGGTAAGAAAACTATACGTATAACCTATCCCCATTAACAGATTGGGATTGGTCTTGTAGGAAAGACTGGGGTTGAAATACTTCTCCGACAACTTGTATCCGGTCTGTTTCTGGGATAAGAACATCCTTGTGGTCAGCTCATCCTTATAAACCTGAATAAAATTTGTGTCATATTTTACAGAGGACTCCTCGCTGAAGATCTGTGCCGAAGCCCCATCGGTATAGATCAACAGAATAACAGTAGAGAGTGCTATGACAACAGGTAATTTCATATTAACAAAAATAGTATTTTAGAACGCTTAACTGCTATATTTTAAATCTGTAATTTATTGATGCTAAAAACAATAAAAAATGCCATTTCATCAGGATTCCTTTTTAGCGCCGATAGGTAAATTAAATTTCAAAAGCAAAGAGCGGTTTTTTGTACCGGACTTCTCTTTGTATACATCCCCCAGACCATAATAATATTTAATACCCAGCGTCATTCCGGTGCCTTTTTTGAGTATGTATCCCATTCCACCCATGAGCCCTCCGTCAAGTCGTTGTATCATATCATCATTATATTCCCGCACCCGGGCATTTTTCCCTTCAACATCTGAATTGTACTCCACATATGCCTTATGCCTTAGCCCTGCCTGAGGCCCTGCCTCAATGTACAGATGGTTCTTAAACTTATACCTTACAAGGGCAGGAACAAGGAAATAATTTAAGATCTGACGGTAATCTCCAGCCTCCTCATACACATCTGCCTGGAGGAAATCCAGGTCATTCTGACTCAGTTTCGCCAGCCCCTGCTTCGATTTAACCATAACACCGGTATTTAAGTACCATTGATTTTTCAGCCGGATATCAAAGTAAAAACCCAGGGCAAATGTTGAAAGTCCGGAGCTGGATTCCATACCTGTAAGTGTAGACAAATTATATCCTCCCTCCAGTCCGAATTCCAGTCCCGGAGAATTCAGTTTATCACCCAGTAATAAAGAGATAAGTACCTGGGATTGAGCAGCTGTACTGATCAGCACCATGCTCAGTAAAATGATAATTTTTTTCACTTATTGTTTAGTTAATTTATCAAACCAGATAAACTGATAAGCAAGAATTACTGATGTAAAATCAGCACCATAACGGGTAGACAATCCACTTGAGAAAGCAATTTTCAGCACATTATGCTTGCTAAGTTTGTACGCAAAAGCGGCTCCGAACCTTGAACTGTTTTGCAAATCGTCTTTTTCAATGCCATTCACAACGGTTTCACCCAGTCCGCTCTGTCCGGCAGAGAAAGCAATCCATATACCCGGTGTAAACAGATATGCCAGATGTAACTGAACAACTATAAGCGGCTTCTGTTTAATACTGTTCCCATTAAAGAACTCCTTGTTTTCAGTAAAAAACCATGAATTCACATGGCCCTCCAGAATGAGTTTTTTTCGAAACGTATACGACCCCGCAAACCCAATTTTTGTCGCCCATCTGTTTGCCCCCAGGTTGATAAGCTTCGTGGGGGCGTATTGCCCCATTGGAGGTCGCATTCTTACAAAAGCTCCAAGATTGAACTTTTTCTGCTCCTGCTTAAAAAAATCTGTAACACCCACAGGTTCTGAGCCAATTAAAACCATTGAAAGCCGAATTAACGGATCACCAAAACCGGTCCTCGATGTGGATGAGTCAATACTGCTTACAACTCCCTCAAAGTTACCAAAGGAGTATGGGACAATCATATCAAATTTTGCCAATTTGTTAAACAGCTTAAAGCTACGGGCATAAGCGAATACAAAGTTGTTAAGATTGGCCTTCAGGTCCTCTATTGGTAAGGAATTGTCGAGCAGAATATTTCCGGCTGAATGGCTGTAAGATGCAATTGCAAAATTACCACCAGTTGGTATCGCGGACATCAAACGAGGCTCTAAATCTTGCGAATGAAGCTGTACTATGAAAAAAAATCCTATCAGAGTAAACAAAACTTTGTGGCTTATATGGTATTTAATATAAAACATATAAGATTGTTTAATCTGTTTGTTAACCCGGTATTAAGTTAAGCAAATAAAAGCTATTACCCCATGAATTCCTCACCGGGTTTAAAAGTTGGAAATTGCTTCATAATGATTTGAAATTCTATTCTAACCCTACAATAACTTTATCAATCTTTCCTGTAAAGCGGGTTTCTTCTGGCCCGTAACCAATACCCAGGGCTACAGGTGTCTGGTTATCGAGTCCAACATCAGCAGTCTCATCGGCAGAGAAAATATTGGGTTGTGTTTTCTCAACACGCGCTTCAGCAACAGCTTTATCATCAACATATATGGTTGCCTTACCTCCCTTGCCAAGTCCGTCACCATCGTAAGCGAAATCAAGTTTAACGGTTACAGGCCCTTCTGAAAGCTTTTTAGAACCTGAAACAACATATCTTTCAAGTCCAAGAAAGTTGTAGGTAAATTCTGGTTTACCTTCTTTCATATAGAGTGACCAACCACCGAAACGACCACCCTGTGACAGTATGACACCATTGGCGCCTCCCTCTGGAATATTGAGTTCAGCAGTAATTGAAAATGACCTGTTCTTAATATTAATGAAAGTATTCTCCATCATGCCTTCCATCCCTTCATATAAAGTTAAGGATGTTCTTCCTTCCATTATATCAGGACGTCCTGCAATAGCTGGATTTGTTCTTTCAACCACTCTGTCATCAATAGGAAGAACATGATATATTTGTGCCTGCCACATAAACAAGCTCTTCATTTCCTCCAATTTTTCAGGATAATCTTCTGCAAGATTGTTGGTGAGACTAAAATCTTCATCTACATAGTAGAGATCCCATACATCTGTCTCAAGCGGAGGCAGATTGCTTGTCTGCCAGGGTGCCCTGTGAATAGTTCGTGCAAACCATCCATTGTTATAGATTGCCCTGTTACCAAACATTTCGAAATATTGAATGGTGTGGCGTTCAGCGGCTTGAGCATCATTGAATGAATATGCAAAACTAGTACCTTCAATAGGTACCTGGGGCACACCATTGACTACTTTTGGCTCAGGTAAACCAGCTACTTTTAAAACTGTGGGCGCAATATCAATTGCATGAGTGAACTGAGTGCGTATTCCATTTTTTTTTGATTCGATCCGGGTAGTGAACAATCATTCCATTACGAGTACCTCCAAAATCTGAAGCCACCTGCTTGGTCCACATAAAAGGCGCATCAAATGCTACCGCCCAACCTGCAGCCATATGTGGAAAAGTACTTTCGTCACCCCAATTGTCCATCAACGGAAGAAGGTCTTCTACTTTTTCTTCAACATAATTGAAATAGGTCATTTCATTGTACATACCGACCATTCCTCCTTCGGCACTGGTTCCATTATCACCGGCGATAAATATAAACAAGGTGTTGTCCAATTCACCAATTTCCGCAATGGCATCCATTAGTCGTCCAACCTCATAATCAGTCATTTCCATAAAACCGGCAAATACCTCGGCCTGACGTGCAAACAATTTTCTTTCATTGTCAGTTAATTTATTCCAATCTTTAATGTCTTCTGGCTTTGGAGCGAGTTTTGTGTTTTCAGGGATAATTCCCATTTCTTTTTGTTTTGCTACAGTCTGTTCTCTAACTGCATCCCATCCTTTATCAAACTTACCTTTATATTTATCTGACCATTCTTTAGAAACATGGTGAGGAGCATGTACCGCACCTGTGGCAAAATATACAAAGAAAGGTTTATCAGGAGTCATCGATTGTTGGGCCTTTACCCAGTTGATAGCCTGGTTGGTCAAGTCTGTTGTAAAATGATAGTTATCCATTTTTGGCGGATTAACCTTTTTAAGACCATCATAAATAAGTGGAGCCCATTGATCGGTCTCACCGCCTATGAAGCCATAAAACTTGTCGAATCCCTGGTGTGATGGCCAGCGGTAAAATGGTCCGGATACACTGGTCTCCCAGGCAGCAGTTTCGTGCCACTTGCCAAATGCACCTGTGCTGTATCCGTTTAGTCTAAGCATTTCTGCCAATGGGGCTACACTGCTTGGAAGAGATCCGGTATTACCGGGATAGGCAGTGGCAGTTTCCATGATAGAACCTGTATTTGTCGTATGATGATTTCGGCCTGTTTTAATCGCCATCCTGGTAGGCGAGCACAGTGCTGTTGTATTAAAATTGTTATACCGCAGTCCCTGGTTGTCCAACTTATCCATGGTAGGTGTATTGATTGGCCCACCGAAAGTTGTGGTAGCGCCAATTCCCAGGTCGTCTATCAACACGATTACTACGTTGGGCGCATCTTCAGGAGCTGTAACATTAAAGGGAGCTGGTGGTTTTGTGTTCTGCACATCCAGTTCAGTATAGGTTTGAGGTTCCGGAGGCACTACAGGAAGTATCTCACGATTGATCATGTCCTGCGCAAATAGCTGTCCGGTCATCATTAACAAAATGGCCATAGTTGTTAAACCATAGACATTTAATCTTCCGTTTGATTTCATGTTTGTTTTCATGCTTGTTCTTGGGTTTTATTTTATTTTGACTTAAAACACTAAATCCGTAGAGAAGTTCAAATTAGAATCCAAGATTAATACCCAGGCTTGAAAAAACCGGTATTGAAGTTGTCCAAATCCTGACCATTACGCATCTTTTAATTTACTGAAATAATTGGCCATACCTATGAGATACTCCTTTAAATATTGTTTAGAAAATTGTGTATTCATGCAACATATTTAACGTAAAGAATGAGATCTTTGTCAAATCATTTGTGTTTTATTTAGAATAATTATAAATTTGCATGAAATTTTAATAAATTATAGAATTATGAGTTTACTGCAGAGCGTCAGAAGGTACTTTATTTACCTGTTCTTTATTTCCATCCCGGTGCTGTTTATTTCATGCTACCCGGGAGGTATCGAATACTATAGTGATACAGACATTGTTGTCACACAATATGACGAGAACTTTGATTTTGCAAGCAACCAGAACTACTTTATGCCGGATACGATCCACCATGTTGTGGAAGAAGGAAAAGAAGATGATGTTGATCGCAGCTATGATGCTCAGATACTGGCAAGAATTGCAACCCATATGGCAACTGCCGGATATACCAGGTTTGAAAGTGACGAAATTGGTGACTCCATACTGGTAGATTCTGCAAATGTTGTGCTTACTGTGGTGGTCACCTCTACTGAATATTCAGGAATTGGTTATATACCTGGTGGAGGTGGCTGGTGGGGCTATTACCCGGGCTGGGGCTGGGGCGGAGGTTACTACCCTGGCTACCCATGGTATCCTGGTTATGGCTGGGGTTATCCCTATACCTACAGCTACTCCACCGGTAGTATGTTTATTGAGATGATAGACGAGGATGGTATTGATCATTTCGAAGAAGTACTTCCTGTAACCTGGCAGGTAAGCATCAACGGACTGTTAAGTGGTGATGCTGAAAACACATTATGGAGGGTGGAACGTGCTATTGATCAAAGTTTCGAACAATCCCAATACCTGTTTAACTAATCAGCCAATTTTACAATTTGACCCATAAAATCATGAAAAAAATAAGAATATTAATTGCGTTTTCTGTCTTGTTCCTGTCCATAAACGGTTTCGGACAATTTGTTTATACCAACCTGACATACAATATGTCAGTACCTGTAGGAAATACCGCTGATTTTATCTCGAAAACCAGTTTCAGGGGCTTCACCGTTAACGTGGGGCGTTTCGTTACAGATAATGTTGCGGTGGATATCAGGTTTTCCTGGAATACTTTTTATGAAGCCAGAGATCTTGCAACCTACACCAGTGAAGACGGAACTGCGTCTGTAACGGGAAAACAATACAAGTATATAAACGCTTTTCCAATGACTGCAGGAGCCAGGTATGTGCTGAATCCTAACAGTGATTTCTCACCCTATTTTGCCGGCGGACTGGGAGCATATAAAATAAATGAGCGGACTGATATGGGGATTTATTATGTTGAAGACATGATCTGGCATTTTGGCTTCTATCCCGAGATCGGGTTCGTCTATGATTTTTCTTACAGTACTGGTTTAAATGTTTATGCAAGGTATGATTATGCCTTCAAAACCCAGGATGCCACTGCTCACTCCTTCATCGTTTTTGGCATCGGGCTCCATTTCATGAATTAATCACATCTCAAATTATTACCATAAATTATTGTTATGAAGAAATTATTTATTCTTGGTCTGCTGGCAACTCTTCTGGTAGTACCACAACAGACATTTTCCCAAAAGGGAATTGAACTTTCCGGTTACACCGGATGGATGCTGGGTGGGAAGGTGAATTTTTACGATGGATCTCTGAAAATTGAAGATGGTCAAAACTGGGGAATTACCCTCTCTTTACCGGTTGCTCCCGGAATGAAGGCCGAACTGATGTACAACAGGCTGGTATCGGATCTTACTGTCAGGGAGTATGGTAACACACCCTATGTTTTTACCAAATTGGCTACCCAGTATTTCCATGTCGGAGCTGTTAAGGAGCTAATGTCTGAAGGGATGGTCAGACCCTATGGAACCGGTTCACTGGGCGCTACCGTATTTTCCGACAGGGAGGGCATTGAAAGTGACATGTGGAGATTTTCCATAGGCCTGGGTGGAGGACTCAAAATCTTCCCTACTGAACGGATCGGTTTCAGGCTTCAGGCCCGTATGCTTGTCCCACTTTATTTTAACGGCATCTGGTTTGGCACGGGAGGTGCCGGAGTAAGCACCAGTTCCTCGATTGTACAGGGAGATTTTACCGGGGGCATCATCCTGGCGTTCTAGTTTGAATTATGATCATAAAATAGATAGCTCACAAACAAATTGACATGAAGAAAATAATTTTATTCGCTTTTTTATTCGCCATTGGATTCCAGTCCTTTGGCCAGGGTTCAAATACCGAAAAAGAACTCATTGAATCCTATTTTAAACTCACCAAGATGGCTCTCGTTGAAGATGCAATGGCCCTCTCTGAGGAAAATGGAAAAATCTTCTGGCCCCTTTACAAGCAGTATGATGCTGAAGCCTCAGAATTGAATCAGTACAGGATCAATTACCTGAACGATTATGTTGAACAGGTGGAAAATATTACCAACGAGCAGGTGGATGCGTTCCTCAAGCAAGCCAATACTTATAACAAAAAAATGGCAGCTCTGAAATCCAAGTATTATAAACTGATGAAAAAGAACCTTTCATCAAAGGTAGCCATCCGGTTTATGCTGGTTGAGGAGTACATTCAGACAGCTGTCAAATATGAAATGCTGGAAAACCTGCCCTGGGTTGGTGATCATTAGTCAGGAAATTCAATTAAGATGAACAAGCTGCTTATCGCACTAATGATGGCTTTAATCCTCATTTCAGTGCAGGATTTAGCTGCACAATCCATCGAACTGAATGGATTTACCGGAATCATACTTGGAGGCAAGGCCAATCTTTACGATGGGGAGTTCCGGATAAACGATTCCCAGAATTATGGAGGAAAACTTTCTGTAGGACTGTCCTCTTCTACTTTTGCTGAGGTTTCCTATATGAGGACAGCTACTGAAGGGCGCTTTTATCCTTACTACGCAGGATCACCCGGTGACCTTATCCCATTCAGTGGCAATTATCTACAGGTAGGTGGACTGCAACAGATGAATTATGGCAGGATTGCGCCATTTATTACCATAGGAGCGGGTCTGACCTGGTGGAGCCCTGAAAGTGGGCAGTATGGCTCGAAAACGCAATTCAGTGCCACGTTTGGCGGAGGATTAAAGCTCTGGCTTACCGATTTTCTGGGTATCAGACTGCAGGGAAGCATGCTCATGCCCATGGTTCTCAATGGATTTGGTTTCGGATGTGGAATTGGTACAGGAGGTGCAGGTTGCGGTAGCACGGTGTATACACGCATTACACCATTCCAGGGGGAGTTCTCCGGTGGGATCATTATTAAATTTTCTCCGAATTAGAAGATGATTTTCAAAATCACTACTCCACAGGTGCAACCGGAAATTTCTTCATTAAGGCAGCAATGGTCTTGGGAATAGATGTATCACGCTTCTCAGGCTTTTCTGTAACAGTACCGGTCGCAATGGCCTGCCATACCTGGTCTTTTGATTGTCCGTCGAAAACATCCATCACCAGGGTGCCCTTTAAATAATCACTCTCTGAATAGGTGGTTGTTGCATAGCCGCCGCCCCAGCCTCCTCTGTACCGGCCATAACCATAACCGCCGGTACCATAATAGTTGGTATAAGCCGTAGTACTGGTTTTTTGGTCAACTACAATAAACAGAGAAACAGCCATGTCCCCGTTCTCTTCAACATATTCCAGACCTCGTGATTTGAATTCATGCCTGAAAGCGTCTCTGAAGCGTTTCCTGTCAAATTCATTGATAATTTTATCACTATCATCCTGCCAGCCAAGAAAGGTGTAAGTTTTATAATTTGAAAAATCGTGGGTTTTGTCCAGATCGGTTACGACTTTCACTGTGGAACAGGCAGCCAGCGCCACCGCCAGGGCAGCAAATAAGGAAATTTTAAGTGTTTTCATTTTACGTAATTTTTTATTGATTAATAACAGTTTCCAAATTTATATTGTTTTTAGGCTATTTGAATATTGTCCTTTTTCAACTGATTTGCAAGAGCCGCCGATACTCCCAATTTACTTGCCGGCACCAATCGGAATATTCATTTTTATGAAGAAAGAGCTGTTTTTACTGCCAGATTTATCTTTATATACATCAACAAAACCGTAATAATATTTTATTCCCAGAGTCATTCCTGAGCCCTTAAGAAGAGTATAACCCAAGCCGGCCATTATTCCTGCATCAAACCTGTTTATCATATCTTTATTATACTCACGGATATGGGCATCCTTTCCTTCAACATCCGAATTGAATTCCACCCATGCATCATACATCAGCCCAAATTGAGGTCCAGCCTCTATGTAAAAATAGTTTTTTAACTTGTACTTTGCCAGGGCTGGCACAAGAAAATAATTCATTACCTGGCTGTAATCCCCTTTTTCTTCATACACATCTGTTTGGAGAAAGTTAAGGTCATTGGCAGATAATTTATCCACACCCAGATTGGATTTTACCAAAACGCCGGTATTTAAATACCATTGATTCTTTAACCGGATATCAAAATAAAAGCCCAGGTTAAAGGCTGATAAACTTTTGTTTGCCTCCAGGCCGGAAACTTTTGAAGTGTTAAAGCCGCCCTCCAATCCAAACTCCAATGCGTCGGAATTTAATTTATCACCCAGTAACAGCGAAATTAATATCTGGGATTGTACGCTTGAACTGATAAGCAGAAAAGTCAGAATTATAAAATACTTTCTCATATCAGATTGTTTATACGAATTATTTAACCGTGTAACCCTTTCCCTCCATACATGCAGCAAAAGCCTTATTAAAATTTTCCATAAGTTCTTTTTCTTTGGCTGCGGCAGCTTGGTTAGATTGTTGTTGTGCCTGTTGATCCCCAGCTACTTTTCCTCTTCTTCCTGCCATTCCACCAACAACCGCTCCTATTGCCGCTCCCTTGCCGGCATCCCCTGCTATGGCACCTATGGCAGCACCGGCAGCAGCCCCCCCCGCAGCTCCAACAACGGCACTTCCATCTGGCGACGTGTCAACCTGCTCGGCCTCGATTTGTTGTACAGTGACAGGGTTAATCCCGGTTTGCTCTTTGGCCCATTTATAGCAATTATATTCGTCCAGTTCCTGCTGTTCTTTATCCTGCTCTTCTGAGGGAAAAACATAGAGGCCCAGCTCTTTGGCAATAGAGGTTTCTTCCTGTGATTGTACTTCTGCAACAAAAGCAAAAATCATCAATGGTATGAGTGTTAAAACTATTTTTTTCATCATTTTCAGAATTAAAATCTATAAATCATTTGGATTAATAAAAACATAACCTAATTGTCTCAGGGCATCTGCTTCGTTGTAAAAAGTATAGCTTTTTACAATTTTGTTGTTCTCAATTTGATAAATTGTGTTGGCCCAAATGGCAACTGACCCTCTCTCTCCTTTGTAGGTTATTTCCAGTTGGGCCCATGTGGATACCCATTCACCTTGATTGTTCCCGGTTGTAAGGGTGATTGCAATATTGCGAGACTTCTGATATTTAATATCATTATAAAGCTGGTCACTATTTGCTTTCCAATTTGCAAGTGCCTCAACTTTAGTAAGAGAGTCATTAATTGAAGGGCCATAGCCCATGTAATTATCATCCAAAAGTGATGACATCAAACTGTAGTTTTCTGTTTCTACCGCCTTTACATATTCTTCAATCAATAAAACATTTTTCTCTGTGTTATTTTGACTGATATTACACCCGATTAAAAATATCGAAGTGAGAAGAACAATAATTAAACTTTTCATTTTATTAGATGTTAGTGAGCTATTTAAAAAATCATTAAACCTTATAATTATTAACGCCCCCAGGCTATTCCAACATTTAAACCAAACCAGGAATAGTCAGTAGTTTCACTTGTTTTTAACACATAATTATATTTCAGGCTAATATTGATGCCTGTTGAACCTGATATCGGATAATACAAACCAACTTCAGGTGAAACTCCAAAATGCCACTTATTGTCTTCTAATGTCCAAATACCTACATCTGTTCTCTGGATCATTTTATATGCTCCAGTTCCACAACCCAGGTAAATCCAAGGTTTGTCGTCTTCTGTACTGAGATAATAATGTGCTTGAAACAGAATAGGAAAAGCATTCAGATACCTGTATTGAGTACCTGTAATTGTCATATCATCTTCCATAAAAGACTCGTCTGTCAATTTTTCATAGAAGGTTGACCATGTAAACACTCCCCCAAGAGACACATTTTCAGAAACAAATTCACGCCCCTCAAAGGTAAATCCCCTGAAGCTGGCTTTATTGATATAGTCTCCGGTTTCACCAACCCCAAATGACATGGTATAATCCAGAATGTAAATTCCTTGCGAATAGCTTACCCCAGATATTAGGATAGCTGCCAGTAATGTCAATATATATTTCATGAGTATAAATTTTATATTGTTAATGAATTAGTTACCTGATAAATATGGAGATTGCAGGAAAGCCTGATCAATTCCCTCAGTAAGCCTGGATTGATTGGTGGAAACACCTGATCCGAGAACTCCATTAATAGCACCTGTCCATTCAACTGGGATGATTTCATTTTCTATATCTACATTATCAGCATCAAACATGTCCCAGAAAACAGTGCCGGTTTCATAACTAATCACATATGTGTATCCATACCAGGGATAATACCATCCATAACCCGGATAGCAATACCAACCCCAGCACCACCCGGGGTAGTATGGATAGGTATAAATATTTTCAATTTTTACTTTTATAGCTGAAACAACCACAACAACATCCGGAGTTCCACCTGCATTAATATCAGTGGTATCCAGTCGAGTATATCCCAATGAAACAAAATTTCTTTCCAGTTCACTTATGATATATGAATCCATAGATCGGTCCGGTATTGTACCCTCGTCGACAATATGTCGAAGGGAATCCGCCATAAAGTAAGTTTGAATACCATTAAAATCATATCCAGTGTTGTAATTGGTAATTACAAGGTCTGTATCACTATAGTATTCTGCACCTTCTGGATAACATGCAGTTAAAGCCATGACCATACCTGCAATAATTCCGATTTGAAAAAATTTGTTTTTCATGTTTAAATCATTTAATAATTAAGGATTATAAATGAAATCTATAATTCACTCCTGCCATCACAGTGAACCTTCCGATAAATCCGACTTCACCTTGAAAATACCAATGCCTGGTGAGGGCTAAGTTTGCTCCGATAATCATATTCCAGGGGCGGTCAGGTGCTTTATCAACAGAGTAGGTCAGCTTCAAATTGTCGTAATTATCCCTGATGCCCTGTCCTGCTTCTTCGATGGCCTCAAGCATCGGATCAACGACTGCTTTTTCTACCGGAGTCAGGTTCAGGTATTTTTCCGATCCTCTCACTTCATCCGGTATTGTTGCATCCGGTATATCACCTAATATTTCACTCAGATAAAATACTCCGGAAACAGTTCTTCCCCATTTTTGATGCATGGCTCCAAACCAATAGGTAAGTTTACCATTCTTACCCAGATCATGCGCTTTACCAGCGCGAAGCGAGGTTACCACCGCATAATTTGGCTGGTCAAGATTTGTGAGTTTTGTCCAGGTCCAGGTAAAGTTGCCTGCAAGCCACCATTCCTTAATACCTGCTGCAACGGTTGTTCCAAAGCCATAATTATACCCGGTTGTCCTTACATCTGTAGTTAAATCAATTGGGTCCGTCAGGACAACTTTTGTATTCATATCTACATAGCCAAGAATACCATAGACACTCATGAAAGGGAACAACCAAATATCTGGTTTAACCATAAAAACATTACCGGTGGTGCTCAATTCTTCAAATGTTAATAAATCATCCAGATTTACCGGATCAGCACCATCATTCACTCCTTCGAATCCGACCAGTATATTTTCGAGTAACAATCCTTGTTTTAAATGCATATAATTGGTAGCTATTCCAAGAGGTTCAGGAAGATCAAAGCCCCTTTCTATGGCCTTTTTACCCCATATTGGCAGTACCTGTTTATATTCTTTTACTGCAATGGAATCAACTGAGTTATCATAGTTTAAAAACTGTTGACCGTGTGTTCTAAATGAAATGCATTGAAGCAATATTGATAGGAGTGCCAATTGGATAACTCTAAAATTCAAGTATTTTTTTTTCATGGCAGGTTAATCATTTGATTTCTTGTATTTAATTGTCATAATCCGAACGCGCAGTGAATCATGTATCATTGATCTATCTGAAAACCTAAACCAAAATTGAATACGTGAGCTAATCCTTCTTTATAGTATCTGTTGTTTAAGAATTGAAGGTTATAACTAAATATTCCACATATCTTTTCACTGAAATAGTAATTGATGCCTATGCCAGTTCCCAGGGAAATACCTGAATCCCAATTGTAATACAAATCCTGAATAGAATAAACATCTCCTGAGATTTGTCTCTCCGAAATTTGATAGCCCAAAGCAAGTGGAATAAAGAATTTTGCTTTTTCAGGACCAAACAAAAATTTACCGTACAACCAAAAGGGTAAAGTTGAATACCTTATTTGGCCATCATCAATATCTTCAACGCCAACGAGGAATCCAAGACCTCCTCCAAACGCAAAATTGCCTTCTAAATTTGAGACTTCATAACCCAATTGAAATCCGCCCCCATCAATAGTTGCATCTGTATCTTCTACAGTGAAAATCGTATAAGCTCCGGATGCAGAAATCAGGCCAGAACCTCCCTTAAATTGGGCAAAACAGTCATTAGCAGAAAGCGCGAGTGTAGCAATTACGAGAAAGGAAAATTTAGTTAAAGTTTTCATAGTGGTCTATTTTTAATGTTTCATTATTATTCCTTTTCCATTATTGTTGCTTTATATAATCAATGTTTTCTGATGTTATTTTTATTGATTCCGAGGGTAGGGTTATTTCAGTGCGACTTGGATGATTTGTACCGTCACTCATGGCTTTGAAGTCTATTGAGCAGGTAAAAGGTTTTCCATCAACTACAGAGGAGATTTTTATTGACTTAAACAAATTTGTACTGCTATCAATGATATAATGTACTTCATCGCCTTTTGCCAATAAATCTTTAGCATCAATTTTCACCACACCATCTTCCACCTTTACTTCAGCCATGTCCAATAAGTCAATCCAATATCCTTTTGAAAGGAATACATATTGGATTGATAAATTAAGTGATTGTTCAAGTAAGGCAATCAAATCTTCTCCAGCACTGCTTTGCATTCTTCCCCTAACTCCTCTTTGCTGTTTTACTGAAGATTCAGAACTTAAGACTGAACTTTCCATTTTTCCTTCAGTGTTAAACCATACTTTCACCAGGGAATGGTTTTTTTCTTCTCCATTACTAAAGGCTTTTGCCGATCGTTGCCAGCTATAGGTCATCAATTGTTTTCTGTTTTTTTCCTGGGCTTTAGCTATATCAAGTCCCAGTTGTGTATTGTCCTGAGCTATCAAGGATGATATTGAGGCCGATATCAGGCTTATAACTAACACAATTGCTAATTTTTTCATGATTTTAGTTTTTTAATTATTTAATGTATTTGGATTTATTATTAATGATTAATTGTCTGGCTGACTTTAAAATAAATAGAATCAAAATGTCCATTGTGGTCATATACATTATTTGTTTTGACATAATCTTCCCAACCTACAAGAAGCTGTTTTTTGATCTCCTGATACGTGTCTGACAAATCAGTCGTTTCTCCAGGGTCGTCTGTAAGATTATATAGCTCCCAGTTGCCATCGTCAAAAGGAGGAGGAAGCCTGAGTATTTTCCACTCTCCCCTTATGTATGCTTTCATTTCAAATAATTCCCAACCCTGGCCATGATCAGCGCTATGAACAGCATCGGCTTTCCCAAGTACATACGCAATTCCTGAGTTTCCACATGGCTGTATGACTGGTTTACCATTAAATGTTTCCGGATAAGTAGCTTCAGCTACTTTCAGGATGGTCGGGTAGATATCCGAGACGTGCATGAAACTGTTTTTTACCTGACCTGCGGTTTCCATCTTACCTGGTGTTTTAATGATGCAGGGTGAATGTATGCCACCCTGTGTGGTAAAACTTTTAAATAATCGGCTCGGTGTAGATGCAGCCTGAGCCCATCCAGGTCCCATATCAATGAAAGAATTGGGCAAGCCTCTATTTTCCAGGGAATTGTCAAATGATCCCAAATACGTGCCATCGCCATTACCCGGATAAGCCGAAGATGGAACACCATTGGCTCCATTATCAGAGAAGAAAATGATCAGGGTATTGTCATACTCACCTATCTCTTTCAGGTAGTCGAAAACCCGGCCGATGGACATATCCATATAATCGACCATGGCAGCATATACTTCCATATCGCGCGCGAAGATTGTTTTTTGCTCTTCGGAGAGGGTTTCCCAGTCATGGACAGCAGGAATTCCAGGAAAAGTTGACACGTCTTGATCATATATTCCAAGCTCCTTCAATCTTTCGAGCCGGACTTCCTGTAGATTCCCCCAACCTCCGTCATACATGCCTTTATATTTGGCAATATATTCATCTGGAGCGTGAAGAGGATCATGCGGGGCTGTATAGGACAAATAGCCGAAAAACGGCATATTATCTTCCCTGCTCCGGTCAATAAAACTGATGAGGGAATCTGTGTAATTTTTTGTTGAGTAGAAATCCTCCGGTAAGTTCTCCACAACCCGGCCGTTTCTGTGATAAGTCATATGACTAAAAGGGGATACACCTCGGTGATCTGCCCAGTGACTTCCTCCACCCTGTGCAAGAATAAAGGTTTCAGTAAAGCCTTTTGCAGATGGTAGATTTTCTTCCTCATCTCCCAGGTGCCATTTCCCTGACATATAGGTATGATACCCATCTTTCCGTAAAACTTCAGGAATGGTAACGATCCTTTCATTCAGGTGGCCCTCATAGCCATCTCGGCCCACAAGTTGAGGGTAAATGAGTTCTCCCATTACACCCATGCCCGCTACATGGTTATCACTCCCCGAAAGTAATACTGATCGGGTAGGCGAGCAGGTGGGAAGTACATAAAAGCCGGACAGGCGAACTCCCTGTTCAGCCAGCTTGTCAAGCACCGGGGTATTAATCTCACTCCCAAATGGCCCAATATCACTATACCCCAGGTCATCTGCCACAATTAATAAGATGTTTGGTTTACCTGTTTCAGAATTTCCATTGCTCTCTCTGGATTTATTTTGATTGCATCCGGTCATGAGAACTGAAATGAGAATCAGGCTATGCATGAGAGCGATCAGGTAGTTTTTCGGATTCATTTTTTAATTTTTTGAATGGTGTTAGATTTATTACATCAATCCCCTATGCGGAGGTTATGCTCCACTTCGGACATGATTCGTTTTTTTAAACTGGTATTCCCATTTTTATCCGGAACTGTTTGGGTGGTCCTATTCCCAATGGTGACTTCAATGGTTGGGGTTTTACACAGAACCGTTATGGCTCCTTCTAAGAAGTTATATTCTGTGCTGCCAAGTAGCTCTTCGATGAACTTCCGGTTATTACCATTCAACAGAAGAGAGAATCGATCCTTATCATGAGGATCCTGGTTGAAGTCAATTCCGATACATCCCTCTAATTTTCGAAGTTCAATAATAATAGATCCTATTGATTGCATAAACTCCAGATTCATGCCCGGTTTGATTTTAAAGTGTAAAGTAATGCTGACCATTTTCGCTTATATTGAAGACCAGGTAAATTCGGGTTGTAAAATGATAAGCCAATATTGTGCCATTCTAAAGACAGACTTATTAAGGTCGGAATAAACGGTCTGAATACTGCATTTCATAAGGGTTTCTTTGATTCTTGTAATTTTCTGGTGAAAAGGATATCTGTAAAAGAAATGTCAAAATATTGACATGGCGTCAAAATATTGACATTAAATTTGAACACAAATTTCAAATCTCAATTGACTTTCACTTTACATTATTGGGAATACCACTGAACCTACCAGACCCAACCATCTTTTACTAATTTTAATTTAAATATATGCCCATTAACATCGAAATCTTCTATCTCATTGCTTCGGGATCTTTGGAGCATAAATTCTAATTCCACAGTCCAGGTATCATTTAGCTTATGGCCTAGTCCAAAATACCCTCGCATCCTATCCCTCAATAATTCAACATCTTCCCCTCCAAAATTCACAAATGCTTCCCCGAATTGTGAAAGGTAAAATTTACGAGACTCATTGAAAGGAATTCTTCCTCCCAATTTATATCTGAACCTTAAAGCCAGGTCAAAATCCCATACTTCCGTTTCCCACAATAATCTCTCTTCCAATTTTAAATAGTGTTTGATACCGATAGGCCTGAAGGTCGGCCAATGGATCCGAACACCCTGCCAGGGTCTTTGTTCCAACTGGTTTCTGCTGTTTTCTACAATTGTATAGAAAAACCCAAGTCCTCCCCGTAATTCTACTATTGGATTTAAATGGTAAAAGACAGAAGGTCTGGCTACCATTGTATAGGTTTTATTTTCTTCGAAAATGACTCTTAGACTGGCATCCCCATAATATTCAAGTCTTTGATTGATTTCAAAATGTGGTATAATATCAACCCATAGTTGTTTGGATGATATTTTGCTTTCCATCAGGTAACAACAACTTCAGATCATAGATGAAATAAAAATCCGATTTGAGGTCCGTAGAAAAGCACATCAAGTTTATTTTCCACGCTTGCATTATTATTTTCGAAATCAAAACCGGCGGTTCTGAATCCGAGGGAAAGTTCGAACCAGTTTGAGAACTGATAACCTGCATATGGATATACCATATAGGTAAATTTGGAACCGACACCAAACCCACCAAGGTCACCGTGTAATCCGAGTTTCCACTTTTCATTGTTCAGGGGCGCCGTAAAACGATACACAATTAAGGGATCAAACCAGGTATCATCAGACTTCTCATCAATCTCTGGAAGTATCGCACCGGCTTCCACTTTCATTTCCATATTGTAAAAATTTACTCTTCCACCTATCCCCAGTTCAAACCATGTGGCAAACCGTCTCATCCCGGAAAAGCCTATACTGGTTACATTCACACCTACAGTTCCTTCCCTTTGGGTTTCCTCCTTCAAAGTTATATCCTTCCCAGATTTAAGGTAAAGTGCATCCATAATAAATGACCATTCGGGATTGGAGGCTTCAAGATATAGCATCACAGCAAAATCAAGCGTCTTTATAAGCTCATCAGGTCCTTTATTGAAATCAGCCGAGTAATCTTTTACTCCTATTTCTCCACTTATGAATGGGACAAATAAATAAGGCGCAATTGTAAAATTCCAACCTTCTTCATTACTGCCTTCCTTTTCCTGACCCAATGAAGGATGAACAAGCATAAAGGTCATCAGTAGGACGATCACAAATGTAAAATTCATTTTTGTTCTAACAGATGCTGCCAATCGAACTACTATCGATAAAAAAGTTTTCATAATCAATGTCATTAATTTAATGTGAGTTCGATAAATAAATACTTTCTAATCACTTGTAAATTATTCATCATAAAAATTGTTGTCTCCCGAGTCTTTGAAGTAAATTAGTAAACGAACTGAATTTTTTACATTATCAATTTTACCTACCTTGATTTTTTCAATTCCTGAAATACCATATCTTTTGTTAAGGTCCTGGAATAACTCATGACGTTTTTCGGGATGAATTAATTTCAGGTTATTATAAACCATGATTTTAATACTGAGTTTTTCTCGAAATAGAAAATATTCAAGAAGTCCGGCCAGTAACAGAAGTGAAACATCACTTGCCAGAATTTTATAAAATTCCATGTCTTGTGGAGCCAGCGTATTCTTTGCAGCGATACCAGCACTTAAAAAAATATACGTCATTTCACGGGGTGAGATGGGGGTTGTTCTGTAACGAATTATCCCAAAAAGTGCAAAGATCCCAATGGCAAATCCTAAACTTAACTCTACCCGGCTTACCAATATACAGATTAAAGAGATCATAGCAGATAAAAGAATACAGGTGAACAAGTACTCTTTTTTTCCTTTGTTTGCATAATACAAAAACCGACTCATAATAAAAACAATGGCAACAGTATACCAGAATTTGATTAAAGAAAATATGTCCAGTTCCATCATGTTCCTAATTTTAATATGATCCCTAAAAAATTGTTGTAGCATACATACTACAGGAATTGAAATCCCAAACCTCCTAGAAAAGTATGTAAAATACCTTCTTTGTAATAGGAATTTTGCAACCATTTCATATTGTATGCCACTGTAACATAAACTTTTTCTGAAAGGAACTTATGAATTCCAACTCCACCCCCAAGAACAATTCCATAGTCCCAATTCTGATAGGTTCTAAAAGTTCCATCCCGCTCAATTGTTGAGTGGTGACCTCCTTATTTTCATCTTTCTTGTTGTTGTTTTGATTTTTCATTTATTCCAAGGGATCGATTATTTCAATATGACTTGCGTGATTTGTACCGAAATTCATGGTTTTGAAATCTATTGAGCTGGTAAAACCTTTTCCATCAATTACAGTGGAGATTTATGCTGACCATATTTTCTATTATATTGATGAACAGGTAAGTTCGGGTTGTAACATGGTAAGCTAATACTGTGCCATTCTAAAGACAGGCTTATTGAAGTCAGTATAAACAGCCTGAATACTGCATTTCATAAAGGTTTCTTTGAGTGTTATGATTCTTTTGGTGAAAAGGAAATCAGTAAAAAAAATGTCAACATATTGACATGGCGTCAAAATATTGACATTAGAATTGAATCCTATTCTCAATTCACAAATGCTTCCCCCGTAAAGTGAATTCTTAGTGTATAATACTGCTTTTAGAAGAATTTATTTTTACCGTTCAATCTCAAGACTTTTTATTTTCTCATGCAGGGTGGTTCTTTTCAAACCGAGCAGTTCAGCAGCACCTCCTATTCCACCAAGTCGCCAGTTAGTTGATTCCAGCACTTGAATAATATGATTCCGTTCAACATCCTTAAGCTTCATCCCGCCTTTTTCTGATAAAATGGAGGATTCGGGGATTTCGATCAATAATATTCCATTTTCCGAGATGATCACAGCACGTTCCATTACGTTTTCCAGCTCCCTTATATTACCAGGCCAGGAATAATTCATAAGATTTCGTAAGCTTGTTTTGGGAATGGTTTTGATCTTTTTACGATGCTTCTTCCCATATTTATTAAGAAAATATTTTGCCAGTAGAGGAATATCATCCTTGCGTTCACGCAGGGGAGGAATAGTGAGAATAAAGGTCGTCAAGCGATAATATAGATCCTTGCGGAAGTTTCCTTTGGCAATTTCTTCTTCCAGGTTACGGTTTGTAGCCGCAATAACCCGTACATCAACATGGATCGTTTTGGAACTACCCAGGCGTTCAAATTCACCTTCCTGCAAAACTCTTAGCAGCTTGCTCTGAAGTTCTATAGATAACTCACTGATTTCATCAAGAAAAATTGTACCCTTGTCTGCCAGTTCAAAGCGTCCTATCCGTTGTTTATCCGCCCCGGTAAAGGCGCCTTTCTCGTGACCGAAAAACTCACTTTCGATGAGGTTTGAAGAAAGGGAAGCACATCCAACCTTTATCAGAGGCTTATGTTTACGTCGGCTTGCGCGATGCAGGGCACTGGCAAATAGTTCCTTGCCTGTGCCTGTTTCACTTTGAAAGAGAACGGTAGCATCTGTAGGAGCCACCTGTTCCAGCCGTTTCATTACATAAGTTAACGAAGTGCTCTGACCAATGATCTCACTTAAATTTTTCTGTTTTTCTATTTCTTCCTGAAAATAGACGTTTTCCTGTTCCAGGTGCTCTTTTAACAGACTAATTATGTCCAAGCTGTCCTGGAGTTTGATTTCAGCTTCCCTTCGGCGCATTGTGCTGAGTAAGACCTTTCCAATAGCATTGGATTGCTCGATAATTTCCTTGGGCCAATCATGTTCTGAAAGAACATTATCCATTGCAAATATATCCACTCCTGAGCTATCAACTTCTATTGGAACTCCTACACCAGCCCTGGTTCCAAAGAATTCCAGGATTTTGCGCAGTTTAGGCCATGGAGGAATATCATCGAGTTTGTTAAATAAAATCGTTTTCCCTTTTGAATAATGATCGGCTAGTTCGGGATATTTCATTTTTCCAATTTCGGATAGTTCACTTGGGGGAGCAAGGCGTTCATTCCGCCATGAAAGCCTGAATTTAATCACCTCTCCCTCTAAGGATAGTCGATAAAGCCTGACTGTATCAACTTTAAAATATAACCCTATCTCAGCAAGAATATCCTGTATGGCATTTTCGAATTCATCTCCGAATAGACCGGTAAATTTTGAGGAGATTTTAGAGATGAGTTCCTGAAAAAGCAGATCCTCTTTCATAGTGTATTGACTGTTTCCCTCGATTTTATTTGATTCAGTATTCTTCTTATGAAATGTTTCCAATTCACTTAGCGATTGTTTTTTGTTTTTTGTTCTGACATGACAAATATTTATGTCGTGATTTCATATAAAATTACTCAATTTTCAGCTCAACATCAAACTGGTAAATTGAGTTTTTTATTCTGGTGCAAATTCCGACGTAATTGGATCTTCGTCAAATTTGGGGATGTGTTATCTGTTGATAAACATAATGCAATAAATTTTGTTTAAATTATTAATTGCATTTTCATTGACTCTTCTCAGCAGAGCTACGAGGAACCGAGCCTGCGAACTCGGCGAAACCAACCGAGCCTGCGAGCTCAGCTAATGCCTGAGCAGGATTAGAAACTTTTTCAACTTGCATTATACCCGCATCGGCAATATTACATGTGATGCGGGTTTTTCCATTTTATTCAGGTATTTTTGTGTGACATTTAAGTTTCATGAGGACCGAGAAGGATTTTATTGGAGAAGTCTCTATACCTGTTGATGCATTGTATGGCATCCACTCATACCGTGCACGCGAGAATTTCCCATCCGATATACCTTTTCCCATTGAATGGTTCAGGGCCACCGGTTTGGTGAAACAGGCCTGTTACAGGACTGTAAGAAAGTTTCTGGAGGCCCTCCGCAAGGAGCATCCGGATCTTATTTCCCATCTCCGGTTACCCGATGA
>SDBT01001214.1_pt1 | contig 44588 bp, 84 predicted proteins | sample 2277101 | NCBI WGS metagenome assembly SDBT01 (sample SAMN10404973, study PRJNA504765) | marine sediment metagenome | isolation source: marine sediment core GS10_PC15, 103 cmbsf | place: Arctic Ocean: Southern Knipovich Ridge | collected 2010
TAGTTTCCCAATCATGATAAGCTAATAATTCTGCTTCATGTAATTCGTCTGCTATTTTGTAACCATCATCCTTAAACTTAGCGCCTTTAATATAATTGACTCGGATAATAGGGGTTCGTGAACTACAATCTTTCTTAATACGTTGATAGATTTTTAGTTTATCGAGAACTCTTCTATTATTGTGATATTTATCAATAGAAAATATAATTAAATCCAAACCCGTATGCATAAGTTGAATAAACAAATGCTCTGTTAGAAGTAAACCGTTAGTATTTAACCTAACATCACATGCACTAGCTTCTTTACATTTACCAATCCAGCTTAACAATCTATTTGGATACATTAGTGGTTCACCCAAATAATTAGGCTTGGTTGCTGTTAGTTTTCCATCCATTTCATTGAAGATTTTACCCTCATTTTCCTTAGACATACACTCTCCATCGAATGCGTTGAAATTCTGTCTGCACATTTCGCATTTCAGATTGCAGTCATTATTAAGTTCCATGTCTAAATGCAATGGGTATTCAGTAATAATATTATCTTCCGCTACTGAATCCCAAAGTTTGCGATACCTTAAGTATCTTTGGTCATTCTCATGATTGTCCTCTTTAACAATCAATTGAGTGCCTTCATACGTTTTTGTCATTTTTGGTTTCCTCATTTACTTTTATTGCTTCTTTCTTAAATACTTCTTTCGCTTCATTTCTTGCTGTTTTAATACGATCTTGAGTTTCTCTTGCGTTAATTATAAAATCTTTACGTTCTTTATTTTCTCTCTTAACAATTTCTTCTTGAACTTGATTTATTCTAACCTCAATATCAAATATTCTATCTTCATTTTCTGGTTTGTTTATAGTTCCTAAAACTGTTCTCTTTTGATTTAATACCCTTAATTTTGTTCTAAGACCACTTAAAGACATTTTAAATAATTCATTTGGACCGAAATCTTTTTTAGCTGCTGCCGCATGTCTATCTGATTCTTCGAACCATCCCCTACCCTCTCCTTTTTCCTTATCTATTTTACCAAATTTCTTTTCAGCTTTGGCAAAACTTTTTCTATTTTTATCGTGTTTCCTAGCTCTTTTGAACCATTTTTCACTCTGTCGTTTTAAATTTACTTTTTCTTTTGGATCATCAGAATCTATTGAATCAAACGCTAAATTTTCTGCTCTAATGACTGCGTCCAAATATAATTCATTATGAAATTCAAATGAAAAATCTTCAGTGTTATCCTTTGGTTTCTTTGGTTTCTTTGGTTTCGATTCAGTAGTTCCTTCAGTTTTCTCATTTTCAGTTGGAGGGTTTAATAATTCTGGATTAGCCTTGATAGCGTCAAACTGTAACTTAGACATCTTATTTTCCATCTTGGCGCTTTTAACTTGTTGTTCCAATAGTTCAATTTGTAATTCCATACTTTTTTCTTGTAATCTCTGCTCCTTAGTTTTCTGGATAGCGAGATTCCAAAGTATTTGAATTCCAGTTAAGTCAAAATGTTTTCCGATAAAACTATGAACGTTATCAGTAATTGCGAGTTGGTAGTTACCTAATTCATTCATATAAGTTCGTTCATGAGGTAAACTTCCACCAGAGAATAACCCACTAGTAACAGTTCTACCAAATAGAATTGCGAGTGGAATTGAAGTTCCAGATGCGATATCTTCCTTAAGAATCTCAAGATACTCATTCATTCCAGCGCCTAACTTAGCATCAACAAAATCGAGTGAATCATCTTTACCAATGATGTAAAATCCATTCATTTGGAATGCCATCATTAGAGCTAACCACTTATCAAAGGCATTTTTGTTTGATTCAGAATCACCCATTCTGAGAATCGGAATAGTATTTCCCCACTTTCCAATTCCCTTAGTGAGAAAAACTATACAATTAAAATAACTTTTAAGTGATAACCATACTGGCTCTTGGACTCCCAAACCTCTCCAATCATAAGAAGATGGTCTAGTAATTATTACTTCTATCCGATCTGGATGAATATTTTGAGTTGGGTTGAGTTTACCTCCATTAAATTCCCATGATTTTTCATCATAATCTAATAATTCTGAGTTATAGGTATTTATTGGAGCCATGTATAAAGCAGATATAGCTTGAACCCTTTTAGGTGGAGATGTTGGAGGTTTCTTACTCATATCTTCCATGAGAGTTCGTTTTCCATTCTCATCTAAACCTCGACCCCAATATTTAACCACAAATCCAGCGCCTACTTGGCAATCATAATTACATGCATTAGTCCACTGGTTTCTACCATCGACATTCTTCCACCATTCCATAATCTCTGGTTTAAGAACTTCTTTTCTGTTCATATCAGCAAAATAGAATCCGTTTCTGGTTGCATCTTCAGCAAATTTTCTGGTAATCTTGAAAGCTACGCCCGCTCTTATTTCAGAAAGTGCCACCATTTCTTGCATTGCTGGTCTACCGTCTGAATTAGCGCCCGTTTTTGTTGATGAAAATATGTCGTCTGTTGGAGAGTAATGATTACCGAAGTCGCTCTTCTGTTTGTTTACAAAATCGCTTTCTAATTGTCCAAAATATCTATGAACATCTCCTGATTCAAAATCTTTGAATAATTTCTTTTTATTCTTCTTAACGTTCTTACCTTGTTGGAGGTTTTGGATTGATTTTCCAATCCGTTTTCTATTATAATCTGAAAGATTATTGTTTGCTACTGCCATTATTACATCATTCCTCTCACTTGATTAAATCCTGGTCTATCCCAAGGGTCTTTATATCCATCTTGACTATTCAAAGTGTCTATGCGATCTTGAAGGATTCTTTTGATTTTCTCTGGATCCATATCAGTATTTCGCATAGTTCTAATAAAGAAATCCCCAGTTGCTAAACTATCAAGACCATCTACTATCATAGTATTTGGGAAGTGCTCTAGTTGGTAAATTACTTTCTTTCCCTTTAATGATGTTAAGAATTTTATCATACCATTATTGACAGGTCCTTTTAACCAATCTTCAATCCTAACTGGTTTTGGTCGTTTTGCGTTAATAATCTCAATATCATTTGCAAATACAGCTCCAAGAGAAACAGACATTGAAGCAAAATCAGATCCTCCTCCTTGTTGTTCCACAACTACTTTTATTCTAGCTTGAACGAATCTTTGTTTGAGATCTGTAAATAAATCCTCTATTAGTTTAATTAATTCTAACAGTTCGATTTTATCAGATAAATCATTGATAACAATCCGATGTTGATTATCGGCTCTCTTAGCCTCAACTGTGATTCCAGTTTCATCAGAAGTTGTTTTAGTAGTAGTTGCTCTATCAATATTGATGGTGACAGCATCATAATCTAAATAATTGCCGATAGCATTTATATATTGGATGTTTTTGAATATAGTTCCAATAATTGCATGAGGATCTTGCTCATATTCTGCATACCACCAATATTCTTTGACAATTTTCTTCTTCTCCGTCAAATCTTTCTTACGGAATATTGGTATCCAAATATCCTTCATTTTTTGAATGCGTTTTGGATGGAATGAATTGTATAAATTCTTCTCTTCCTTTTCAGTTAATTCTAAATCTTGAAACGCTTTGTAAGTATCGTAATGTGGAGCACCTTCTTCAATCCATCTTTCAGGACATAGTAAATTGGTTAGATTATCTGGCTCTGTATCAAACCGAGGATCATCTTCTGGAATATGAGTTCCACGTTTGTAAACATAACAATTAGAATGAGTATCCTCTATGTAATGTAGAAAATCTCCCTCGTATTTGTGAGTTCCGGTTACAAGAGTTTTATTAGCATTGATATTAGTAATGGTTGATTCATATCTGCGCTCTAAAGCCTTAGCTTTATGTGGAAAATCTTTAAAAGAATCGTCAATAGGATCGTCAATGATCATCAATAATTTTCTGGTCTCATCACGAACGTAGTCTTCAAGATATCTATTCTCATCAACAATCTCTCTCTCTAATGCTCCGACTTCATGCATTCCTAATATATCTTTGGATTGAACTGAATAAGTATCAAACTTTGTTCCGTATATTGTCGTAAAATGATACTCAGAATTATTCTTGATAGTTCTATCAATCTCTCCTCTAATAAGGAAGAATTGGTAAACGGATTTAGCAATATCCTTTCGCTTATCAGTCCATCCAAGATACATTACATCCCAACCTTGAGTCATGACCCATTGAGATAAATTACCATGACCTATCGATTTTCCATGATCTCTAGCTACTTTAGTTAATGTTATTTTCTTAGGCCATATTTTATTAAACCATTGAATTTGCCATCTATAAAGGCCGTTATAATGAGGATATGAATGTAGTTTACAAAAATGAGGAAATTCCATACCTATTGGAATTTTAGGAATAGCAGTAGAACTTTGTTTCTTACCTATCTGATTAATAATATTCTGGACATTAGAAGGATTGATTACTGTCTTTGATACTCTTGATTTCTTCTTAGTTTTATTGGTATTGGGAGAATTCTTAGGGTTTTTCGCTTTTTTTGATGCTATGCCTCTTTTTGGAACATAATTAGAACCATTATAAGCTTGAAAAGCTGCATCTCTAACGTCCTTTAATGCATTTTTAGCAGTGTCTTTAGTGGTTCCCAAAGCTAACGCAGTTTCTTCAACCTGTTTCATGGTAGGTGTGGGGTTTCGTCTCCAAACCTCTCTACACTGTTCACGTTTAGTTGCGATAAAATCGACTCCTATTAGAAACTATATATATAGTCAATATATAGGGTCAATATACATTTAAGTTTTTTGATGATTCACCCCATGATTTGTTTGATGAATCACTTGATGATTCTAGAAATGATTTTGATCATGAATTCAATGATGATTTCATATATTGTCATTTCTACAAAACAGATCTACAATAGAAATCTACAAAAAAGTATTGTAGAGTTAACAAAGGATATCTAAAAAATAATGCTAAAGGTAGGATTTGAACCTACATTTGGGTTTGTAGATTTAAGAGCGCTCCCCCATCATAATGTTAGACTACTTTAGCTTATTACCATTTATATCTATAAAATAAGGGATGATCACAAAACTTGCAGCGATATCCATCTATTAGTTCGTGATTAGGACAGCAACAATGATATGTTTTCATATTAGATATACTGTTTGGTGATACATTCAGTTTTTCTTGTATATACCTATATGATTTTCCATCCTTCAACAAATCTATAATATTTTGTTTTTTATCATCATCCATTTCATTAATTTTCAATCACCAATGCTATTGTTTGGATCCAAAGAGTAGCGATTATATGTATTTTTGGTTAGTTGTTACAAGAGACCGATTTGACTCGGTTCATCTTCTGGAAATAATTCTGAAAAATTACTATAATTCCAACAGTTTTCACAATTTCTATCAAAATCTTTATTTCCACAATATTCACATACATTCATTTCTTCTCAATCACCTTTTTACAATCTTTACTATGAGCAAAATCGCCCATCCAAGCCATATCCAATGGGACTGAGCTATAACATTCATTACATTCGACGTATCCATTAACCTCAACATAATACCCTTTTTTCTCCAATTCTCTTATTTTCCATAGGAGTAATCTCACTTTCTGCTGAGTCCATCTCGTATTATCAGGATTTCTCTGTTTTAATCTCATTCGTTTCCATTCGTAAAAATTGTTCTTTGGTGTCTTTTCTTCACTCACTTCTCAATCACCTTTAATATAATCTGTTGATCTTCAAATCGTTTCATTTTTTTCAAACAATAGCTACGAGTTTCTTTTAAACCTTTGATTGTTTCTTTATTGCATTCAAGACAATTCATTCCATTTATCCATTTGTGTTTTCCGCATTTTGGACACATCATTTCTGGACAATTATCACATTTAAGATCTTCACATGTTTTGCATTTTTCACTCACTTCTCAATCTCCTCCTTATGTTCTAAATAGTGTTCAGTGTTAGAAATCCCTATCCAACATCTAAAACCATGTTCTCCACATTTTTCATCATTAGGAAGATTATCTAGAACTTGACAATAAAACTTACCTTCAAACTCATATTCCAGAGGGCAGACCCATTTCTCTTCTTTCTTATAATCTGGGCACGTGTTAGTGAAATATGCTCTATTATGATTGACACTCATGCAATTATCACTAAGATGGATACAGTCAGTATTTGAATCACATGGTTTATATTTGGATTTATAATGTTCTGAATCTTCCTTACTCTCATGTGCTTTCATACAATCCTCATAATCAAGACAATCATTACGATTCATGATAGTGTCACATTTCTGACAGTGCTTCTTATCATAGAAGAATTTACACTTCTTAACCATGTGTTTCTCTTCCTTTTTCTCTGTTTTCTGTTTGAATCCATTACAATTCTTAGGATCTGAAGGTCTTGGAGAATAACCACATTTAACATTTCCTTTACAATCCTCACATGTTGGATCTGTTTTATCTTGAAAATCCTCACAATCTCCTACCTTATCATCAATATTTGTATAATCTCTTTCCCAACACCTTTTACCAATCCCTCTATTCTTCCAACAATCCTCACACGTTAGAACTTTCTCATTACTTCTGCACACACAATCGTCTATATCACAATTAGGACAATTTTTACCATTATCACATAGTGTTTCATATGCTGTTGTCATATTAGATTCTTTTGGTTTAAAATTCTCATGTTTGTCTGGATCACACAAGGGACAATTATTATTCATATACTCGCATTCTAAACAAGGTGATATCTCTTTAAGTTTTTCCTTAAAATCAGGACAATATGTGCAAGATATTGAAGCCATCCATTCATTGATACAAGTTCGGTGCAACCCTTTAAAATTGTCACACGTTTCACAATATACTTCTTTTAGTTTTTCCTCTGGTTTTTCAGTATGGAAGTCGCATGAAAATACCCCTATTTTGATAGTTTTCTTATGATCAAATCCATTACCGTATTTGATATTCACTTCTTCAGTAAACTTACAGTGATTGGATGAAGGGCATGAATAACAGAGATGTTTTTGATTTTCACTCATCATTTTTTGAACATAAACTTCTGGATAACCAGAATTATTATTATGAGGTCCGCACATTATTGATTCAACTCCTTTTTCTTTTGGAATTCTTTCAATTTCTCGTTTCTATCGTCTTGACTTAGATACACTTCCATAAAATCATTCAGAATCTTATCTGCATTTTGTCTACCGAAGAACAATTGCCAGATAACGTCAAACATATCTTTAGTTCCCGGTTTAATGTTAATTGTTGGCATTATTTTTCCTCCCAGAATCTTAATTCTCTTTGATCTTTAGTGTGAACAAAAACCAATTCTCCAGTAAATTGAATGTCTTTTATGACAGAAAGATCCATCATTTGATGACTACAAGTCCCCTCATCAATTATTTTATTGTTTCTCCATTCGTTATAATGAAGTTTATCACTACTTGGTTCAAATTTAATTTTCATAATAATCAATTTAAATATAGTATGTTATACTTATTAAATATATTGTATTAGGTATATTTATTAGTTTGAAAAACAATATAGAATTGATTATTATGGAAACTAAAAATTATAGAAGTGGAGACGATAAGATAGCAGAGTCTAAAAGAACCCTTTATATTGGGCAAATATTGTATTTATTGGGTTCGAAGACAAAAATAGAAATATTGGATAAACCCGAATGTCATGCGCCATTGATTAAAATATTAGATCGTAGCAAACATTCAAAATATAAAGTTGGAGATGTTATGAGGATGACAAGACAATTCTTATATCCAGAACAGAGGAGTGGATGAAAATGAGTGAAAATAACCCAAATATATGTGGTGGTTGTGCTGAAGTATATGGTGAATCTGAATGTATTGGATGTGGGTTCTATAAAATGGAGGAGATTATATAATGACAGAAAATAAAATGGAAGTATCCTTAGACTTCAAAGGTCTTGGAACTGGAATCAAGAGCGCTAAAAGTAGGACATTCAACGAGGTTAAAAAGGTTATTGTTATTACTCGTTACGATTTGAATGTTTATAATGAATCTTCAGTAGAACATCCTGAAAGTTTGGATTTTAATGTTGATAGTTTAGTTAATATTAAATATACAAGGGATAAATTGAAGAAATTTACTAAGGATCTTGGAACTTATTTTAACAATACTCTTGACGAAATTCAAATGGAGTTAGTTGCTGAAGAAGCTAGACTAGAAGCTGAAGAAGCTAAAAAACTGAAAAACCAACTAAAGTTTTGATTAAAATGAATAGATGTGATGAATGTCCTAAGATTGATAATATACCCGAAAACGTTAGTGCTACTGTAGGATTAGGTATGATATATTGTTGGGAACAACAAAATGGTTGTGACAATTATCCGATATGTCCGACTCCAAGAGGTTTGAAATGATGGGTAGATGTGTTCTGTGTAAATTAGGTAAATGTGAATTTATAGATTGGTTTTACTCTGGACAAATATTTGAATCATGCGATGGAAGGTTTGAAAAAGATTGTCCTATTCATAATATATTAGGAAGATTGGAAGATTTAGAAAAGAGGTTAGAAAAATGAACTTCAAGCACGATTATGATAAGTTGGAAAGGGATGTGTTCCCTACTGTTAGAAGTAAAGGGTATATGAAGAAACATGGAATTGGAATAGAAAGTTTCAATTATCATGGAGAATGTTGCGATGAGGTTAAAACACCAACTAAAACTTTCACTGCTCAACTGATTGCTTTTGAAGATGAACCAATTCAACACATGCCATTATCATTCCTCAAATATGATGCTGCACCAATCCCAATTAACTCTCATCAAGATTTCGTTGATTTACTTAACAGTTTCATACCACAAGGGAATCCGCATAAGTTGACTACCGTTAAAAGAATTCTGTGGTGGAAGAAGGTATGAGTTATATATTAAAAGTGTATAAGGGATGGGGAATCATTCCAACACATTGGTATTATGGTTCATTTAAAGAAGCAAATGAGATTTATAAACAAGAGAAAGCATTTTGTGCAATGTATAAATTAACTAAAAGAAAAGGTATTGAAGGAGAAGTAGCACATGATGTTGAAGAGGTAATTAAAGAATGAGTAAATGTAAATTCTATAATCCAACCTGGGAATTATGCTGTTTGGATGGTAAAGAATGCGATAAAGTAATTAAATGTAGAAACAAAGGGGTTGAATTGAATGAATGATTACTGCATATTTATGAAAACAGAGTGTTCTAATTGGAATGATATTAGTGAAGACTGTGATTTAGATGATTGTATTGTGAGGGAAATTAAATGATCTGGTATCTAGCGCAAAAATATACTGGAATAGAGGATGAAGCAATAGAATTTGCTCATGAGATGAAAAACGAGTTGTATAAGATGGGATATACCCTATATTCCCCAATAAACGACTCTCATTATCATGCGAAATGGTTGAAGAAGAGGCGAAATACACATTTTATCGAATGTCCAAATTGTAAATTATCTGAGATGTTTGAAGATGTAGAATGTGAGAATACAGAATGTCCTAAATGTGGTTCTGAATTAAATGATTGGTGGGGCAGTAAAGTGAGATATCCAGAACCCGACTGGGTAGCAGAGGATATTAAGTTCATGGAGGGATTTTTAAGTGATGATGTTTGTATTGAGGGAGGGAACAATGCTCAAGATTGCTCATGTCATGGACCAGCAACTGAAACAGATTGTAAAGATTATCAAAAATACGATTCCAACCTAACAATCCTATTTGCTGATAGTTGTTTTGATTATAATAAACCTACCAATAATTTAACACCAAAAAAAATAGAAAAGGGTTTCTCTAAAGAATATAATTGTGAGACTACAACAAAAACTTACGATGGTTTGTATTTCTTCGATTCAAAAGGAGCTAAGAAGGAGTATCTTTGGGCTAAAAAGAACCATGTCCGATGTCTTAAACTGGAAGAGTTCTTGAAAGGAAATGAGGTTGAGATATAATGGCACATGGACCAACTATGCCTCCATTTAGATATTTAACGAGTGCAGATATAGAAGAAACTAAACGTCAAGATGAGTTTTATTGGAAATCAGAATTTGAATGTGAATGGAATGAGGGAGATAAGAAAATGAAAGAAAAACCAGTAGTGTTTAATATAGACGGGCAAGTGTTTAAGTTTAAGGGTAAAAGAGCGTGGAAGGAACACATTAAAAATATGGATTTTGAAGGTAAAGTCCATATTTTCACATACTTTTATGGTTTCATGTCTTATGCTTCTAATTTAAAATTAGAAATGTTAAGCGAGAAAATCAAATTAGAAGTTAAAGAAAAAGTGGGAGAAATATACGGGAAAAAAGCATCTTGTGATTATTGTGGTGTAGATATATTCGATTTATTTACTAAATCCTACCGTATATCTTGTGGATTATGTGATAGACCTAGAGGAATTAATTTCAAACTAACAGAGAAATTCCCATTCATCAAAGAGAACTGTTACCTAATCGCAGAGATTGACCAAGACGGTAAACAGAAGTTGAAGATGGAATATATTAAAATACCAGAGGCTAAAGGTTATTGGAGAGAACAAAATACCATAACTGATGAAATCTCATGTATCCACACAGCAGTTTGTTCAATTCCAGTCCAAGAGTTTATTGATAATAATCAGGAAGAAGCTGGAGAATTGTTCAAAGAAGTTCTCAATATCAAATCCTCTGAAAACCTAGAAGAGATTAAACTATGTATCGAGCAGAAATTCATAGCGTTTAAATCATGGGTAGCGGGTATTGCTGAAGCTGGATTGGGAGCATTCTATTTACAACAAGAGCTAGATAAATATTTGGATCAAGTTAATCCAATTGCAACCGCTCTGATTAAATTCATGATTAAAGTTGATAGTGAGTTTATTTGGCAATATATGGATTATATTGAAAAAACATGTCGGTTCGAGGGTGAATTTCATAAGAGTTCACTGATTGCTAATTGTAAGTTGGTATTTGCGTCTCTTCAAACTATGGAAGCAACTGAAGAACCAAAATTCAGAGAAATAATCAAATCTTGGGGCTTAACTATTGATGATATTATAGATAAACCAAAGAAACTAGTTGATAGTATTAGAATCGATAATCCGAATCAACCCATTTATCGTGTGAGTCAAGATGAAAGCGGAAATCATATTACTGTTGCAAGAGTTCACGCTGGAGTAGATATATTTTTAGGTCAAACAGTTGTTCCTAATGCTGCTGGAACATTCCAATCAGCTGATGAAGATGTTGATTTAGCTGCAAGACCCATTGGAATTGCTGAAAGTGACTCTGATGAGAATGGAAATGTTGTAGTTCATATGGGTTCATTAGAAGAATTTACTGCAAATATATCAAGAGCATCTGGTATTCCAATATCTCAATTAAAAGGGGATGAGGAATAATGTGTCACTCTGGTTATAATTACTATCCTCAAACGTTAGTGGAAGAAGTTAGGGAATCTCATCAGAAGTTATGTGATAAATGCAAGAAATATGATTATTGTGATGAGGAAGTGTGTCGAGGGTATAAATGCTTTGAAGGTGATAAAACTGAGTGAATTCACAAAATATTTAATGAGGGATAGAATAATAAATTTATTCCAAATAATGAATCAAGGTGCTTCGGTAAAAACTGTTAGAGGATGGTTCAAAAACAACTACGCTCACAGCACAATTTACAATAGCCTATATAGGTTAGTTAAAGAAGGAATACTCGTAAAAAGAAATAAAATTTATTATTTAGTAAAATGAGGTGATAAAATATGAATATAAGCGATTTTTTAACAGTATGGAAACAAATTAGAGAAGCATGTCCTACGAACGATGCATTATCGACTGCGTTTAAATTAACGGAATTGTATATTGTTCAATTAAGAAATGAAATTCCAAAATAAATAAAATTTAATTTTTCTTTTTTTCTAAGCGCATTTAGTATGTAAATCAGCAATACTCTTACCGTCAATAATCTCATCTTCTTCAATATCCCTAAGAGCGTATTGAGTATCTCTTATTAAACTCCATTGAATTGGAGATATACCAGTTCCTGGACGTTTCATTATACAATTCTCATCAGTCAATATCTCTCCCTTTTTAATAAAAGTCTTAGCAACAATTGACCTACGAGCATGAATTCTAGCTTCAGATTCACATTCTAAGTAATTGACTTCATTTTTACTCAAGAGTTTCTCAATATAAGCGCATTGTTGTTTGAACTTGTAGATTTCGCATCTAGTCCAAGAATGATAGTGATCGTTTCCTGATAATTCCTTGTTCATTGTAAAATGCTTTTCTATTATCCTTGCTCCCATAAATACTGCGGTTATTAGAGATAACATGTTCTCATAATCAGAAGTTGCACCGGGTGATATGTGGTCTGAATAACCCTCTAATCTATTACCCCATCCTCTTAAAGTAGGTATTCTCTGTAAATTAGCATTTTCTGGTAAAGTAGGGTAATTCAAGATACAATGCATTAAAACATATGCGTAGCGATAGCGAAAAATGTCTGTTGCCTTATTGATCTCTTCTCTAGTTGAGGCACCAACAGATAACAATACTGGTTTCTTATACTTAGCAATCGCTTCCAATAGTGGGTAGTTGGTAATATCGGCAGAAGCAATTTTGAAAGCTGATAGTATCGGACCGAATTCCTTAACTGCATCAATATCGAATAGGGTAGCTAGAAATGTTCCACCAAGACTTTCAGTATAATCCCTCAATTCATCATAGTCAAAATAATTCAATTTATCATACTTACTAAACAGTTCAAATTGATTCTCACAAGGTTCTTTCTCTAAATCCCAATAAGCCTTAGCATTCTTAGAAGCCAACTTATCAGCTTTGTATATCTGGAATTTAACTGCATCAGCTCCTCCTTTTAAGGCTTGTCGAATCATTGATTGTGCTGCTTCAACTAATGCACAATCATAATATTCAGCAACCTCATAGTAATTAACCCCAATCTCTGCTATTATGTAGGGAGTCGTGAACTTATCTGTTCTCTCTATTGTTTTGTTTCCTATTTTCATAATTTTCCCTTTTTAATGTATGATATCATTTGTTCAATTGGATATCGATGAGATATCTCAATACCCGTGCATGCAAACTGGTATGTATCTTCTATAATTGAATTACTCATTATTTTAAGAAGAGCTCTTAGATTGACTAACTTCTGCCGCCTATCCCACTCAAGCATTTTACCGATTATTGTCATATAATCTCCACAATTTCAATCTTATTCATCTTGATTTCTAATAATATCGAATACCCACAATCATTACACTCTACACACGGATGTTCTTTAATATCTGAACTAAATTCCATGGTAGTTGAATTACTGTGACATTTTGGACATTGCATCCTGAAGAATGCTAGTGGTTTCTCTTCACTCATCTTCAATCACCTTTACTCCTAATTTTTTACATTTCAGATCTGGTTTACAATCAGTCTCCCAATCATAATCACAAACACCGCATTCTAAATTGATTTCACTCATCTTTAGGGAACCACTTCTCTATTACTTTTTTAATCTTAGACATACCGATAATCGCTAATACCTCAGCTAGATTTGGAACATCCAACTTCTCCAACTCCTTAGCATAATGATAGAATTTAGTTAACTGCGCTTGAGAGTATTTCTTCTGCTTCACTTTAGAAACTACTTGGATCTCTCCTTTCTCTGCTCCAATATACTTAACCTTAATCCAGAACAAACTCTTATCGTCACATGCCCAGATAGTTTGACCAGGTGATGGTGATCCTTGTGATTTAGTATCGTAAAATAGATTGTGTAGAATTTCACCCTCTGCATAAATCTTGGTAGTTCCGTTTGGCATTACTCGGATTCTACGCTGAACCACTTTGTATTTGTATCTGATTGCTTCACTCATTTTTCTTCTTTACCTTTATCTCATCATTAAATACAATATTAAATTTACCTTTAGTTTCTGGATATTTTTTCTCAATCGCTTCAATTATTGTTGGTTTGATATCTTCTCGTGCTTCTATCAATCTTGGATCCATAGGAAAGTGGTGCTTTTCCTCACTTATCATTTTGACATCCATCTCATAATCTACTCCAGTTTCTTTCCATTTACCAAATTTAAACCCACCAAACAATCCAGTGTATTTAGATTCTAAATCATGATTCTCAGTATCGACCATATCCCCTCTAGCTATGAACTTATCTACTTGTCTTGTTAGAGCAATAGTCCATTTTTCCACGAGTTTTTTATATTTCTTTGGTCTGAAGATTCTTAGTAGTTTGTTCTTGAATGTCTCTTTAGGATCTGGATATTTATTAATCCACCACTCGTCTGTAGTCCAGTTAAGTTTGCTCATATTTCTCCAACCCTAATTCACATCTATCTAAATACTCTTCCTCTCGCTTCCTCAACACTGCCTCAGCTACCATCCAATCAAACTCGTCGTCGATGTCTATGGATTCTTCTTTGGATAACTGCCAACAATATACTTTTTTACCAATAAAACTATCTTCTTTTATCCATTTTCTTCTTGTGAAAAAGAACCCACCAGTTTCATAATAATACTCTTCACCGACTAAATTTTGCCGATTTAGCCTTTCAGTTGACGATAAACGGTAATTTGGTATTTTATCCATTATATCATAATACCAATGAATTCCCATTATAACTCGGGTTGAAACATATGTATCTGTATCCCTATTGATAAAAACATCTAACGCATGTTCTAAAGTCTCTGCCTTAAGAGTCGGGCTTGTAGTCTGCATCATAACCACAATATCATAGGTATATCCTTTCCTCTCTTCCATTATGGTAACTGCATCATACAATACTGGCGCTAAGGGAACGTCTGGTTTACAGAGTTCTGGTTTACGATGAAGTGTTGATAATCCTGGATTCATAACCGCATTTCCGTATGCTAAAATCTCTAATATATTAGTCGTTAATACAATATCGACTTTCTGTTTGAGTTGCATTGCATTTTGTAAAGCGTATTTATAGAGTTTTTTACCGTTTAACTCTTTAACGTTTTTATCCTTGATTCCATTACTTCCTGATCGGGCCGGAATTACTACTAGAATGTTAATCATTTCTCTGATTCCACCCATGAGTTCACTATCTGTTTTATATTTCTTATCATTATTGTTTCTCTACTATATTTCTTCCAAAATTTAGGTTTAATATCATTAAGCATATTAGATAATATCTCTGTCTGTTTCTCTTTCTTCTTAAGATATACTTTCAATTCCTCAATTTCCCTTTCTCGTTTGAGTCTAACTCTCCAAACATCATCAATCTCATACTGAAGCTGTTCTCTACTCGCTTTTCTTATCATTTTTTTTCCTCTTTTTTATCATATTCGAAAGGCACAGAGATATGCACTTTCTGGATAATAATACCCAAATGTCTCTGTAATAGTTTACTCACCAAGCCCGAAAAGGAATCACCAGTAATTTTTAGTTTTTCGTCGACCAGTTTCTTAAGTGTATCAGGAAGTGAGACAGAATATATTTCAAACGACATTATTAATATACAATATTATCTCACACTAATAACACTTATTATTAACCTGGAATCCTCTAACCCTCTAAACTCCTCCAATACTCATTTTAAGAGACTTAGAGAATAATTTTAGAGTTCTTTACTTTATAGGTAAATATTAACTTAAGAAATAAGGTTGATCCTTCCAGAGGTGTTGCCTCGGACTCATTGGTTGCACTATCGGAGATAGTAAAGGACCATGTTTGAAGAAATGGGTGAGATGGATGGTGATACATCCAATCTCTGTGAATTGAAAATAGGAATAGAGCGCACTGTTCAGCTATGGAAAGTAGGTTTTTGTAGGAATAATTTATAAGACCCTAACCGGGTCAAGGTTAATATCACTTGTTTTTTCTGATATTTAAATTAATTTGTTAATGTTTACAAAAGTGTAAAAAAATATTTATCAGGAGTATTTTATTAGTAACATAAAACTTTCATCGAAGATATGATATTTGTCGAACAAAAATCAACATAATCCACATTATTTGGAGATCATTAGCGTGTGATAAAAAAAGTATAATTTCTATATACTAGTAATATTTAAAATATGTGGATTATCTGGATTATTTTCTCAAAAAGTGAATGAAATAGAGGAAAATAAAAAGTATGACTTTTTCTAGAAAAAGTATGAGTAACATATAAAAAAAGGAGTAACTTACTAAATCAATTATCTTCATCTATAAGTCCATCTGGATAAGAATAAAATTTAACACCAATGTAACATCTTTTTTGCTCAGTAGTTTTTCCCATAGCGCTATCAATACTGGTATTTGAATCCCTGATATCTTTATCGAATGTTCTTTTACCAATAGTAATTCCCATTCGCTTAAGCGCCGAAGTAAACTTTTTCTGCTCAATCATGTATGGATTATCTGAAGCATCTGAATATGTGATGAATTTACTAAACAATTCATCTTGTCTTATATAATAAGGTTTATCATTCTTATCTTTACCTCTATCGCAGCATGTTTTAATGAATTTATATACTATATCTGTTTCCAACTTCCATAAATCCAATATATCTTCTGGTGAAGCGCTAATGAACTTCCCCCTTTGTTTAAGAGTTTTAAGAGCTACTATTGCTTTAGCGCAAATCCCTTCCATTTCTGCTTCGTTATTAATGATATTATCAAATTCCCAATTCTCAATAGGATCTTCTATTTGATTGTTGAAATATATGATTACCCATCTACCAGTAAATGCAGTATCAATATTCTTAATATATGGAAGTCTTTGGGATGAAAATAATTGTTTAATTATATTTGGTTGTTTATAGCCAGTTTGTCCTTTGAATTCAATATCTAATTCATCATCGGTAATTAAATCCTTAAGAGTTCCAATATCATTAATAGGAATATTAGTTGGTAAATCTGTATAATAATTAACTAATTTATTTGCCATTGGTGCTTTACCAAATGGTTTAACAATTCTATCCAAAGTAACTTTAGAAGTATTGTCTTTACCCACAATATGGTTAGTTACATTCACTACTGTTGATTTACCGGTTGAACCTTTAGCAGATACAAAAATAAAAGCCTTCCTCATTCCTATTCCTTTTTGCATACAGTAACCCATAATTTCCCAAATGGTTTGAATATCTTGAGATTTATTATTTATCATTCTTTCCATCAGGAATTTATCAAAAATCTCACATTTGGAATTCTCATTATAATTATAATTACTTTGGATGAATGAGTAGTAATCCTTTCTATGCGGTTCTAATTGAAATGTCTTAATATTATATAATCCATTCTTAAAATTAATATAGTCTTTTTCTACTTCAAATATTTCTGGCTTAGTTGCACTACATATTTGAAAATCAGCTCTCACTTCTCTGATATTAGAAATAGTATAAGAAATTCCCACTCGCCTAAGAAGATTTCGGATTTCCTTTTCTAAGGCCTTAACATTATTTTTTATCCATACTCCTTCGACATATCTAATAACTGTTCCTTTTTCATCTCCAAGGAACATAAAATCAAGGGATGTTAAATAATCAGATATATCTGGTTTAAGTAGGTTCAATCTTGCTGGTTCTTTAGATTCAATGTATTCATCGGTTAGCATAATAGTTTTAATTACAACAATTGCTTTTTCATCAATATTATCTAACCATTTTTTATCGATGGGGATGTCTGTTTTTACATTATTATCTATCATATATTTCTACTCGCAAATAAAACTCTCACGTCTACTCCATGAGAATGAATCCCGGGTGGCCAGACCCGGTTTGGAGTAGAGTATAACAACTAAAAAAAGTAGTTTTACTATATTATTCAAAACCAATCTAAATTTATAAATATTTTTATTTACAACTCATTATAAACACTTATAAATTTTGAATCGTTAGTTATATCAATGAAATATAAAACAATTGGAAGAATTCCTGAAAGTTTGTATAATCGATTAAAATCAAATAAAAAGATAGATCAAGAACCATTTTACTCTGTAATAAAAAGACTTATGGATTTTTATGATAAGGAATTTGCAGAATCTAAGGTGGAAAATCGTGGGTAAATATCATTTTTATGAGAATTGGGAAATAATGGAAACTGTTGGTGGATCTCATATCAGAGTTGGAATCTGCCCTAATTCTAGAGTTGATTGGAAGGTTAATGCTATGTCTTGCATTATGACTGAATACTGGAAAAGGTGCAATCCATGTCCATTACGAAAGGGTAAGAAAGTTCATCTTAAATGGTGTAAATCTTGTAGAGAAGATTGTGAATTTGCAGAAACAGAGGTTGGAAAATGATTAAAGTTTATTATTGTAATTGTTGTAGTTCAAAGGATATAGATTGGGATTCTGCTTATGAAGAACCGCACTTTCCAATTTGTAATAGATGTGGATTTTACATAGATCCAATTGTGGTGATTGTTGAATGAGTGAACCTAGCAATAGATACTTTAGAACAGTTGAAGCATGTAAAACATGTAATGAAACTTGTTGGGATCTTATCTGTGCGGGATTTGTATTATCGATAAGAATTGAAGATTTAAAGAAGAAATTTTGTAAAAAGAGCTGAGGAAAATGAGTGAAAAAATACCATTGCAATTAGATTGTGATATATGCGAATATAATTGTGACTTTGATATAACATGTGAAAAACTAAATAAGGTAGTTAAAATGAGTGAAAAAAAACATAGGATATATTGGATAAAATCACATAAAGGGTTAAAAAATCCTATTGAAAAGCATGGATTTTGTCAAGATTGTGGAAAATTATTTGTTGAAGATTTGGATGATAAAAATGAGTGAAGGACCAGAAATTAGAGGGATATATTGCGATTACTGTAAAAACGATTGTGAAGAATGCCCTTGGAGGGTTGAGGAAAATGAGATATAAATGGTCTTGGTTAGATAGACAGTTAACGTGTTTATACTGGTGGTATTTGGAATGGAGGATGAAGAGAAACGAAAGATAACGACTGCAAAGGTATGTGCAACAAATGTCCCAAAAATAGAGAGTGTTTGACAGTTTACAATTGTGGAATCAAGATACCAGGATTGATATGTATCAGATGTCTTCTATCTCCTTTCTGTTATATTTGCTTAGCTGGTAAAGCGCCTACGGAATGATTAAAGTATCAAAATTACAGAGGAGGTTATTTTAAAAAAAAGAAATTATTTATTTTCGATATAAAATTTGATTACTCTTGTTATTGCATCCCCATAAGATTCTCTTGGAATTATTTTAATACCTTTAATTAGTTCAACAATAGATCTCTTTATTGGGATATTAGTCCACCCTGATTTCTCTGTCATTTAATCACCTCTTTTCTTATATTTTAAAAAATCAACCCCTCCATAACATTCTTTTACAGTCATATTATATTGCTCTAAGAAATATAATAAAGAATGGATGTTTTCACTCATATTCTTTTGAGTTTTCGCCTTAACCTTTACCCTTATGATTGCTCCATTTACATATGTATCATTTCGAGTTATTCCCACTTGTGGATTATAAAATCTACCGTTGATAATACTATTATCTGCTATTATTTTTTTTATCTGATTAGCAGATAACATTCTTAATTTTTGATATTCAAATTCTTTGAAATATTTTCCATCAATAGTAACTGTTCTTCTTTTTGCAGTATAATATGTGTCAAATTCAACTTCTATAACAATATCTTGACAAATAATATCATAACAATCTTCTTGCAATTCTTCTTGTGAAATAACTCTCCTTGGAAATTCTGAGTTTTTTTCGAAACTTATTTTTTGGGTTGGCATAATATAAAAATATACAAAATCATATTTAAATCATACAACTATATACAACTATATGTTTGGATATCTTGACACATATTTAATATCTTGTTTAACATTTAAATATAAAGTTAAATACAATTATATTATGATACAAATAACTGAAAAAGACTTGGAAATAATTCAAGGTTTGTTAGCTTTCAAATTAGCGTATGGAATAACTGATGAAGAAGATACACTATACGATAGAATTGATACATTTTTTGAAGAGGGTATGTAAATGAGTCAAATAATTGAAAAACTATTAAATATCTTAAATCCCCTTTCATGTGGTGCAAATTGTCCAATCAGTAAATTTTGTAAAGATGGAAACCAAATCTGTGATAACTTAATTGATCAAATCAATGAGGAAAAGTAAAATGTCAATTTTAAAACTAAGTAAAATGCAAATCTGGGAGAAATATATACCAGACAATGATCCAGATTCTTTTTATATTGATTGTTTCGATCAAGACGGTAATGATGCTCCGACTGGAGATCCAGAAGGAGCAATCGAATGGGTTATGGAAGAGATAGAAGAGTTAGATGGTATTCCTAAAAGCACATATTATCTTATTGAAACTGCTTTGTATGATTGTATTTGTCATGAAAATGTTCATGAGATAATTGAATTGAACATGGAAAAACCAGGTATATGTATGAACATGGTATCAATTAAGGATGGATTCAAATGTAATGCAGATAACACCACTTTTAAAGAGAAATGCACACCAGAAAATACATTTTGTCATATGAAGCCTTCAAATTATAATCCTAAAAAAGAGATGTATTAATCCCGAATCCCATAGCCTTTCGAGACTATGAGCGGGAATATCACCATATAGGTCTTCGGTCGAGTCCGACGTAATATAGTAGCAGCGTAAATTCCTAAACTGGGCGTCGGTGATAAAATAATTGAGGAAAATTAAAATGACAGTTATAAAACCAATATATTGCCCAAATAAAAGTTGTAGAGGTATGGAATTCACTGCTCAAATAACAGAACATTATGGATTCGGTGTTCCAGATTACTTCTCTTTCCATTGTGTGAAATGTGGTGTTGGAACAGAACCTAAGTATAAATTTCCATTAGCGAAATTCCCAATGAAAGATATATTTGATAGGAGATTTTAAAATGAAAACTTGTGAAGAATGTAAAAACGCACCATGTTTCAACATTTATGACAGTTCAGTATGTCCAAATGTGAAAAAGACACCCGAATTAGCTAAGAAACGGCGTGAGGAAGTGAAGATAGAGAAGGTAATAAAGAAGGAAAAAGATCGTATAGAAAGTATTGATCGCTCTGTTGATTGGATAATGGAAGTCTTCAATAAATTCTGCATCAAACTTGATGGCAAAAATTGTAATTTTGATACTGATGATGCAGTATATACTGTAGCAGCTCAACTAACTGAAACTCATTTTGCTGATGAGAGAAGGTATTATCAAGAGGAGTATTGAAATGAAAACTAAATGTCCAATCTATTTTTTTGTTAAGGATAAAACTTCAAAAGAGATTTTGGAAGCAATCGTAGGAACAATCAATAAAGAGAATCCATGCACGAAAAAAGGACTCTGTTTGATGTGTAGAAGGGAATTCTTTAGGCAAAATCAACAGTTAATTGATGAAGGAGGGTATTGGTAAAATGAATGAATATAAATTTCAGGAAGTATTGGATGTAATTCACAAATTTGCAATGGAACTATTAGTAGGTATAAAATGGAGAGATTACGTAGCTGTTGAAGCTGCTAAAATCTATTTTAAGGTGATTGAGTAATGGCTTATTTAGGTGAAAATATTTGGAAATGTAATAATCCTGATTGTTCATTTGATGATCCAGCACATTACCGTTGTCGTGAATGTAAATATCGTGAGGTGGTTGAGTAATGGCTGGATACTGTAAATGTATGGAAGCAACAGCAATATATAGTTTAGGAGATGGAAGATTCTGTGGTGATTGTTTAGAAATTGCAGCAGAAAAGAGAATAACTGAACTCGAATCCAAACTTAAAGAAGCAAGAACATTATTAACGAAAAAAATCGTTGATTCCGAATTATTCTACCAAAATGAGAACAAGGCGCTCAAATCTAAAATGGATAGATTATGTAGAATTAAAGACCGACAAATACAATCAGATATGGATAAAATAAAGGAGCTAAAAGAACAGATTTTAAAATATAAAAATGATGAAGCTGTCAGAAATAGGTGGAAAAAATGACAAAAAAACAAAAATTAGTCAACACAAAAGCAGTGAATTATACTATATCTAATGAAGCATTTGAATTCATGGAAGGTATCAAGGATGGAAAAAAGAGCAGACATATTTCAAAATTGATTACTGAAGAAAAATATAAAATTAAATTATCTGAATCAATCTATTATATAGCTAATGATATAGCATCCAAATTAGGCTTTTTACCAAACATTTGGATAGAGAGACTGATATTGGAAGTATATAAGGAGATTAAATAGTATCAGGGAATTGGATACATCTAAGTGCATTGTTTAGGTCTTGAAGTTCATCAATTTTATTATTTAATCGATCATTTTCTTTATCCAAAACTTTCAGGGATTCAAAAAGAAATTCACTTTTTTCAAGTAATTTTTTGTATTCTTCAATTCCTTTCCAATAATATTTTTTCAATGTAAAAAATAACATGACGAAAAAAACGATTATTGTCGATAAATAAACAGTCAATAATTGAAACCATTCAATAATATTCATAATCAAAAATACTTTCAAAAACATTTAAATCTATTCGTTTGACAAATGTTCACGAAAGTTTGAAAATGCGAAACATTTAAATAAGAGGCTATCCGTTATTTAATTAGACTAAAATGGTAAATAAAAAACTTCAACAATTGAGTAAAAAAATAATCAATAAATCAACAAGTCAAATTCAAGATTTAATTAATAATGATGATGATTTTATTGATATATATTGTATGCTTGATGAAAATGATTATACTGCAAAAAACGTTAAATCCCTTACTTTTTCATATTTTCAAGGTGAAGAAATTACATATGTTTTTTCAGGAGATCATGAAGAAAGTCATTATTATGATGAAAACTATGAAAACGAAATCCCTCCAGTCGTCAGAATTAACGACGGATTCGGAATCATCGGAAATGACGGCAATCATAGATGTAATACATGTATTAATCACGATTTACCATTACCAGTTGTTATGATAAATTTAAATTAAAACTATTGAGTTGAAAAAAATGGGAAAAATAGTTCAGTTATTTAATAATAATAAAAAATTGATTAAACAATGGTATACGCATAAAACGAACGCCGAAATTAAAAATGATGTTGCAGTTCGTTCCAAAAACGTAGGGGTAAAGTATAACTATTTAATCTTCTCTAATATTCACTAATTTTTTTATTTTAAATGAGGAAAACTAAAATGATAAAAAATAGTGTAAAAGTCGCAATGGAAAATTATGATGGGTATATTGTGGAAATAACCCGAAAATTTGAATCTAAAGAGAAAAAGAGAGAATGGATTAAATCTACTAAAAATGCAGCAAGTGAAATCCGTAAAACTTTTTATATAATTGAGGAAAACTAAAATGACAAATAAAGAATTGATTGAAAAATTAAGAGCAGATAAGAAAAAGGCTTTGGATTACATTAGATACCATAATCTTGGTGATTATGAATATCAAAATGATTTATTCAATATATTGAATGAGGAAAACTAAAATGCCAGAACCAACACATACATGGGATTTTTATCCCTTACACGTTAAATTTGAAGAGTCTGAAATTCTTGAAGTAGAATATCTAATGTGTGGTGAACCAGATAAAAATAAACGTAGATTTTGTAAAACATGTTTAGATGAAGGTCACCAGTATATTCAAGGAGATGGAATGGATGTTCATGATTGTAAAGCAGTCTTTTATGATAAGGATAAAAAACAACGAGGTCAATGCTGTTGTTATTCATGGGAACATGGAACCAGGAAAAAGAGGTATTAAAATGTCGGAAGGATTAAGTTGCGGAATCAATATCCGCTGTTCTTTACAAACTAAAAACTGGTGGATTAAAAAACCCAAGATCAGAGCGGTAGCAATGAGGAAGTTTTACACTTTCCTTGAAAAAAAAGGGTTGGAACCTGAAGATATTATTTATTTCTTTGAGAATCTTGAGGATTATTTTGACTCAGTTTATACCAAAAAGAACCAGAAATCAAACGCAAATATGAAATGCGCTAGTATTTTCGATAAGGTGACTAAGAAATGACAGTTGAAAATATAAAATTTTATTGGGGAAAAATAGAAATAGAGATAAATTCAGTTAGAAATGTCGGTAAATATGAAAATATAGATGATCTTTTTTGGGATTGTCCAGAATGTGTTAATATAATCAATACTGAATTTTATGAGGACAGGGTTATGAGTTGTCAATATGTAGATATTACAGAACATATCAAATATCCTGGATTCTATGTTTGTGAATGTAAAACTAAAGAGGATTGAAATGAGTAAATACCTAACAGAAGATAAACCAACTCCAGAGCAATTCCGATGTCCTCACTGTGAAAAGATGCGGGTATTTTCCCATCAAGCTAGGTGTGAGAGGAATGAGAAGAATCTAAGCGCTAAATCTGATTCTGGAATATTATTTGAGATGTTCGCAAAATTACAGCAAAAAGTTGCAATGATGGTAAGGAAGCCTTTAACTTTTGAAGAAGTTAAAAATCAGATTAAAAAAAGTCCAGGTCAATTGAAGTCTTGGATATTCTATACTAATAAAGGAAAACAACAAGAAAGAAACTCTGGAATAAGAGATATTATAAATATATATAACACACTAAGGTAAAAGAAAATGGTAAAAAAAGAAAATGGAAAGCAAGGACTAGAATTAGTAGTCAAGAAGGGGGGCTTTGGTAAAAACTCTAAAATTATAGAGATAAAATCTAAAGCAGAAGATGTATTTAACGAATTCAAGAACAAATGGGGATTCGCAATCGCATTAGGTGAAGTCATGCTCATCGATAATAAACCGTATTTGAAAAAACAAGGTAAAAGAAGACTCGCTCAAATGCAAGGGGTTAAATCAGAAGATACAGATATAGTAACTGCTGATTATGAGAAAGGAAGTTTTGTCTTTAAAGCTACAGTAATCACAGCAAAAGATCAGAAATTCACTGCTCATGGTATGTGTTCTAAAAAAGAAAAAGGAAAAGAACGCATGACAATAAAAGATTTACTTCATACTGCAGAAACAAGAGCATTAAACAGAGCGATTGATAATGCGTATTCATTACCAAATACTTTTGAAGAAATGCCTAATGAAGAGAGAGTGAAAGGAGTTGAATTTGATCCTGAAGATTTAGAAGGAACTGATAAGAGATCCAAACAAATGGAAAGAAAATATGCTAATGCTCAAGATGCAATTTTCACATCAGAAGAACCTCCAGATAAGTGGTCAGATTTATGTATATTCTTCTGTAAACAAAATGGATTGACAAAACCTTCTAAGTTTATAAAAATGGAGAAACAATGCAAAGTTGATTTTAAAAAGGAAATTACTGATATGGGACTTCAATCTAAACTCAATACTTATGCTCTGGATTGGTTAAAAGACCAAATTAATCCTCCAGATCCAAAAGATGTTAATGGTTTAAAGGAAAAAACTAAAGACGATAATGAACATTATGAGGGAAAGGATTTAGAATTGGAAAAAGGTGATATGGATGAAAATTAAAAACGAACTAAAACTATGCTCAGCATTTAAAAGAAGGGCAGATATAGAATGCATACTAGGGACTCAAATATCAGAGTTTGAATATCATATAACATATTATATAGACAATTACGGGAGTTATAGAGTTCCTAAAATGTGTATATATACTGTTAATTTCGAGAGCGCAAAAGACATAACTACAGAAATTTTCAACAAAAGTATTTTTAATGGAGGATTGGGCGCTTTAGGATTTGAATATAAATTACAAATCGGAAAAAATATTTATACAGATAATTGCCCATTTACAACACAAAAGATAATTTCAAAAATCCTGCGTAATTCAAATCTAAAATTTATAAGAAAGTTTGCTTGGAATTGTGCATTTTGGGCTAAAATTCATGCTGAATATGCTGCTGAATCTGCTGCTGAATCTGCTGCTGAATATGCTGCTGAATATGCTGAATCTGCTGAATATGCTGCTGAATATGCTGAATCTGCTGAATCTGCTGAAAGACATAGACAATTTGATTTCATTAAAGAATGGAGGAGATCTAATTGAACTTCACTGAAATCTTAGCCGAGCATAGTTTAGTTCCAGATAAGGATAAAACTTTCATTATTGTGGATGTTCATGAAAACAATGGAGTTGTGGATTCATTATTGGGATATAAATCAAGAGATGATATAGGTCTTCCAATCAAATTCAATGATAATATATTTGAATCAAAAGTATTTCCCAATCTTTACCTTATTTTCCATCATCTAATCGCATCAGATTATCTTGTTTCTGATAGACAGTGTCATGAACTCAAGATTAGGGGAGATGCTTATACTTCTTTACATGGAAATGCAGATCACTCACTCAAAAATCAGGTTTGGAAAATGAGACAAACTGGTATGTTTTATAGTGTGTTGATTGTTGTTAATAATGGAAATTTGGCAAATTGTATTTATTTTGAAGAAGATGTTTCTGATGAAGATAGAGAAGAAACTAGTAGAAGGTTTAAAAAAGCAATCAACACCATGAAAAAACAATTCGTTATTGATATATTCCCTACTGAAAAAGAAACTGCTGCATATATCTATGAAAGGGCGCTTTATGAACAATCCCGAAAACATACTGATTTTTCAAGATCCAATACTAAATCCAAACCACTTAATGAAAAAAGGGAATATTTAATTCAAGGATTTATTGATGTTGGAGGAATTAAGAGTAAACAAATTATTGATGAATTCGAGACACCTCTTAAATTTATCGAGGCACTTAAAGACACAGAAGTTCTTCAAACTAAGAAGGGTGAGGATAAGGGAATCTCTGGGCCTTTAGAGAAAATACCTAGATTAGGCCATAAATTTGTTAGAAATAATCAGGAGTTGATGGGATTATGACAAATTGGAATGAAAATAAGAATCAGAATAAGGGATTTATGCGCATTGTTACTATTAATGTTCCAAACTCTTATATTACTGCTTTTGAATCTATGATTTATGGAGGACAATACAATAATCGCTCTCAAATTGTTAGGGAAGCTCTTAAGGATTTTCTAGAGAAGGAGAAAGAATTTACTGTGGATCTGAAGAATTTTGATGAGATAAAGGGGTTTGAATAATGGAAAAGAGATATACATTAAAGAATGGAAATGGTTGGGTAAAATTTGATTGGAGTAAAGATGTTCAATCAGTTCAGCCAAACTATGAGAATACATATGTCGTTTTAAGAAATGGACAAAGTTATCTTCTTCAAGGAAGAGGTTATGGTGTTTGAATGATGTCTGATTTAGGTTATAAACTCGGAGGAAATATCATGGATGGTTTTAGTATCCAAAAATTTGATGCTATGCAAATTGACGTTAAGAATATCAAAATGGATATAAAACAAATCAAAAATGGAATAGAATCGATAAATATCAAATTAACACAAGTTAATAGCACAATTTTAGCAACGTTAGAACAGTTTAAAAAAGATATTAAAGGTGATGGAAAATGAGAGTAATAACAGTAAACTTGAAAATACAATCAATTGAGCGAATAAAAACATTAGTTGGGGCAGATTCTCTATTCCCATCACGCTCAGAATTAATCAGAGTAGCAATTAGGGATTTTTTAGCTAAGGAATTGGAAGTGGCTAAAAATATTCCTAAAGAAATTCCAGAAGAGATTAAACTAAATTCTGAGCTTTTTGTCAACATTTCTAAGAATGAAAGATACAAGATAATCTCTAGAGATGAAAAAAGCAAACGTATGAAACAGAAAAATCATAAACCTTTGGGAAATCCATTTTATGAGCAAAAGGATAGTATGGTTGAGGTTGAATGAAATGGAAAGTGTCGAAAAGTGGGGGCGCATTTTATTTATATTAACAGCAATACCTATGGTTACAATATTTATCTCGTATAAAATATCAGTAGAAACAAATGATTATTATATATTTGGATTCATTACGATTGGTGGAACTGCATGGATTACAGTAGATATATCTGGTTGGTTTTTCTTTTATCTCGATTATGCGCAACGAAAAGAGGGTAAAATAATTAGAACTGCGAATTTATCATTGTTGGAAAAAATATCTATACCAAAAACAACAAATCCTATAAAAAATCAATTTATGGTGATTTGGAACTGTATATTTTGTGAAACTGCAAAAAACTCAACAGATAATTGTCGCAATTGTGGTGCGAGTAGAGAAGAACATAATCAATGTATAGAAATAAGACGGATGGGCTAGGCTGAGAGGACCAATGACAGACCCTAAACCGAAGTTTAACCTAGCGCCATCCTTTTTTTGATTTTATTTTATTAAAATAGTATTCCTAATAGTGCAGCAATTATATCTGGTAAAAAGGGTGTGATTGCAACAATTAAACTGATTCTTGTGACTGCACCACTAACCGTTTTAACAATATTTTTTGCTGAGTCCCAAAACAACAGATGCTTTTGCACATCATTCTGTTTTTCGCATACAACTAAAACTTCGGGTGTTACTGTATTTTTAGAAGTTCTAATCGTTTTCTTTAATCCGTTATCGTCAGTAGTTTCTTCCGTTTTACTTTCACTGTCTTTACCGGGATTAAGAACATTATCTATTACTTCTTTAGTTTTACGTTTAAATTCCATTTATATCACTTCCATGTTTAAGGCCTTGATTAAATTTTCAATCGTTTTATCTAAACTATTATTTTTATCCTCTAAAATTTGAATTCGCTCTAACATTTCATCTGCATGGTTAACAAATATATTACCGTCTTTATCCTTACTTCTATTACTCATGATATGTCACCTCTATCGGATACAATCTTGTATCTGTTGCGGCTGCATCTGCGTCTAATGCAATTCGAACATAATAAGTCTTTCCTATTAGTAAAGTATAAGGCATTACACCAGCATCAACCGTTGCAGCATTTAATATCACATTATCTGCATCTGTATTATTATCGGCAGCTTTTAGTGTTTCTGCTCCAGTTGTAAGTTCGATCTCATAAAATTCTATATCGTGTTTAATCCAAGCGTCATCAGATGTTGCGTTAGACTCAATTTGAGTAATTACTGTCCCCGCCGGTAATCTCAACGGAATATTGAATGATACTGCTACAGCATTAATATCGTCACTTCTACGTGGTCCACCAGTCCATGATAGAGAATAATAACCAGAAATTGATTTTGTTTTTATAACAGAATTCAATGCATTTCTTGCTTGAGCATCAGTATATCCATTTACTACAACTCCGCCAACTAAAGAATTTTGACCCCTAATATCTAAAGTATCAACTGTTGCTGGAGATGCACTGTTTACAAGTATTTGTAAGTATAATGGAACAAATTCAACAAAAAACTCTGGCATTGCGAAGTCTGCAATGGTAATTAATCTTGCTGCTGCTTCTGTTTGAAACTGCTCTTGTGCTTGTAAACAAACCAATGATCCTCCATCTTTGGTTGACCATACAATTAAGAATACTAAGTATTTGTTCCTATCTGCATTTACAAGAGAACCCGAATTATCATCATAATTAATATCTCCGTTTCCAATATCGTATTCAAAGTAATACCTTCCAGCACTTCCATCTTCCCATAACCATTCTCCAGCACCATCTCTATATATTATGGTTATTACCGCATCAGAAACTGCTGCAACTTCAATACTTCTTTCTTCATCGTGGAATTCTCCACTCGTTACTTGTAAAGCATCAACATCAATACTGGTAGCATTTCCTCCTTCCTCATATAATGCTCCTTGAGTTTGATGGTGAAATTTATGTTCTAAAATATTAAATCTTTTATTGTGATTTTCCCAAAGAACCATATAATTATCTGCAGTTGCGGTATTTTTATAAACAATAGCAACAAAACAGACTCCAGTTAAATATGTCCATTCTGTAGTAGTCGCAGTTAAATCTCCAGTTGCATTAAAATGAATGAATATTAAATCCCCATCGTCAAATGCTGCTAAACTGGTTGTTTTAGTTATGGTATATCTGAATTTCTTTCCAGCAGAATAGAAAATATATGAACCATTCGTCAATGTGACTTGGAAAGTATCTCCATCCATCGACATAGCAACTTCTGAGGGGTCTTGGAATCCAGTTGGAACTTTTCTTGAAGTTAGAAGATCAAAAAGTAATGCTACTTGTTGAGTTAAAACTCTTTCTCTGTGACTACTGCTCAATTCTATTACCCTCTTGGAATGTATTATTGGTTAGTAACATTATTACTGATCTTGTATGCATGAAAACTACTTTTTTAATAACGTAATCTGTATTTACTGAAAATCTATCGATAAGAGTCCATTGGAAACCCATGAAATTACCGGGTTGGATGTATTTTTGACTTCTAATTATAAAATCAATATCTATTGGAGGAGTTGCAATACCATTCCTAGCTAAAGTTGCAGCGCTGATAACATCTAATTGTGATTGTGTATCGATTCCGATTCTATACATGATAAGTTCCTCGACTCCGTTTTCAGTTATTGAGTCAGTATTTTCAGCAACAGAAAATAAATCTCCAGCACCATAAACTACAACTCTATTAAACTGTTTAGGACTTATCGTATCTAGTGGACTCGAACAATCTCCACTAGCTTGAGTTTTATCATTAACAGCGTCAATAATAGAACCGATTTTAAGTAACCAAACTTTTCCAGCGGGTTCTACATACCAAACCCCGTCGATTAAATCTACCATTTCTGAAAGGATATCTCGCAGTGGAGTTTGAACATAATCACATACTGTAGTGGCAGATGGATCAGGTATAGAAGTTACATCATAAAACAGAGTTCTATTGACAAAATCTATTGCTGCTTTTGCTATTGTATGAATTCCAGTTAGTGTAGAGAATTTTAAATCTACTTTAGCATCCAAATCTTTCTTATCTAATCCGTGGAAGGTATAGACTCTTGTCGAACCGAACCCATCGATATTAGAACTCTTTCCTCTGAATAAAAGATCTGGTGTTTCATCATAAGCTTCAAGTACTCTATTTGTAGACCAATCAACATTAGCGACAATTTCTGCTCGTGAATGATTTTGTATTTCTAAAACCACATCTGCTGATCTGATAAACGATTCTAAAGCATCTTGTTGAGTATAAAATTTAGCATCATCAAAAGCACCGAATCCAATATCTGAATCTGTTATTTCAACACCTCCTTCCCATGTTCTACCAGTCGGATCGTCTACTAATGAAAAACTCACTCCAGAATTTACACTCCTATATATTTCTGTAGATCCATTGATAAAACCCCATAATCTAGGGGATGTTCCGGCAATCGGAACAATGCGTTTGGATGAAACTTGTGTCCAACCTTGATTGAATCCAGTTCCGTTAGTTTTCAATAATCCTACTCCTTGAGAAACACCAGAATCATCAAATAATTCACCAGACAGATAATATTGCCCATCAGTAGTTTTTAAGAAATGATCTTTTGAAACATAATCATAATCACCTTGAACAAAATCTAATCTAAGATTATTTCCTCCTCCATCTACATCATTCAGTAAAATTGCTGTTCGATCATCATCTGCGGGTTTCCAACTTGAAATTAGGGCTTGTCTAGTAGCATCAGTAGGGCCATTGAAATGAGCTGCAAAAACAAATCTTGCTGAAGTAGCATCCCAATATGCAACTGGAATACATGGATGAGGTTCTATACCTCCAGATGAACCAGATTCTTCAAAATCATTTGCCCAACCACCATCATTTTTATAGAATTTTAACCAATTTATTTCAGGAACTGTTTCATCGATTCTAAAAACTGCGAAAAATTCATTAACTCCATTATATCCTACCCACCAACCAATCCAATCAGTATCAGATTCACCAATTTCACTAACGTGAATATCACTTTGAATTTGAACAAATATATGATTAACACTAACATTACAACTTGAAACTTGAAATACTTGTGGGCCAGTTTCAGCAAGTTTGTAAACAACATTCCCACTGATGAAAATTGATATTGCAGTTTCAGTCAATCCTGTGAATGCTTTCCAAGTTACACCTGCATCATCACTGTAATTCACACCCGCAATGATTATTTCTCCGTTTGTAGTTATGCCAGTTAAAACTGGTCTATAACTAGGAGAAAAATCTGAATCCGATAGCTCTTGCATAGTATAGATATTCGTTTCAATCAATCCTCCGAGTATTACCAATAAAAATATATATAATTTTTTTGTCATTTTTGTTTTTCCTCATTTTAATTCCTCCTAGCTCGGTGTTCCAGCTACTCGGAACAATTGTGTTTTTATTTTATAAATTTCTTGATTTTCCTTAGCAACTTTTTCATTTCCAAGTGGACCGAAGCTTAAACATGGAAATACAGTATTAGTTCCATCCAGTTTTTTAAATGTTCCTCCAGTTGTTACTTGAACTTTTAGATCAAATCCACTAGCTTTCTGCCATGCTCTTAGATTACTAAGATAAATATCGTGGTTAGCTAGAGTCTTGAATATTATCCCTTTAACTTTGATTATGATAGATTCCTCTCCTAAATCATATCCGTAATGACCACTATTTGCATAATCTGTGATATCTGGGTTCCAAGGCCAATCCCATATTATCTGTTCACAAGCCAATCTCATTATATCCGAACCGTCTGTCAAATATAACCATCCTTTGTTAATTAGAGTTGCCATTATAAAGACCTCTTATGATTCATTTTATTTTGTTTAGTTAGAGCTCTAAAATCAGCTCTTAACATTTGTAATTCAAATATAACTGCTTCATTTTGTTCTGTTATATCATTTAAAGGTTGAACTACTTCTCTTCCTCCTGGATTATCTCCGAGTAGTGCTAAAGTAGGTCCGTTTGTAATTCCTCCTTTTGCAAGAGCTGGAATTAAGGGAATATCTATTCCAGGAATTAGGTTAACTACTGATGAAAATCCGTTTAGAATTGTTGAAATTCCGTTTATTACACCGGCGACAACACTTAATAAGAAATTTAGAGCAACACCTAACGAATTCCAAATTCCTAAGAAGACATTTGTAATCCATGTTCCGATAGCTGATAAACCAGTTTTAAGTGCATTCCAAATTCCTATAAATGTGATAGCTATCCATGTCCCAATATTTTTAATTAAATTCCAAAAGTCATTCCAAACTTTAAAAAATTTGATAGCTATCCAAGCAGCAATATTCTTTACTAAATTCCAAAAGTCATTCCAAACTTTAAAAAATTTGATAGCTATCCAAGCAGCAATATTCTTTACTAAATTCCAAAAGTCATTCCAAACTTTAAAAAATTTGATAGCTATCCAAGATCCAATATTTTTTATTACAGTCCAAAAATCATTCCACCCTTTAATGAATGTGTCTCTCAAAAAAAGGGTAAAAAGTGCCAATGCTGTAGCAATATCAGTTATTATCTTTTTCAGTGTTTCTCCTTTATCTAAAAAAATTCCTAAAGGCGTTAGAACATTGAATAGAAAAGTAATAATTGGTTGTAAGAAAGTTACAAAATTAACTAGATGTGGAATCAATTTAGCGAAATTTTCTATAATGCTTTTTATTACATCTTGAAATGCAATACCAAAGATTTTACCAAAATCATTAAATAATTTTAAAATTGGATCAAAAATTTTAGTGAAACCAGACATAAAAGAACTTAAAACAGCAGCAGCAGCACCAGCAGCACCCATAAATTTAAGGACACTGCCAACTTTTTTAGCGCCTTTGATAAATTTGGAATCTTTCATTTTGTCTGCTATTTTCTCAAAAGGACTTAGGGATTTTTCAACCTTATTTTTTAATTCAGTTAAGAATTCTTCCATTTCTGATAATTTTTCAATATCAGGATCAAATTCTTTGCGCTCAAATACCATATTTATCAGACGTGGTTTTTTCCTACATGTGAAACAAAATTTGGATCTACATCCGAATTTGCATCAGTTATTGGTAGTGTTATTTTTCTTGGGTTTTCATCGCTAGAACCTAACATATTTCTAGTTGTGTAAGTTGTTCTAACATATATTATTTTCTGAAGTCTATCAAAAAACTTCAATTCATCAATTTCATCTTGTTTCATATTCAAAATATCCATAAACATACAATCCAAAAAAGATTTAGGGATATATTCGACTTTAGATGAATTCTTTAGAAATTCTGCAAATTTTTGAGAGTCTGTTTTTAGGGATTCGAGTTCTAGCCCGAATTCACTACTAAAAAACCTGCTTGTCCCATTAACCCTACAACATCCATAAATTCCTTGAAAGGTGAATCTTCAGTGAATGGTTCTCCCTTTACTATCATACTATTTGCAAAATTTATTAGAAAATCCCATGTAAATTCAAATCCTATAGATTTAAACTGTTCATACATTTTTGGATCTTTCTTTGATATTAATTTTGAAAGATCAAATCCCATCGTTTTTAATGAACGAATCGTCAATTCTTTTCTTAATTCTCTTTTTGGTTGTTCTGTCATTTATTTTTACCTCTAATTACTCATTAATACATCTGGATCAGGAAGTGTATCGAAATTACCTACAAAAGTGGTAGCAAAAGCAACACCACCCTTAATAATAACGGTAGCCTCTGATGGTTTACCACTTTCTGGAATCTCTGGTATATCCGATTCAGATGAGATATATGCGTTTGTGCATTGCATAAATTTAAATTCTGAAGTTGTTTTATCGTAGTATAATTTTATAGTCTGTTTAGTTTTATCTTTGTATTTTTTCTCAGCTTCTTCGATTAGAGTCTTATCATTAACTTTTCCAGTGATAGTTATCTTAAATTCTCTAACAGTCCTCCAATAAACAGTATGTCCTAAAGAACTAACTACTTGAGAAGTTTCATAACCGAAATCCATATCCATTCTCATATTCTCAATATTCAGTCCAGTCAATACGGCATCATTCCAATGTAAAACCGCATCTGCTGAAGACCTTTTTCCAGTTACACCACCAGAATCAATAATCCCAGTATCATCCCAATCTGCCCAACCACCTAAAAGCTCATTACCCTGAGTTGTTACAGTTAAGGTTAGAGTAGAATCTACGTCAACAATATCAGTTGCATGTCCTCCATTTGCTGCAGTTACCGTAACCACTTCATCAGTAGAGGATGCACCAAAATCTGCTTTACCCGCAATTGCTGCAGCAATAATTACTGCGACTGAATCATCATCAGTTGCACCACTAATATCACATAAAATCTCTGTTGCTCCAGCTGGTCCAGGGTCTGCTTGACCAGCACCTTGTTGATCAAACCAAACGTAGTATTTAGTTTCTGAGAATGTTCCACTTGGACCATAAATGAAAAAGTAATCTCCATCTCCAATAGAAGCTTTAGCTTTTGCCACTATAGTTGATATTTCTGCAATTGCTGCAATTGTGAAAGCATCATCATGAAAATCATTGGAGCAGTTCATAGGATTAACTACATCCTCAAAATCTAACGCCTTGATTGTGAATGCTTCTTTCATTAATTTTCTTTTTTCAAAGATCCAACTGTATTGCATTGGTAGAACCCCTTTATAGAGTCTATCAATGTGTTTTGGAGCTGCTACTGAGGCATTTTGCTGTTGTTGATGCATTTGAAAGAACATAGTATCAAGCTCAGTTTCTGCAGTAAAGCTAGCGTTTATTGTTCCTACTCCACTAGACCATGTTCCAGCTAGTGTTTTTTCTGTGAAGAAAGTTAGCATTAAGAATGGATCTTTGTATAGAGTCTCATAAGAAACATCTATTGGGACTAATTCCCCGCTGTAAATACAATATGGAACTAGTGAATTGAATACATGTTCTATTTCTTCAGAGTATTTTGGTTCTGCTGGAATAAAACTCCTCATTGGATTAAATGGGATATTTTGATCTGATTTTGGATCGCCCGCTAAGGCTGTTCCTTCGATTCCCATGTATGAAGAAGATCCTTTTCCGCCATATGTCATAATTTTTTACCTAATTTTTTTATATTATAATTGGATAATCTAATGTTACCTTGTGAAAGTTTTCATCATCACCATGTTTATATCTTGGATTTCCGAATGGTAAATCACTAGCTTTCACAATTGCTAAAGTATCTGCTTTAAGTTTATCTCTATCAGATGCACTAGTAGTTTTTATTTCAACAGATACAACAGCATCTTCATAAATTGGTGTTCCATCGAATGCTAAAACCACTTCTCCAGACACATTTCTAATAACTATACCTACATTCTGCCAACCAAGACCTTTTGTATCAAGGGTAATTCCTTTTGGTGTTGATTCATAATTAGTCCATGTTCCAGCATTAAGAACGGTTTCCATGGCTTTTGCTGGACTAGTTAGAACACTCAATGACCTACACCTCGATTAAAAGTATCTGCTGCTGATTGAATTTTCTTTCTATCTCTTGTATATAAATAATCTCTTGGTAGAAATTGAGGTCTTGGAAGATTTCTTCTAGCTGCTTGAGCTTCTGCTATTATTCCCTCAACTGTTCTAAATTCAAGACCTCTTAACCAATTAACTGATCTATTTACTGATGTATCATCATTTTCCGCATTGATATTAGCATAAGCATCTTCTCTATATTGAGTAAGAGTTGCAGCTTTTGGAAATGGATTTTTTGCAGCATATCCATCAAAATCAGCATAATCTTTGTAAACTGCCCATTGATCATTAGTCATGTAAGTTGCCATTAAATCACCTAATCTTGTATTGTATTTCGATTATACCAGAGTAGAAATACCATTTCAGTTTCAAATACTACTGCAGTGGTTACTTTTGATTCTGATATAACTATTTTCGCTACATCTGTTCCATGTCTTGGATCTTCCATTATCTCAGTCCATCGTTGTAATAGAACTGGTTTATGTAAATTAACTGGAAATACAAGAGTATCATTATCAGGAACTAAATTTTTTAATCGATTATTTTTGGTAGCATCGAATCCAGTAAACACCATTCTAACATTACATCCATCAATAGCTGCTGCTACAGCTATATCATCAAATGAAACCTTAACTTTCGGAATTAATACGTGCCAGTGATTCGGAACCCAAATAACACAAGATTCACTCTCATTAGTTGCTATTTTAATATCAATATAAGTTTCTGCTTTATCAACATTCTTAATTCCAATAGCGCCTTCAGCATTACTTTCAGCACCCCAATCAGAAGCACCTAAATGAAGTAATCTAAACCAAAGCGCTTCAAGACCAGAAACTGCAGTTGTTCCAGCAGCAGCTTGTCGAATTTCTTCTGATTTTAACGATGGGACTCCGCCACTTGTTTTATAATATGCGATTATAGTTGTTGCTCTAACTGCTCCAGATGCAAGAACATCTTTATCAAGAGCATCAGCTGAGCTAATATAAATCGATGTTCCAGCTAATGAATCAGTTCCAGCCTTAACTTGAGTTACAGTAAAAGAAGTAGCGTAATCTGTGGTCATAGTTGCTACATCTTCATACTCATCAGCAATTACAGTAACTGTATCAGTTGCTACGGTTGCAGTTATATCAGTTAAACCGTCAATTACACCTTGAATTATTGTTGCAACTGAATCAGCATCAGTTGCTGCTTTAATATCACAAACAGCGCCAGTATCTGAACCACTTGGATCTGCTCCTCCTGGTTGAGTTACAGAAATTGTATAAGTTGAATCAACATCAACTGCTGCTACAGTTGGATCTCCAGATGTTGCGAATGTAATCGTAGTTGTTCCACTTGGAGTATTTGCTGCACCGAATCCACCAAGAGCATTAATTGCTGCTGCTACTATTACACTAACATCATCAGCAGTTGTTGCTCCAGAAATATTGCATACAACTTCAGTTAAAACTGCCACAGTTGGCTTATCAGTTGAACCATCACCATTTTTATCTAACCAAACGTAATAACCTGTAGGTGCAACTTCTGAATCGTATATTGTGAAGTATGTTCCAGACGTAGTATTTGCTGCAGTTTTACAAACAACAGTAACCACTTGATATTTTAACATCCAAGCGAAATAGATTGTTCCAGCAACATCAAATCTAATGTATCGGCTTCCAGGTGTTGCAGCCATTGCAGTTAAAACTTTAATTGTTGATTGTTCATAAGATCCACCATCAAATTCTGCTGTTGCTGCTGTTCCAATTTCAGTTAATGAAGCTGAGGCAGTTCCGGTATATTTTACAATAAGAGCTAGTGGATCGTTACCATCTTTTGCTATTTTTAAAAACTCTTTATCGTTCCTATACTTAGCAGCAGTTTCAAGAGCATCTAAAAGTTTCATTGAACATCCGACCATGATTAAACACCCTTGATCAGTTCAATTATTTCCTTTTTAATAATTTTAACATTATATTTAATTTGTAATGTATCTGCAATCTCCTTTAATTCATCCAACTTATACTGTCTCATTAAATCGTCCGTTGAGAATGATTTAAATACATCAAATTGCTCTTGAGGTAGTGATGGAACTAATTTCATTATTTCATCAGTTTTTTTAACGACTTCATCAATTTTATCATCAATTAGTTTTTTAGCTTTTTTCTCAGCTTCTACTAATGAGTTTGCATGAATAGTTTCAATCTGAGGTTGTAAATCTCCCTTAAGCGCCATCAATTTTACTTTTTGTGATTGTAAATTTTGGATTTGTCTATCGACTTCTACCATCTTATTTTTACGCTTCTTTTCGGCTGCTCTTGAAGCTAATTCTTTTATTGTTGCTTTTCTATCAGCAATTTCTTTCAGAGTAGTTCTACCATCAGTATGGTATCCTAAATCCTTTAAATTAGCAAAATATAGATCATGACCGTCTGGATTTATACCAGTAAAATTATGTCTATAATTAAGGACTATTAACTTATCTTCATCTTTACTTTCATCTACATTCGCATCTTTAACTCTTTCTCTGTATTTTCTAAAACTCTCTTTTAGGAATTTTTCTTTTTTTTCTGTTTGATTCATTTTTTACATCATCTCCGTTTTTTATTTTATTAAAAAAAAATTAAATTAAAAAAAATTATTTAAATTTACATTTACCGTCTACATATACAGCTATATGAACACCTCTAGCATTTCTTATTGCTTTTTTATGTCCACATATGATTTCAAATTCATCCTTATTAATTAGTTGAGATTCTTCACAGATTTCTATTAAAAATTCACAACCATCGCAAGGAATTCCATGTTTTTCTGTTACCATAAAATCACCTATACAGTTACTGAACCACTCCGTTGAACAGATGTTGCTCGAATTTCTTCCATTGCACCACTCCAAAATACTACAACTTCAAATTGCACATCTGGGCCTAATCCACCATTATACAGAGGAATTATATCAAAGTTATATCCTTGAAGTAATCTAAAGTTAGGAGCTCCTTTTGGTGTTCTTGGTGCTAATACAAGAATCTGATTCTCATTTGACGAGTTTTCAGCATTAACAGATGCAATCCACTTGAAAACATCTTCTCTTGCCATCACAGCGTCCCATTCAGTTGTAATGGTATTGGTCGTAAACAGATTGTTTGTAGCTTGTGCTGCTTCCAAAACTGTTAGATTCGACATAATTGTATAAGATTGATTTTCAAATCCGGCAGTTTTAAGTGCTATTGATCTGCTTGCAAAGTCAGAAATATAATCTCCAGATGCTGAAGTATTATTATCTTTACCATTTCCAGCGCCTAAGTTTGTAAATCCGTTGAACAGTCCAGTAAATTGACCTACACCAGCTAATTCATCACCAGCCAGAGGATCTCTCATGTTATCTCCTTGACAAATGAACTGGTCAACTTGATTTCTGAGTGCTTCAGTTTGGTTGAAAATAACGTCAGCTAACATGTCGGTAGCGGATGGAATGATTTTATTATTTTTCCAAGCATCAGCGAAATTTTTAGGAATTTTAATTTTGATACCTAGATCCATGATAATATTGGTATTAGTCGTTAATTTTGCAACAGATTGGGGTAAATCTGAAAATCCTCTTGTAATCTGACCGGGAGGCATTTCTTCCCAAATTGTAGTGTCGAACTTAGTTGTTCCTTTTGGAATCGGCATGATGAGTTTATTTGCCTTCATATAACCTAGGAATTGATTGGCTCGATATACGAATGGATGAATCTTAGCCTCAATAGTTCTCAATTGGTTATCGGTAATGTGATTAAATGTTGCCATTTTAATTACCTCTCCACTGAACAAGGATTATATACTCCGTAGCCGTTGCACCAGCGCCAGCTTCTAAAGCAATTCCTACATATCCGTTAGTTGTATCTGTTATTGAAGTTCCATCTGAATATGTAAATGGTGCTATAAATCCAGCACTAATCCCTATTCGAGTATATTCTGTTACGACTGTCGCCGAAAGAATGGTCATATAAACTTCATCGTTCACATCAGGAATATACATCATTAACCATGTATTGTCTGCATATGGTGAATCTGCATCTTTAGATAAATCTACTCCAGAATCTGCTGTTCCAGTTATGATTCCGAATACAACTTCTCCTACTGCTGCTAAATCTACATCTGGATTTCCAGCTGTTTCTCCGGTTTTTGTAACTCCTGCGGTTAAGAATAGGTCAGATCCGTTTGCTCGGACTTTCTTATATCTTCCAGCTCCTTTTCTAACGATGGAGTTTGTCCCTAATGCTGTTACTAATCTCACTGATAGACTCATGGTGCTACAAACCTCTCTTCTAGTTCTTTTTCTAATGCTTTCATGTCATCTGTGACCTTCGCTTCAACTTCTAAGAAGTCAAATCTTTCTACTTCTACTTCTAGTATAGTAGGTTTGATATATTTCTTCATACTACGCAAATCTTCAATACTGGCTTCTTTCAAAGAAAAATCTTCCTTAAATTTAGTATTTGCGTATTCCTTTCGGATTCCATCAGCTTCCAGATTTTCAGCATTCTTTATCAAGACTTTTTGATAATCGCTCATGGTTTTCAATTGGTTTTTCATATCACTGATCGTAACTTTAAAATCGTCAATCACTGATTTACTGATTTCCATCATATCAGATGTTGCTGCTTTTTCTTTTTCTGCATTCACGGATGCAATAGCAGATTCGGGTTTTTTACCCTTATGTTTTGAAGGAATAGCTGAAGCTATATCGTCTTTTTCAGATTTATCTTTATCTTTCTTAGCTTCCTTTTTCCCCTTTTTTTCTTCCTCCGGAGTTCCTGGAGGGTATCCTTTACCTTCTGGCATTGTTTTTTTACCTTTTTCTTTAAAATCTTGTGCTATTTTTACTGTATTACCTTGATTAAATGACATAAAGCAAGCCTTCCCTCCTGCGGAGGAACATCGATCTACATCAGTTAAATTTGTGCTTATTGCTAAATGAATTAGTTTGTCTATTTTCTGTTGATTGCCTTCACCAATATCTGTAAATCTAATCGATACTGGCATTTGTGTCCCTTCTGTAGTAATTAAATCAGATATCTCTGAAGAATCATCAAATGATTGTCCCTCAGAAAATATATATGGAGTTTCCATGAACTCTTCCAATTTTCCCGTCTCTACTAATTTCTGTTTGTATTTTGGATGTTTAGCTAGAAATTTATTATGGTCACTTGTAAAATCATAAATGAATCCAAGAAATCCATTTTCACCATGAGAATTGAAAGCGGGCATATGTTTAATCTTACTGAATTGTTCTTTCAGATTATCGATATCTTTAATAAGAATCTGTTTCTTTCCGTTTTTATCTTCATATTCGAATTCCCCAGCCCTTGTAATGGGCCCAAAGAAACTTTTTGAATCTGAAACTACTTGTGCGAAATCCGAAACTACTCTCTCGATTCTGTCTTCTATGAAATCTTGTTTAGTTTTTCTACCAAATATCTGTTTAAATTTGTTCGTAATAGCTTTAACACCAACACCAATCTTCTTAATAGAACCTTTTGTATAGACTTCTTTGATATTTTTTCGCATTGCGCTAGTAGAAATTGCATTTCCTTTAGTCTTTAAATATGGAACAAGAGATCCTCCAACACCTCCCGGAGTTGTTTTATTAGGATTATCGATAACTCTACCGGGTGTTTTACCTCTCAAAATTTCCCATAGGAATTTTCCTTTGGATCCAGATGCTGCGAATTGTTTGAAAACTTCTGGAGAAACATCGTATTCGTATCCTCCTCCACTTTCAAAAATAATTTCCAACCTTCCTTGATCGTATCCAAATTCTGCAATAGTTTCTGATGAAGATTTTCCTCCAGTAGAAGCATCTACGATTGGTAAAGTAGCTCTGAAGAATTCTCTATTACTTCCTTGTTCAGATACTGGAAATTTTGGTCTAAGTGGTTTTATTCCTGATGGAGTTGGATTTAGAGTTACAGTTCTTATTGTCGCTCCGAGTCTTCTAAGTCCTTCTCCTCTAATTCCATCGTCAGTAAAATCTTGTTGTATCTTGTTATCCTCTTGTCGTGCTAGTTCATAAGCCATCATTAGTAATTCTTTTTCAGATAGATTTGGATTACTTTCTCTAAGTATGGGTAAACTGTCATCGACTGCTTTAGCAATTCTAATCGAAATAGGTAATTCTGCAAAATCTGATAGGGATTGTTGCAGATTGTAACGATACCAATATACCCCTTGTAAATCCTCTGGAGTATTAAGGATAAAGTCGTATAGTTCGAATGGACAAAAATCAGCGTCTTTAAAATCTTCTTTAGAAAGTCCACTCTCTTTTGAAGCTAATTTGACTGCTTCATCTTTACCTTTGTCTAGATAAAGAGTGAGTTTCTCATTCATGATTTTAAATGCTGATTCTGCCATTTTAATACCATTTTTTAAAGAAATGTATTCAAAAATTCTCGATCGACAGGGATTTTTCCCTCGATCATTTGCTCCGCTCTCAAAAAGCTTGCTAGTTTTTTGATAATGTGAATATCACCAGGATTGCGTGCAAGCTTTTTTTCAAATTTAATTTTTCTTCTTTCGATTGATTTGACTAAAAAAGGCACGATTTTGATTTTGGGAGTAATATCACTTTGAATTTTATTCTTCCTCCTATTTTCTACATTTTCTGACGGAATTGCCGAATATATCTTCCCGATATTAGCGGAAGGAATTGCAGATTCTTTTTCTTTTTTCATAATTTTCACCTTATTGTTGTTTTACCACTCTGAGCAACTAACCGATTTTTACTGTAGACTTTAAAATATTGATCGTGAATTGTGTGTTGACCAACTATTGTATCTATTTTGATATTGTTGTTTTCACAGAGAATAGTTATTTCCCTATCCTCTCTATCTTCAATTGCTCTTCCCCAAATACCCATTGTAACTTCAATCTTATTCATTGGAAGTTTTAATTTTTCAATTATGAGTTTAAATGTGAAGATTACATCTCCTTTTGCTTGAACATTGTTATCTTCTCCCATTCCACTTGCAAATATTATCGTTTTCATAATAGTAACCTCTCTCTTTCTGGATTTTTATATTTAAGTTCTGGATTTTCCTCCATTAATTTTATCCATTTATCATAACTATCTTTGGAATTTGCACTCATCAAATTATCTCTTGGAAGACCTAAAGCTTTCTCTGATTTCGTTTTTATGTCCCAAATTGTTCCTTTCACTGGATCTGGACGTTCTAACATTTCTTTCTGTATTAATTCATCATTGTAATTGTCCAACCAAACCAGAATCTCTTTCGCAAGTATATCATAAGTTTGACCTTGAACCCATTCATAGGCATTTTTAACTAACGGTTTGATTTCCAATTCATGAGTTTCTAGTTTATGACAAAGTTCTAATAATTGTTTAGGATTACGCCATAGATAACAATTAACACCATGTTCTAACCCACATTCTTTAAGGTAGTTCTCTGCTTTATTGCTTTCACAAAATATTAAGACTAACGTTTTATGGATCATTGCTTCTAAAATCCTACGAGTTAAATAAACACCTTGGTTCTCTAATGATATGAAGGTCCTAGCTTTACGCATGGTTTCAAGGTATCTCTTCCTAGACAATCCCTTAACTTTCTCTTTTTCGTAGACTTTATTCTCATACTCTACCATTTTAATTTCTGGTTGTTTTCTCATCCAATGGATAAACTTTCTGGTTCTCCTTAGTAGATTTTGAACTATAGTATCAAAACTCGAATTCCATAAGGATTCATTATCTAATTTTTGCATGAGTGGACTTGGTCTAGCAATCCATACTGGTTTTTTGATTGTCTTTTTACCTAAAGTGAATTCTTCTGGATTAATTGCTGGTAAAGTGCGATACCTATTATCACCACATTTCTTCCACATGCTAGACCAATATCTCTTATAATATTCTTCCAAAGTATATCTATTAAGTATTAAAATAGATGGATTAACTATGAAAGGTTGTTTACCTAAATCAATATGCATGTATGCTACGGGAATATCTGTGTCATTGACCACTATCGTATTATTCTGCTGAACTACGATTATAAGCTCAGCAATCTGTTCTTTAATCAATTTATATTTCATTAATTCACTGATTTTGACTCCCTTTTTCATCAAGAAATATTCAGGATTCAAATCAACATCATATTTTTTTACTTGAGCGTTAAATTCATCTGGTGTAGCTCCATCCTTTGGAATAGCATGAGGATTGCCCTCATTTACTTTCAATAGATAGAAGTTTGTCAATTGTCTGGGAGAATACATGTTGACTTCGTGACCTTGTTTCTTGTAGGAGTTATATAACTGTCTTCCTAATGCCGCATGACCAGTATCACCGAGAATTAGGATTTTCAT
>SDBT01001215.1_pt1 | contig 44583 bp, 33 predicted proteins | sample 2277101 | NCBI WGS metagenome assembly SDBT01 (sample SAMN10404973, study PRJNA504765) | marine sediment metagenome | isolation source: marine sediment core GS10_PC15, 103 cmbsf | place: Arctic Ocean: Southern Knipovich Ridge | collected 2010
TACCCATCATAGAAAACGCCTCCTTGCGAATCATTTATAGAGGCATTATAACAGAGAGAAAGAAAAAGTGACATTAAAATATAACGTGTCGGGCTATTTGGGCAACACGCCCTGAAGGTCCACGCGAATAACCATGACTCCGAAACAAAGAATTTACGCTGTAATAAACGGACAAAAACCGGACCGAACCCCGGTGACGCCCATCTTCATGGCATGGGCCGCAAAGTACATCGGCCATACGTACAAAGACTTCTACCTCGATGGCAACGTACTTACAGAGGCCCAGCTTGCCGTGACACGCGCATTCGACGTTGACCAGATCAGCGCCATCAGCGACCCCTGGCGAGAAGCCGCCGGATACGGTATGCAATTCGACTACCCACCCGACGGAATAGGAAAACCAAAAGACACACTAATTAATTCACCCAAAGACATCTCACTGATAAAACCGCTCGATTTTCAAAACCACGAGCGTATGAACCAGCGAGTAGAAAGCATACGCAAAATGGCTAATGAACTGGGCGATACCCACAGCATCCTCGGCTGGGTAGAAGGACCAATCGCCGAATACGCGGACCTCCGAGGCCTACAAAATACAATGATGGACCTCGTGGACCAGCCCGACATGTTCCTCGAAGCCGCAGAAACCATCACACAAAACGCAATAGATTTTGCAACCGCACAAATAAACGCCGGTGCCGACATGATCGGAGTAGGAGACGCCGCCGCTTCACTTATCGGCAGTGACCTCTACTGTAAAAACGTTCTACTCCTGGAAAAAACTCTCTTCGACGCCATCCACGAAACCGGAGCAACAGTCAAACTACACATCTGCGGAAACACAATCTCAATCATAGAACACATGGCAAAGACCGGCGCCGACGTAATCGACATCGACTGGATGGTCCCTCTCGACGAGGCCCGGCAACTCGCAGGAGATAATGTCACCTTATGCGGCAACTTTGATCCCTCAGCCGTTCTTTTGCAGGGTACCCCCAAAGACGTCGCCGATGCAGCAACAAAATGCATCGCTCAAGCGGGCCAACGGTTCATACTAATGCCAGGCTGCGAAGTACCCCCAGCAACTCCCGAAGAAAACATCAGAGCCTTCTGCCCATGCCAGGGCTCGCTAATTACTGAACAACTAAAATGCTAAAAAATAAAAAAATCTCAAGACGCAGTTTCCTAAAAGCTGCCACCGCGGCGATTACCTTTCCATACATCGTCCAATCATCGGCACTCGGACTAACCGGAACAATAGCACCAAGCAATCGAATAACTATGGGCTGCATCGGCGTAGGTGGAAAAGGAACCGGTGACATGGTCGCTTTCCTGAAAAAACCGGAAATCCAAATGCTCGCAGTCTGCGACGTCTATCAGCACCTCCGCCAAAGAGCAAAAGAAACCGTGGACAAACAATACACCAACACCGACTGCACCGCATACAATGACTTCCGCGAAATCATCGCCCGCAACGACATCGACGCCGTCAGCATCGGCACACCCGACCACTGGCACGCAATACCAGCAATCATGGCCGCACGAGCGGGAAAAGACATCCATTGCCAAAAACCCCTCGCCCACAACATCGCCGAAGGACGAGCAATCTGCAACGCTGTAAAAAGATACAACACCGTATGGCTAACAGGAAGCCAGCAAAGATCCCAGCGAAACTTCCGATTCGCCTGCGAACTCGTCCGCAACGGCAGAATCGGAAAAGTTCACACCGTAGAAGTAGGTCTGCCAACCCGATGGCAGCAAACATGTCCCCCTCAACCGGTCATGCCCGTCCCCGAAGGATTCGATTACAACATGTGGCTCGGCCCCGCACCCTGGGCACCATACACCGAAAAAAGAGTTGCGCCACTCGGCTGGAGATGGATATACGACTACGCAAGCGGACTCATCACAGACTGGGGAGCACACCATCTCGACATCGCCCAGTGGGGCATGGGTACAGAGTACACCGGCCCAATCGAAATCGAAGGAAAAGGCCTCTTCGGCACCCACGGAATCTGGAACACAGCATACCGTTACAAGGTGACATGCAAATTCGCCGAAGGCTTCACACTAATCCTCGCCGACACCGACAAGCTAACACAGGGAATCCGATTCCGAGGAACCGACGGCTGGGTACACATCCGAAGAGGCGACCTCACAACAGAACCAAAATCACTCATAACAACACGCTTCACCCCCAACGACATCCGCCTATACAAAAGCGACGACCACAAACAAAACTTCATCGACTGCATCCGCACACGCCAACAAACAGTCGCACCCGTAGAAGTAGCACACCGCTCAATAACATTAGGCCACCTCGCAACAATCGCCGTAAAAACCGAAAAAAAATTAATATGGAACCCCCAGCAGGAACGCTTCACAAACGACAAAAACGCAAACCGCCTACTCGCCCGCCCAACAAGAAGCCCATGGCGCCTTTAAGAATTTCCGATCGATAAGGCTCGATGCCCTGTTTTGGTCATTGACATTTGGGATTTTGAATTTGTTTCGGATTTAGATATTAGTGCTTAGGATTTTCGCAGAAAAATCTTTGCTAAATAGAGTTGCACTATTAGAGACTTTTCTCTTTTTCCTCTTCACTAAGCGATTCATTCAAAGAACCGCTACGAAAGCCCTGCAAATCAACAGTAACATACTTAAAACCAATAGCTTTGAACTTCTCAAGAATCTTATTCCGGTTCGACTCTGCTGTCACCTTCCCCATATCCTCACCGTGAACCTCAATCCGAGCAACAGTCTCATGATGACGTACCCGAAACTCAACCAATCCCAAAGACCTCAAAAAATCCTCCGCCTCCTCAACCTGCTTCAACCTCTCCTCCGTCACCTCCAAACCATAAATAATCCGTGAAGCCAAACAAGGCGAAGCCGGAACATCCGCAGTCGGAAGCTCCATCCCCCGGCTAAGTTCCCGAATATCCTCTTTAGTAAGCTCAGCCTCCATCAGCGGACAGTGCACACCAAACACACTCGCCGCACGATTACCAGGCCGAAAATCATCCTTATCATCGAAGTTACTACCGCAAACAACATGACCAAAACCCTTTTCCTTCGCAATATCAACAAGCAGCCCATAAAGATGCGACTTACAGTGAAAACACCGATCCGCTTTATTCGCCGCATACTTCTCATCCTCAACCTCATCGACCGTTACTTCTTCAACCCGCGCCCCAATCACCTTACCGCACTCAACCGCCTGCTCATATTGCGACTTAGCCAAAGAAGCGCTAATCCCGATACAAGCCAAAACATTGTCATATCCAAGCGTATCAACCGCCGCCTTCAACAAAAACGTACTATCAACACCACCCGAATAAGCAACAACAACCTTACCAAGCCCTTTAAGTATATCCTGCAACAAATTATATTTTTCGTCTAATCCCATACTACTTACCTACGTTTTGGAATCACTAATTGCTCGCTTCAAGAGTTCATCTAACCTAAGTTTCTGTGCCCAACTGCTAAGATATTCATAATCAAGCGAGTCAGCCTGAACAGAAAGAACACCCAGAACATCCGACCACTGACGCTCCGAAACACACCCACCCTCTTGATACCATCGCAACTTCAATATAACAATATCTTCCGGCGACAGGCAGTTAAAGTCATCTTCAATAGAATCACTCAACGGATGCCGACGGCTGCGATTAAGCAGCCCGCTTTCATATTGAGATTCAGGCTGAACGAAAATATCAATCTTAAAAACACTCTGAGTATGAATCACATTAAAACTGCCCTTGCTCTCCAGGGCTTCGTACATCGTCGCTTTATTTATATAGAAATCGGACTTGACCTTCTCATAGAACTGCTCGGCTTTTGCCATAAAAGGCTCAACCATCAAATCGGCATCCTGAGTAAAACGAACCTTCCCGTAAAGAGAACTCGCCAAAGAACCTCCAACTCCATACCCAATCCCAAGTCCGTCAAGAATATCCGTAAATTGCTTTAGGATCAGAATATCCATGTTTTCATTCATCAGTTTCGGTTCCATAAACTTCTTCGTAAAGCTCATCGCCCAACTGCTGCCTGGCCCACATATGCCAAATATCTTCTTCGCTAGCCCCTGGATGTCTCATTCGAAGTCCAGCCATACCAAGTTGCCTCCCGGTTTCACGAGCACCAACCCAAAGACGCATCTTCTGCGCCATTGTCATCCCTCGATAAAGCTCAATCACAACTCGCTTGGCTTCAGCACTTGTATCCGATATACCCATAGCAAACAATTATAAGATAATAACCTCTCGGCGCCTACCCAAACAGAAAACGCTAAGAGCGTGTAACAAAACGAAAACAAACCAGGAATGTCATTGCGAGGAGCGCAGCGACGCGGCAATCTCAAACCTAAGAATTGAGATTGCTTCGCTTCACTCGCAATGACAGTTCTGTACCAGCCTGCTTAACAGCTTCTTCCCCCGCAAAAATCAACTTAATAGCCCCGCTCTCATCAACGAATTGGATTGGCCTTATCAAAAGCCGTGAGAAAACCAAAAAGCTTAGGATGCTCGAATATCGTAATGTTGATCAGCGCGGAAATCGCCGCTTTAGCGTCAAGTATTTCAGAAACCTTGTTCTCTGGTCCGCTCCAGATTTCCTTTATCTCCTCATAAACCTGCTTTGCCATCTCACCCGAGGAAAGATTATTCAACTTGCCACGTAAAAATTCAATTATCTCCCCAAACTCATCGCGATCAAGCCAGATGCCGTGACACTTCGGACACCAATCGACAAGAATCTTAGAATCGCCAAATGTCGCCGAAACAAACCGGACCCCTTCGCACTTCGGGCAAACACGCCTCGACGCTATCGCGCTGGTACCGGCAATCGCCTCAACTTCATCATCCATCCACGCCAACGCCTGCCACGACCCCTTCGTACACTTATCTTTGAGCTTACGAAGTTCATCCTTGTCAAGAAAAATGCCCTTGCATTTATCACAACCTTCTATCGGCATACCAAAAACACTATACAAACCAAGCTTTGAATCGCACCCGGGACAGCTATACTCAGTTTCCGATTCACGCTCTGCACCCTTAATCGGAGGCACATCCACCGTAAAATCAGTATCCCGGCTATTCCTCTTTATACGCTTATGCCAGTAAGGCAAATAAACATTTTTCACAAACTCGCTAAATCCCTTACCCTTGACAGGCATAGTTTCTTCCAGCTCCTTATTAATCAATTCAAGCTCGCCACCACCAAGCCAGAAACCACCGCAATTCCCGCACCGATCCACAAGTATATCACTACCGATAAACGTAACACTATCCAATCCAACATCACATCTCGGACAATCTTTCCCCGATTCACCCGAACCCTCGACCTTATCTCTCGAACTGTACTCAATACTCCCATCGACCTGAAATGCCATCTTGTCCAATTCACCACGGTCAAGCCAAAGACTACCGCATTCTTCACAAACATCATAAGTAATCTGCGCGTTGTTCGTTTGAACAAAATTATTCATCATCTCGCTATTACAACTCAAACATTTCATTGCACTAAACCTCTCAAAAAACCAAACTGACCGAACATGGATTCTATTTTAACGTAACTAATTGCGATATATCACGTTACAACAATCTAAAATAAACAATAAAACAGTCTCGGCCGGAGGCCGAATCCACAAATTATCAATAATCAGTAATCAATAATCATTTACAAACAGCCGATGGTGGGAATTGAACCCACAACCTCAGCTTTACGAAAGCTGTGCTCTACCGTTGAGCTACATCGGCATTTTCGACTCTATCATAAAGCCTTTGAAGCGATTTGTAAAGACCTGCTGTAACTCGGTTAGGTTCTTGTTCGGACTCACAACACCATTCGATCCTTGATTCTCGATAAACGATCTTACCCGTCGAAAGTCTTATTGTGGCCCTTAAGCTCTGCACAAGAACTGAGATTGGAAGATCGGCAAGCTCAAAAATCCCTGTTTTTGTGCAACTGTTCACAAAATCCCTCCATGAAAGAAAATGCTTGAAAGTTTATGTCGATTTCTTGTAGAATTATTGGCATCGAATGGAGAAATTATGGCTTTGAAAGGGTAAAGGGAAATGCCAGATTATATTTATAATGATGGCAAGCGGCTTTGGGGGCGGTTTTCTGCTTTTTTTACAAAACTACAGATAAACTTTTTTGCGGCTGTCATGTCTTAAGATAGTAGTGGTTCGATTGTTATGAGTTGTTTTTTATAGCTTTAACTTGAAGGAGATCACAAAATGCCCAAAGAAGTGAATAGAAAATTTTCAACTTCCCCTTTTCAGCAGAAACATGCCTTAAAAAGGGTTACGCTATTCCAAATTGTTTTTCTTTTTATAAGCGTGATGTTCATAGAAGTCCCGGCGTTTGGAAAACCTCTGCCAAGTAAAGAATATCAGGCTCTTAATCAAGTTATAATCGACAAAAAGTTGGCGAATGAGGAAAAGATCGAACAGATCGAACTCTACTTCAAGCAGGACCCTCGAAGTAATAAAGCCTTGCAGTGGATCGGCAGGGTCGATAAAGATTTCGCAATAGAGTTAATGAAAAAGGAATTTCGTAATAAAAACCGCACAGTCAGCGATAAGATCGAACTGGGTGATTTGTTGCTCTCTAATCGTAATTACCGCACTCCGGATTTTATCAAAGAATATGCTCCCTTTCTAATCGAGGAGATATTAAGCAGCGGTTCAAAAACGTTTAACACCAAACTTGACGTACACACAAAGACCGCGATAGGACAGTACGCCAATATCGCCAGCGATTTTATGGGATATCACTCCGAGCACTTTAAGAATATTAGCGATAAACGAGTCATCCCCATCCTTATTAAAGCTATGGACGCACCCGACAGGCTTTTTGGCAAGCAATTGGGCTGTGTTATTCGCGGCAAACCCGAAGAATCAACCGGCAGAAATGTCGAACGTCAACAGATTCCCATCGCCTTAGCCAAGCTGAGTGCAAAAGAAGCTATCAAGCCTTTGCGTAAAGTTCTGCAAAAGCATCACGATCCATATTTAAGGAATAACGCAGCTTACGCCCTCGGTGTATTATTATCTCCGAAAGATCGAAAGGCAGTTATACAATATCTTAATGAGTCAAAGAAACGTCACTATCATTTATTCGAGTTCGGCAAAGGCATGATTTATACGGGCGATGATGCCGGTGTGGAATTTATGAATTTCAGATACTCGCAGTATTACGAGAAAAAAAACTTATCTGCGGTGCTTTATATGGTTGGCGAGCGAGTCAAAATAGCCAAAAAAATTCGAAGTGCCAAACTCGAAGAATTTTATAGCCAGTTATTTAAGTATAAGCTTTTTTACAATGTTCTTTTGTTTGACGAAAGTAAGGTCCACCCCAAAGATTACGGCCATACCAATTATAATTTAGACAAGGCAGGCAAAAGGGTAAACGATATCTATGACAAGATATTAACAAGTATTGAGATCAATCGGATTGAAAATCTGGCCCCGATCATTAAAGACATTGCAAAACACACCTCCAACAGCACAATCCGCAAACGCTCGCAACAATCTATCGAAAAACTCGAAAGATCAGAAAAATCAGCGTTGAAAATACACCAGAAAATACTATAATGCAAGAGCGAGTAGTTGTTAATTCCAAGGCAAATGTAGCTTAAGCAGGCCTCAACACCAGTAAACTTTGAAAGGAATTGGCAATGGGAGAAAGGAATTAACTATACTGATCTCGATTGAATTTTCCCGTTTATCCGCGGGTAAGTAACTTAAGAACAACCAGTTACGGTTTTATTCGCGGACTTTTACTACCCTTAAGGGTATATATTACGCACTGTAGAGGCTGAAGTGAAAATGTTTAACAATCCCTGTTAGTTAGCTATTCGAAACCTGCCCCAGCTTACATTGGCTTTTGTTATTTCCCAGATAAGAGATGCTATTTCCATCCTTAAGTATATGTTATCGAGAATCGAGTATCACGCCGTAAGTTCCCGCCACAACTCAAGCATCGCCGCGCAATCGTCCCGCCCTTGCGGATAAACCAATGGCCTAAGAACTACCCGCGCACCCGTATCTTTAACAAGCCCACCAAGCCGTCGCAGATAACCTTGCCAATCATGCCCAGCCTTTTCCTGCTCATCCGCCGCAACCCGACTGTAAAGAACCGTTTCAGTCTCGGCACAAACCTCAAACAACCGCCGAGTATCATAAGACTCAGGATTACCCAAATCTATCGCCTTAACACAATCACACTTACAAAGACGCTCGAAAAAATACTCATGCTTCCCGCAATAGTGCATAAATATCCCGCCGAACTCCTCGGCGCATCGTTCAATCGAACCAATCACAAACCTGTCAATCTGATCGGGAGAAATCATCGCCGGCGAATCCTCAGAAATCCGCAAACCAACATGCGGAAAATAAATCCCCTGCTCGGTCCCATGCCCGTGAATCATCCAATTATCATCCTCACCGATACACCGTTTCACTTCTTTAGCCGTCCGAACCATAAGATCGCGGCAAATCTCCAGCACTTCATCGACCCAACCAATCTTCTCCGCATCCATCATATCCATTAAAATTCCATCACCATAAACAAGATGAGCAGTATCGAATATCCCCTGAGTATCGGCATGATAAGCCGCAATCTCTCCATCACCGCGCTCATTATGAATACGATAAAACTCCGCCGCCAGTTTCATAAGCTCAGCCTCGGAAACATCGACATCTCTAACCGCCCGAATCGCATCGACACTCAAGGGCTCACGACACCAAGGCATCTGCCCGGCCCGAATCTCGTACCCCTGCCCCGCTATCGAAGGGACAAAAATAACTCCAAGATTAGGCCGAACCGTAGGTATCCCATCAGTAGGCCAGTCAACAACAGCCCTCGCGCGAGCAATCTCATTTTCCCACATCCGCTCAGGATCATAAAACCGCTCACGGTAATCCCCAGTATCATATATCTGAACCTGCCACATACCATCCATGTCAATGCCAGGCGGAACCAAAAGCAAACAAGCCCCCTCCCCAGCCCAAAACTTCTTATGTAACTCAATCTTCTCTTGTGTTCTCATTTCAATATATCACACATTCCCAAAAAAAACATTGCCACCTCAACAAAAGCCCTTCTGTCACTGTCATTGCGAGTCCCGGCGCGCCGGGAAAGCAATCTCAAACTCCCGGAAAAAATACAACCTTTTCATTGCGAGGGTGGCAGTCCCGACCTTCGGGATCCGAAGGACAGGCGATGGATAATCCCTTGAGTCTTGTGTCCTGCATCTTACCTCTTATACTAATTTCAGTTAATTGGAACCGTTTCAGATTCTCAGTTAGCCTGCCGATTTATTCGGCAGGTTGAATTTGCCATAAAAAATACCCGTCTGAATTAACTTTAATTAGTATTACTTAAAACTTAACTCTTACAACTTACTACTTTTTTCCTTTTTACTTCTTCCTAACCTCAGCAGGCGGCAACGTCGTCAGCCACTTAAGATTAAATGAATAATGCTGCCGGCTCGTAATCAAATGAACCACACCATTAGTCCCCTGGCAGATAGAATTATACCCACCTGGCTCGGCACTCTTAAAACCAAGATTAAATTTACGACCATCCATAGTCTCGACCGACGTATCCGGCCCATCGTGACTAATAAGCCTGGCGTTCTTCCAAGTCTTACCCTCATCGAAAGACAACGCACTAAACATACCCGTCACTTTGCGCTCCTTACCCGACGCATCAATTATCGGCATATAAGTAGTACCTTTACGACTCCCAGTAAACGATACGAACAAAAGCGGTCCTTCTTTAAGACGCAAAACCAAAGGCCGCTGCCCGCCACCAGAAGGAGGAAAAACACTCGCCTCATACTTCCAAGTCCGACCCATATCACTCGAAACACTCTTCGGCATCTGACCGTCAATATTATCGCCACGACCAAATGCAATAAGACGACCATCCCTAAGTTGTGACACACAAGCATGAATCCCAGCAATCGTACCACCGGCATCTTTCCATGTAACACCATTATCCCCGCTCAGATAAATCGCCGTCCCACCGGCACCACCGGTAACAGCATCGCAAGGAAGTAACATCCGCCCATCCTGTGTTCGAAACACCGACTCAATCGGCATCTGACGACGATTATGCTCCGGAAGAATAACCCTCGCCTTACTCCAACTCTTACCATGATCCGTTGACTTACGCATAAGAACCGCTAACGGCCCCCACGTCGCTGCAACCGAATACCCATTAAAATGATAAAGAGTACTATCAGCATCCCGGAACATCGACGTTGTATGCTCATTCCGGTCAGGCTGGTCCCAGAACATCGATGCCTGCTCCCACGCACTACCACCATAACGAAGACGACTCGCAACAACCGCCAACTCACGACCCTTCTCACTAACACAAGTGTACCAAACCGTCAGCAAATCACCGTTCGCGCACTCGACAATCTTAGGAACATGATTATGTTTCGAAAATATCGGCCCATCGGATCCTTCAGGAATATTAACATACCGTAGCGGCCCACTAAAATACGCCTTATCAGGATCTGGACCATTCGAAATACCAGCAGGTACTCTTTGACTAACTCTCTGCTGATGTAATTCAACAGCCGGCACCGCCAGCGCCCCTCCACCAGGAGCTTCACCCAAAACTACACGAAAACCTATAAGCCAACTTCGCTCCTCAGGAATAGCACCCATACGATTAGCAGAACGAAGATAATACAACGACGTCGAATGACTACCCCCACGAGTAACCTTGCAATCACCATCAACCATACCAACAGGATCAACCTGGCTGGATTTCACATAAGGACCATACCAATCCGAACACCACTCCTCGACATTACCGTGCATATCTTGAAGACCCCACGGATTCGCCGCCGTCTTACCAACATCAAGTTCGACTATCTCTTTCCTGCCCTTACCGCGCTCAGGATCCGGATACCAGCTCTCCCCGACATTCTTATGAAACTCACTCGGCAAAGAATCACCCGTATGAAAAGCCGTCGTCGTCCCCGCACGACAAGCAAACTCCCACTCAGCCTCCGTCGGCAATCGATAAGAAACTCCTTCGACCCGAGAAAGCCAATCACAAAAAGCCTTCGCCTCATACCAGTTCACAAAAACCACAGCCTCATTACTCTCTATAGAAAACCCAAGCTTACCACGCACAAGCCGATGCCCCGGAGCAAACTTCTCATACTGCTCATTCGTAACTTCGACTATACCCATATAAAATGGCTTACTAATTGTAACCTCATGCGCAGGCTGCTCATCCGGATCCCCATCAAGCTGATGACGACGAGAAGCCAGTTCCTTAGAAAGAGGATTAGTATCCAGACCCATTGAGAAAGAACCAGCCTCAATACGTACAAACTTCATCCCAATAGAATTAACAAACTCCTTCTCACTCGACACCGCTGCTTGAGCCCCAAACGCCAAAACCCCAAAAACCACACAAACCAATAAAACCAAAAAACTTCGCATTCGAACACCTCCATATGAAAAAACCGGTCAAAATAGATCAAAACAACACCCAAGTAACCTATCGGCCATCGACAACAATTTCAACTAATATTTACCGAACAATCTGACCGTCACCAAACTCCACTGTATTTACGATCCCTCTCTAATATATACAAGGATGAACAGCAGCCTTGCCTATGCCCCTGGGCCTTAGGTCATAGGTACTCCCCTGACCTGACCAAAGCCGAACGGGGCCACGAAGCGGCCCGAAGCGGAGAAATCTCTAACCTGCGAATGAAATCCACCTCTAATCTTTAACCTTTTTCCTTTTCCCTTTTTACTTTTTACCTTCTTAGGAAATCTATTGTAGCATTGTCCCGTTTAGGTATAATCTCAAGATATGAAAAAGTCATTAACACATTTACCGCAACACAAACGCGAAGAACTAAAACTCATCGTCAAAATCATCCGCAAGCAGTTCCCAACCTCACACATGATCATACTCTTCGGCTCATACGCACGCGGCGAATGGGTCGAGGATACCTACACACAAGACCATATCACTTACGAATACATCTCCGATTTCGACATCCTCGTCCTGCCCCGCCTAAAAAAAACCGCCGAAAATCGCAGAAAACAAAACTCAGTTGACGACCTGATCCTCCAGCACAAAGCCATAAAAACACCCGTAAGCGTCATCTACCACAGCATAGGCCAGATAAACTACAAACTAAAAGAAGGCCGATACTTCTTCTCAGACATAAAAAAAGAAGGAATCCTACTATACGATTCAGGCCAGATGAAACTTGAAAGAATCCGAAAACCATCCCCAGCCAAAAGAAAACAAATCGCACAAGAAGATTTCAAAATGTGGTTCAAAAGCGCAAAAGAATTTTATGATCATTACGAATATGCTGTACGCAAACGTCAATACAAGAATGCTGCTTTCCAACTCCACCAAGCCGTTGAGCGTTTCTATTCTACTGTTCTATTGGTCTTCACCGGCTACAAGGGCAAACGGCACAACATCGAAAGAATAGGCCGACAGGTCTCAGGCTACGACACTGCTTTCTTAAAAATCTTCCCACGAGCAACAAAACAGCAGGACGAAACATTCAAACTACTAAAAAAAGCCTACATCGACGCCCGCTATAAAAAGGATTATAAGATTACAAAGAAACAACTCGAATACCTCGCCAAACGTGTAAAGCTATTACAGCGACTAACCAAAAAAATCTGCAAAGCCAAAATCGAAAGCTTCGCTTAGTCATTCTGAGCGCAGCGAAGAATCTCAATTAAGGCATCGCGGCAATCCCAATAATTAATTATTAATCAATAATCCTTAATCATTTATATGGTCATTCCTGCGCAGAATTATTAAATGAACCAATCCCCGCACTTCACGTCAAAAGCAAAATCCGTGAAATCTGCCTGCCCCCCTAGCCCTAGTTTTTCGTCTTTTTGAATTGTTTAACCACAACCGAACCCATTGCACCAGCGAATGCAGATACAAAAAAAGACGCAACATCAGCTAAACTTGGCCCGTTATTGAGCAATCGAGATTCACCACTCATTAAAAAAATTACTGCATGCGGAAGAACAAAAGCTATTAATGCAGCATCCAAACCTGCAACCAGAACGCGATATTGCTGGATAGCAAGCGATACAGAATAAAAAGTTACGACTAATATAAGATTTCCAAACAGAACATTCGAGAAGAAACCAACGTGCCATTCGGTGATTACCGCAGACAAGGTACCACTCATTAATGCCAAGAGAACGGCTGAACCTCCTATACACAACAAATAAATTGGAACATAAATCAAATAAAAAAGGAGTAAATTAAGTATTTCAAAATGGCGCACTACTCTGTAGAAACCACTTTCTATCTTTATTTTTCGAAAGCTGGTATCATGCCTAATGTTTGGCTCAAACTCATATTGTAAGCCCATAGATGAAAATTTGTGCATTCCTACTATTGTCCAAGCTGCAGCTGATATAGCTCCCAATAAAGTAACATACCTTAGAAAAGAGACATATTCCATTTCATGATTAATATACTTGAATGCCATTATTAGTATAAACAAATTGCACAATGCAAATAAAGCCTTTGAATACCTGATCGAGCGTGAGAAAAATGCCATTGTTACTTGACATGTTACGTAATCCTCGCCAAACATATCGCCGAAGGTCATAGTCTTTATTGGGGTATTGAGAATTTCGCTCCATCTTTCTTGCCATTTAGAATCTTCAAGGCCTTGTTCTCCACTCATCAAGGAGCTACTCAACGGCCCAGGAAACGTTTCATGTTGGTTTTCCTGTTGATAGAACCTTTCCTTTAATCTTTTCTTATATGCTTCTAAATGTTTTTCGCGGAATTGTTTATGCCATTCAATATCCCTCTCATTCAACTCCACATAGATATAGGAATGCGCCTTATCAACCTTACGCAGCAACCTCTTACCCGGGCCACCAAGGTTACCAAAAATAGGGTTTCCATCTGCCTCATTCTTTGGCAGAATCTTTTTTTTAATTATATGCCCAGAGACTAATGTTATTACAATTAAAAGGAAAACAACAAGAGTGGACAATAAAGGCTGAGCTAGGAATTGTCTAAGTTGCAAGCTTGCGTACCAACACAGCAAAATTAAATATAGCCAATAGATGATGCTTGTAGATAAACGGTTTCCTAATATTGTAGAAAAAAAGACTCCAACGCAAGTTATTAGTTTATCTGCCCAGGGCTCTATGAACATGTTGTTAGTTTGTTTTGTCACGGTTACCCTACCACCTCATTTATGGATGTCAGATATTTAATTACTTTTTTCTTCTGTCCAAGTAAATGTAATAGGAACATTTTTACAGAAGTCACAAACGGCACCAGGTCTTCCCGGGCCGAAGAAATCCTCTTTTTGTTTTATGTCCGAAGAAACCGTGGTAATTTGACCGCACTTTGTACACTTGCCTCTGCCAATCCAAGTGTCGGACTTTTTTTCAGACCTTTCACGTTTAGATATCCTTTCTTTAAACATGCGAAGGTCCTCCATAGTAAGTCTGTCCGGAAATCTTTTTTTGAATGGCCACATTTTAACACCTCATCTTTAAAAATATTTAATTGAGCATGAGATACCCTGAAACATAAATACGTCTTCAATATTGAAAACCAAGTCCAGTCACCTATAAAATCTATGCCACACCCGCTTATGAAAATGTCAGCCTACAAAAGCCCAACTGCCGCCATAAAAACTCTCGACTATCCTTACTTCCGGTACTGTTTCGCTCGTTTGTATCTCGTGAAGCATATATCTTGTGAATTCCGCATTTATGGCGGAATAACAAACAACTGATTCGAAGAAGATTTCCACCCCTAGGTGTTTCAGTCTTTAGTTTAGATATAATATTGTTAAAGAAGGAAAAAGTCAAAACAAAAATGAAAAATTTGCGGTCCAAAAACCCGCACTTACCGTCAAAAACAATTTCTGTCTTCCACCGACTGTAAGACGGAGCTATTTATGTGCTTATAAAGCACTTTTTTATTCATTTTTTTTTGTCTTTTGTGCATTTTATGCCTTTTAGTGGCAATAAATCAGTGTAAATCCGCGTTAATCCGTGTTAAATAATCCCCCCTTCTTAGCCAGCTTCCTAAATGGGGCATTGAAAAATGACCCGGCGGCTGAAGCTGAGCGTCTCACAGAAGCTTGCTTCGAGGAAAGGCTCGGCCAAAGACGCCAAAGCTGGCTAAAAAAAATCAGCGTTAATTTGCGTTAATCCGCGATTAAATATTTCTTCGTGCCTTAGAGTCTTAGTGGCTAATATTTTTTTAAAAAAAGTTTTATTTTCATTGAACATTCTGGGATAGTTTAGTATAATTACAATCGCCATAGAAATGGCAGAAGATGGAGGGACAGTGGCCCAGGAAAAGCCCTGAAGGGCAAGCCGCCCAAGTCTTAGTATCAGCAGATACACGAATCCGAATCCCTGTAGGTTGTAGACAGGAATCCTTTAGGCAGGGAGCCATTTCAATAAGCGAGCGACGGGATAAAAAATATGCAAAACGAACCCAATTGAAAATAAAACGCGCGTAAGTACAGCATTAACAAGGACTTACGGAATGATCATCCGCCCAGATTTGCTGGTTCCCACAAAATAATCAATTATCAATACTTACAGTCCCGTGCGCGCCGGGAATCAATTAAAGGCCCAGGTCTTCGGCCTGGGTTCTCCCCCGCAAATTTAATACCGTGTAATTCTGCGTTAATCCGCGACTAAATATATTTTCAAATATCCAAAAAAAACCCTTGACATCCAACACAAGATAGTGTTAAATATCTATCAAACTAAATATAGACTTAACATCAAGAACATAAGCGGAAAGAGACAGGCAAAATGAATCGCAAATACGAGTCACAGGTTGCGAGAGACAAGTCACGAACAATCCCTACCGGCTTACTCGGAATCAACCATCGACATACGCAATACGATATACGCGATACGAGATTATTTATGCAAAACGAACCCAATTTTATCCTCAAGGGACCGACAAAACACAAAAACGACGCAAATTTTAATCCAAATATTTACGCAAAAATCAAAAACTTTCCAAAAAAATCCAAAATAACCCAAAAAATATCCTCAAAAATCCCTGTTTCTCATCACTTTTTCCACTCTTTTCCCTTCTTTTTCTATTACTTTCACACGCTTTTCCACTTATTTTACCCGCCTAAGGCGGCTTTTTGTCCTTTTGTGCAACTTTCTAACATTAACGCACTTAACTCCATGTACAACAAAGACTTACATAATTTTTTCACCCAAGAATACGTGCCACGAGATATGAGATACGAAAAAATGCAAAACGAACCCAATTTCAAACCCACTCTCATCAAACTAATTATGCTGAGCCGAAGGCGAAGTCGGAGTTTATCCCGACCAGTCGGGAGCACGCCGGGGCAAAAAGAACCCAATTTTACCCACAATTTTTCACATATACTTACCCGCCTAAGGCGGCTTTTCCAAAAAAAACACGAAATTTTCCAAAAAAATCCAAAGAAACGCTTTTTGCAAATTTTGGACATTAACACACTTAACTCCATGCACAACAAAGACTTACATAAAATTTTTCACCCCAAATGCCCTTTGCCAGTGGAGTTTAAAAGCCGTCTTTCTGGCGAAATAAAATGCAAAAAGAACCCAATTTCAAATCCCGCATCGAAGCGATGCCCAGATCCGCCCCAGGCGGACTCATCCACCCATTCACTCTTTTACACATTCACTCATTCATGCAAAACGAACCCAATTTCCCGGATGCTCAAATGAACCTCTCAAGATTGTCTTAAAGCATGAACCCTCGCCGAATTAATAGTTTTTGAGACAGAATCAGCATGGTCATACCCGACAAGTCAGGACTTTCAGCAAGTTCCTACAGTCTTGAGATTCCAGCGTCACCGGTGATAAATCCTTACTCCCAGAAATGAAATATAAATCTTTTTGTCTTTTTGTGAAAGTTTTCAAAATGTTTTCCCCTGCTCTTATTGCGGTTTTTGGGTGTTTTAAGGGGTATATATAAGAAAACTTTAGAAAAAATGAAGAAAAAATATTTTTTTATTGACGTTTTCGTTAAAGTTTGTTAGAAGTAATACTTTGGTGGGGAATATTCTCTCATCTCTCAAGGATGTTCTCTTAATTAAATTGAGGGATATTTAGTTTTATGGCGAGTTTTTGCCAAGGAGTACAAAAGTGAGTACAGGTACAGTAAAATGGTTTAATGAGAGTAAAGGTTATGGTTTTATTAGCCCGGATGACGGTGCTAGTGATCTTTTTGTTCATCACTCAGAAGTGAAAGTTAGCGGTTATGCATCGCTTAACGAAGGACAGAAGGTTGAATTTGAAGTCGGCGAGGGTAAAAAGGGCCCATGTGCCGTCAACGTAGTTCCCTGCTAATACAGTTAAGAATCAGCAGTACTCGAGGCCCCGCAGTTATGTGGGGCCTTTTTCATTGATTATTGATTATTGATTATTTTGTTAAGCCGCCTTTGGCGGGGGATTTTTATTAATTCCCTGCGCGCTGGCGACGAGTCGGGATAAACTCCGATCTTCGATAGTGTTATCGTGTTGATTATCAGGTTTGTGGCTCAGTGGGGGCTATTTTTAGGTTTTCGATGATTCTGTATTTAAAGAGGGTGTCAGCATTATTGTCTGAAAATCTCCTCACGCGGAATCCGTTCGTGTAGTGAATCGATCCGTCGGGATCAATATCGAAGTATGAGACCTTGTTGGCGATTACTTGCTTTTGCCCTTTTTCATTGAATCGCACAAGCTGCCATGAACCTGGAACCAATGATGGCTCACGGGTGTATCTTGCGTCCCTTTGAATTTTTGCCAGTTGTATTGTCTGGCCGAGGACGCGAACGTGCTTTTCTGTTGCAGGAGGACCGACACCGGGACCAAGGGCCTGCGGCGGACGACCGTCGAACAGTTTTGTGAAGACATTGAGGAAGCTGACTATGGCAATAACAAATCGGACGGGAAAGGTGATAATATCCCAGATTATCCTTAGCGGAGACTGATAACCGAATCTTTGATATGGCCTGCGGATGCAATATAGATTGCCTTGGGCGTCTTGCCTGGGTAAGAGGAAGTCGTTTCGGTCGTCTGAAAGCAACTCTGTTATTTGTCCGGTTTTAATGTTGATTTTGTTTATTGATTCTGGGCCGTGTGCGAAGACGAATCCTGCGTCGTTTCTTGCAATACCGGCAGATTGATATAGTATTTCGTCTGGATCCTGTGCACTGAATGAAGGATTTGAGTCTTTCGAGTCGCCGCTTGTGACGGTCTCGATGTATTGACCGTCGGAATCGAGAAGCTCGAGGTCAACGCTTGCGTCATCTTTTAACAAGGCGGTAACGAATCGGTCAGTCTTTTGACAATAATCGATACCGAACGAAACGAAGTCGTTTTTGTGAAAGAGTCTCTGCTCATAATCCTGGTCCATTTGATATTTGAACAAGCCTGTGACGCTGTTGTTGGTTATCAAATAGTAAAGTGTGTTTGGATCCTTAATCATTACATGGGTGAAGATGAACTGTTTCGAAGTGTGTAGCGAGGCCTGCTTTGCCCAGACTACCTGTGGGCTAAAAAAGCTTTGGTTTTGGTTTTCACTTGCTGTTTTCCATGAGTGCAAATCCTTTTGTCTCTGGGCAGCATGTGCCTTTTCAGCGGCAAATTTGCTTGTGATTTCGAGCAAAGAACCGTCATTTTGCCTGATGAAGAGTCGGCCGTCGGCTATAAAAGCGTGAAGCATAGCAAAATCCTTATTAAGTGCACCAAAGTAGAATAATAGTACATCCTGTGAGGTTAGGGTTCTGCGAATTCCCAGAACAGTTTCTCGCCTCAATAGATGTAAAAGCAATAATAACCGCAATATCATTTTTGTCAAGTGTGTTATTCGGGGAAGGATTGTTCTTGAATCGGTATTTGGATGTAGACTGGTATGGTTATTTGTAAGTTTTCGCTTTGCCGTGTGAGTGAGATTTCTGCGGCTTTTGGATACGAATTTTGGTCATTTATTAGTGTGATACTGAAATCGTCGAGGTTTTCGGCGATGATGTCGGTGTTTTTTGGGGCGAGTGGTATTTCGGTAGCGTAAATCTGTTCGGACCTTGTTAATACCCCCCTGCCGGAGCCGGATTCATTAGTGAATTTATAGGTTATCTTCGCGCTTCTGGCTGTTGGTCTTTGTGTATTCCAGGAGGGATTTAGGGTATGAAAAGTGAAACCGTTGGCGTCTTCTTTGGGAAAATGTTGGTTGGGCTGGTTTGGATCGAGCGATGGCGGTATGTACAGGGCTGCGAATTCACGTCGGAGTGTTTCGGTGAAGAGGCGTGCAATGTGGTATATTTGGCGTGGTTGTTGTGTTCTTGCGAATAACATAGTTGCCTGTTTAAAGGCAGCGTGTAATCCGAGGACGATTATCGAAGTTATAAACATAGCGAGCAAGAGTTCTATTAGAGTAAATGCACGTCGTGTGTTCATTGTTTAGTTTCCCTGGAATTTTGGTTCGATGCAGCGTAAGGTCAGCAGTTCGTAGTTCCGAGAACCGTTGGCGAATGGCCATGAGATTTTGATATTAACGGCTGCGAGATTATCTATTGGCGTTGTCGCGATCTGGATTTTCCATTGGAGGCGGCCGCGTTTGCCCTGGGTAGTATTGAAGGACAGATCGTCTGAGGTGAGTATCTCGGTCAGCAGAGACTCGGCGAGCAGGGTCGCTTTTGTAAGTGTTCCTGCTTGTATGGCGGCTGAAGCTGAGGATCGCATTGCGATGAATATAGCGAGTAATGCGGTTGCCATGATGGCGAGTGAGACAATTACTTCTATCATGGTAAATGCCCGGATAGCGATTTTAATAGGGGACAGGATCAGAGGCGGTGACATATTTTCCCCTTATGTTGATGTTGATTTCGGCATAGTCCGAGGCCAGCGTAATAGAAGCTTCGGGCCAGGTTTCGGCGGGGTTGAAGACTATCTGCCAATTGCTATTTGCGAGAGTTAATCCATCGAAGTCTGCGAATCGGAGGTTTTTGGGAAGTACTGTAGTGGCTGGATTGATTAGTGTAGCCGTGTCAAAAATCAGGGAGTCTGTTGATGTGGCTGCTTCAAGTGAGAACGCGGGAGTTTTTGTATCTATTAGGATTCTGGTTGGGATCCTGTTATGTATAGCGTGGTTTATGGCGTAGTCTATTGTTTGTGCGAGGTCGATTGCTGTTACTTTTAGCTGCGCAGCGCGACGGCTGTTCGATGCATAAGGTATTACGACAGTCATCATTGCCGAGATGATTGTCATGACGATGATCATCTCGATCAGCGTGAAGGCCGTTGATGCTTTTTTGCTATAACGGCTGATTCGTATTGAGTTGGTCGTGGTTTGTGATGTCATCGTTATTTCCTGTGACAGCGTCTGGTCCGGCGGAAACTATATCGTAGAGGAATTCCGATTGGGTTAACTGGCTTGGGTAGTTGTACTGGTATTGATTCTGCCATGGGTCGAGTGGTACAGTTGCGCTTTTTATGTATGGACCGTTCCAGTTGTTTAGCTGTGGATTAAAGATGAGAGCGTTTAGGCCCTCTTCCTGGGCTGGGTATCTTCCTATGTCCTGTTCGAAGAGGTCCAGTGCGATGCCGAATGTCCCTATGATAGTCTGTCTTGCGGCGATGACTCTGGCCTGTTGCGATCTTCCGAAGAAACGCGGGACAACGATTGCAGCGAGTACACTGATGATAGTTATGACCAATAGCAGTTCGATGAGTGTGAATGCGGTTTTCTTTTTGTTTTTGCGTCTAAGTGACATATTATTATCCTTTTATGTTAACATTGTGCTTGTTTGGAAGATTGGCAGTAGTATTGCCATAACGACGAATCCGATGATCAGACCGAGCAGTACGATCATCGCGGGACCGAGCATATTTGTCATAGCAGTGATCGCGTCTTTTGACTGCTGATCATATATATCGGCGATTTCGATTAGCATTTCGGGCAGCATTCCGGAATCCTCTCCAACGGCAACCATTGATATAGTCATTTCGTCGAAAGAGGAAAGATCATTCATCGCTTTTGCGATAGAGTTTCCTTTTGTGACGGCCTGGAGGAGGTTTGTGATCTGATCGACGAAGGCCCGGTTTGAGGCAGCTTTTTTTGCGGTGGTTACAGCTTCGATAATTCTGACTCCCCCTTTTAGAAGAGAGCCGAGCGTTCTTGCAAAACGTGCGATCTGTCGTTTTTGGATCAGCTTTCCTATAGCCGGTACCTTTAGCAGTATTGCATCGAATGCAAAGCGGGCTTTTTTGTCTCTTAGTGCGGTGATTGCGACGATTACGGCAGTAACCGCGACGGCGAGCATTAGAGGCCAGAGTTGTTGTGTATAGTTTGTTATTGTGACGAGGATTTTAGTTGGGATGGGGAGTTGCTGGTTTGTGTTTACGAAGAGGCGAATGAATTTTGGTACGACAAATGCGCTTAGTGCGGCTACGATGGCAATGCTAATTACGAGCAGGAAGATGGGATAGGCGAGTGCGGCCCTTATCTGTGAATCGAGTTTTGCGGTAGTTTTTAGTCTTTGGCTGATTTCGGTGAGAGATTCGGGGAGAGTTCCGGATTGCTCAGCGGCTTCTACAATTGCGATGTACACACCGGAGAAGATGTCTGGGTGTGCGGCCATCGCCTGTGAGAGCGAGTTCGATTGCTCTATGTCATTATGTAGCTGCTGTATAACGGTTGCGAGGTGGCGGTTTGGGGTTTGTTTTGCGAGAGTTTTTAGTGCTGTACTGATTCTGAGCCCAGCTTTTAGTAGTGTTGCCAATTGCTGGGTAAAGACGGCCTTGTCGCGGATTGTTACTCTCTGTGGTAATGCGAGTATCCTTGAGATAAATGCGGCGGTTTTGTTTTGACGGTTTATGTTGAGCAGGAAGTATCCTTTTTGCCTCAGGATGTTAGCGACAGAGTCTCTGCTGTCGGATGTGATTGAACCTGAGATCATGGCACCCTGGTCGTTTCTCGCTTTGAATATGAAATTGAACATGTTTCGTATATCGTATTGCGTATATCGTATGTCTTTGATGCCTTTGCGGAGCGAAGCCTATGATTTATAGTCAGTTTTAATATTAAAGCGGTGATTGTGAGGGGAATGTTGATGGGGAAATTTGTTTGTATGGGCTTTTTTACTGGAAATAGATAAGACGCAGTTTCTTCATCTTCGACGTACATCCAGATAAACCGCGATTAGGATGACAAAACCTTTTATAATATACTGCCAGGAGTAATGGACACCTGCCTGGTTTAGTCCCTTGTCGAGGATGCCGATGATAATTGCTCCGATCAGGGTTCCGTACATTGTTCCTCGGCCTCCTGTGAAGCTGGTTCCTCCTACGACGGCGGCGGCGATGGCGTTTAATTCGAACATGACGCCTGATGCCGGTTCAGCGGAATAGAGTTGTGAGGTGTGTATCATACCTGCCATTCCGGCAAGCAATGAGCATATTACGTACACTATCATTTCATTTCTTACGATTGGGATACCGGTGAATCTTGCAGCTTCGCGGTTTCCTCCGATGGCGTATAGATGCTGTCCGAATCTGGTTCGGTGCAGGAGAATTGCAACGACGGCGAAGAGAATCAACATCACGACGACAGGGACCGGAATCACACCAAAGAACCGCCCATTTCCCAGAGCAAGAAACAGGGTTTGTTGATCCGGTATGTGCATCGGTCGTCCCTGGTTATAACGCAGTGCGGCTCCCCTTGCGACCAACATCATTGCCAAAGTAATTATAAATGGGGGCATTTTTGTTTTTGCTGCGCAGATTCCGTTGAAGGTGCCAAAACTTGCGGCAACAGCGAGACCTGCAAAAACGGCAATTGCTAAAAAAGCGAGGCTCTGCTGGTCGGCCTGTCCTCGTGTAAGGATATATGCGGTTGTTGTACCCACGAGAGCCAAGAGGGCTCCAACTGAAAGATCGATTCCTCCGATTAGAATTACAAGGGTCATTCCGAATGCGAGGATTGCGTTTACCGAGATTTGCTGAACCAAATCGAGCATGTTCTCTGCGGTAATAAAATTCGGTACCCATAAACCAAAAATCGACAGCAATGCCACCATGGCGGCAAGCAGAGGTAATATTTGTTTAATCTTTCTCACTGACTTTTGCTCCTGTAAGTTCTGCCATAATCTGTTGTTCGTTAATGTCTTCGGCGTTGACTGTGTTTAGAATTTGTCCGTCGCGGTATAGTGCGATTCGATGTGATGTGTTTAGGACTTCCGAGAGGTCAGAGGAGATCAACAGGACGGCCATGCCTGATTCGACTAATGAACTTATGATTGCGAACATTTCTTCGCGGGCGCCGACGTCCACTCCTCTTGTGGGCTCGTCGAGGATTAGGATTTTGGGTCTGTTTTCCATCCAACGGGCTACGAGGACCTTTTGCTGATTTCCGCCTGATAATTGATCGATGTTCTGGTTGTGGTCCGTGACCTTGATGGAGAAATTTTTTATCGCCCTGGCGATAATATCGTTTCTTTTTCTTCGACTTGGGAAACAGCCTTTGATCCATTGTTTTAGCCAGGGTAATGCCAGATTAAAGCCAACCGTTTGGAACATAACCAGTCCCTGTTCTTTGCGGTCTTCGGGTATGAGGACAATTCCATTTGCCAGGGCATCGGCAGGATTTTTAATAGAAACTTTTTGGCCGTCGATCCGGATGTCACCGGTTTGGATGGGGTCGATTCCGAAGATTGCCCGTGCTAATTCTGTTCTTCCGGAACCAACGAGGCCGGCTATTCCGAGGATCTGACCGTAACACAGTTCAAAGCTGACATTATTGACTTTCGGATTGGTCAAACCAGAGATTTTCAGTGCTACTTTTTCGGTTTTCAATTCTGGTCGATGGAAATGATCTTTTATGTCACGGCCTACCATCCATTGTATGAGGCTGCGTTGATCGAGTTTATGGGTGAATTGGGTTCCGACCAGGCGACCGTCTCGCAGGACTGTAATGCGATCGGCTAAGCGCATGATTTCTTCGAATCGATGTGATATGTAGATGATCCCGACGCCCTGTGCTCTGAGTCGGCGTAAGGTAGCAAACAATGCTTCTGTTTCGGACTCGGAAAGTGAGGATGTGGGCTCGTCGAGTACGAGTATGCGAGCCTGTCGAGAGAGTGCCCTTGCAATTTCCACTAATTGCTGTTGGGCGACGCTTAATTCTGAGACGATGGTGTCGGTGGAGCGGATTTCGGAGAGGCCCAAGGCGGTAACGAGGGTGTTAGCGTCAGTGAGCATTTTTCGGCGTCGCAGGCCTGTTAGACCAACGGATTCGGTGCCCAGGTAAATGTTTTCTGCGATTGATAAATTCGGGACCAGTGATAATTCCTGGTGTATGATTCTTATGCCGTAACGATTGGCATCGGTGACTCCGCGAATATTTGTGTCTTCTCCTACGATTTTAATTGTACCGGAATCAGGCAGGTGAATTCCGCCGAGTATCTTAATAAGTGTTGATTTTCCCGCTCCGTTTTCGCCCAGGAGAGCGTGTATTTCTCCGGCTTTTAGGTTGAAGTCCACTTTATGCAGGGCTTTTACAGAACCGAAAGTTTTTGTCAGTCCGTTTAGAGCCAGCAGTTCGTTGTCTATTGCAGTTTGAACCATTTTACTGGGCGGCTAAGAAGTCGTCGGCATTTTCTTTTGTGATGAGTTCGACCTTTACCTTTATGTCCTTTTCTACGGTTTTTCCCTCAAGACTTTCGTACATTTTTTCTGCAGCGATTCTTCCAATTTCCTTCGGGAATTGTGCGGAAGTTGATAGGAGTTTTCCGGCCTTGATGGCGTTGATTCCTTCTTTTGAGCCATCAACGGTGACGATGGTGACATCTTTTAATTTTCCGGTTGACTCGAGTGCGGAGATTGCTCCGAGTGCGCTTGGGTCGTTGATTGGAAAGACGGCATTTATTTGCGGGTAACGTCCAATGAGGTCACGCATAACGGGTCGGCCGCCTTCGGTAGTGCCCTTGCATTCCTGGGTGTCCAATATTTCCATGTCGGGGTATTTTGCAATTTCTTCTTTGAATCCGGCCACGCGGTCGATGCATGCTTTGTTTACCGACAGATGGAGAATGACGATTTTTGCGGGGCGTCGGACTTTTGCCAGTGCCTGTGCGGCGAGGCGTCCGGCTTGTACGTTGTCCGAAGCGACCTGGCATAGAACGAGTTGCTGGTCTTTGACGGGGGCATCGACGACGATACATCGTACGTTTTTAGCTTTCGCCTGTATCAGGCTTCCTTTTATTCCTTCCCAGTTGACTGGATTTATGAAGATTCCCGTAGCGTCCTGGAGGATCAAGTCTGAGATGTCGTTTTTTTGCTTCAGGCTGTTCCACTGGGCATCGAGTGTTACCAGGCGGTCTCCGCGGGCTTCTACGACCTGCTTTATTCCTTCGTTCAGGTCAACGAAAAACGGATTGTTCATTGTTTGAAAACTCACTCCGAAGAGCCTGGAAGCGTCGGTTTGTTTTTTTTGCTTACATGCCGGGGAACAAATCAGGAGCAGGGCTATGATTAACAAGAGTACGCGATTTTTCATAAACTACATTCCTTAAAAGCAAAGTTTTTTATAATAATTTGACTGTCATGCTGAGCAAAGCGAAGCATCTGGTCTTAGGTGTCTCAATTTCGAACGCGAGATTCTTCGCTTCGCTCAGAATGACAGGTAACGTATGTCTTGTCAATTTGATTCATTTTTTACTGAATTTGGCATCCCATAAAGCAGTTAATTGTTTTAGTTTTTCGGGCTTTTTTTCGGCGAGGTCTGTCATCTCTGTTTTGTCATTGGCAGTGTTATGCAGTTGCCATTTACGCCGGCCTTCGCGAATGACTTTGTAATTTCCTTTGATGACGGCATGTGATCCGCCATGACTGAAATAATAAACACGGTTGGGATCCTGAGAGCCTCCTTTAATCGTTGGGACCAGACTTGTGCCTTGGTTGGGTTCGATGGATTTGCCGTTGAAATTCGCAGGGTACTGTGCGCCGGCGAGTTCGATGCAGGTTGACATGATATCTACCATGTGACCTCGCTGTCGGGTAATATCGCCTTTGAATTTCATACCGTTTGGCCAGTGTATGATACATGGTACGCAGGCGCCTCCTTCGTGTACGCTGGCTTTGTATCTCCGGAGCGGTGTATTTTGAGCGTTGGCCCAGTTGTGGCCTACGCTGTGATAGGTGTATGGTCCACCGCTTGGTATGTCCATGTTGTCGCCGACGCTGACAGATTTACCCTGTGCCTTTGCCCATTCGATAATATTTTTGGCTGAGCCCCATCCGTCTTCATACAAATGCTCTGCGCAGGCGCCGTTGTCGTTGGTGAAGATGATCAGTGTGTCTTCTAAATGTTTGGTTCGTTTTAATGCATCGACGATTCGGCCTACGGCTTGGTCCATGTGATCGATCATCGCGGCATAGACGGCCATGTTGTGGATTCGCCAGTCTTTATTATCAATGGTATCCCAATCCTTCACTCCCGGTTCAGGCGGTGGTAAGGGCCAGCGTTTGGTGTCTATCAGGCCCATTTTGATCATTCGCTTATAACGGGCGTGGCGTATTTTTTCCCAACCTGCTTCGTAGCGTTTTAGATATTTATGGATTGTTTTTTCGGGTGCGTGCAGTGGCCAGTGTGGTGCAGTAAAGGCTACGTATTGGAAAAAAGGTTTTTCTGATTTCGCGAATTGTTCGATTTGTTTTACGACTTCGGTGCCGATTTTGTCGGTGTAATAGTAATCTTCGCTGTCCGGTTCGATACTTTGTGTTCCTCTTGTTAGTGTATATGGTCGCCAGAATGAGCCTGCTCCGTAGATTGTACCATAGAAGCTGTCATAGCCTCTTTGGATGGGCCCGTTTTCTTTAGCGTTTTCTGAGAGGTGCCATTTGCCTGCCATTGCTGTCTGGTAGTTGACAGTCTTTAAAACTTCGGGTATTGAGACTTGTTTGTCGGTAAGTGAGTCGCTGTATATCCCGCTCATCAAGGTTGCTCGGGTTGGCCAGCAGCGTCCGGTGCAGTAGAACTCGGTGAATCTTAGACCATTGGCGGCGAGTGCATCAATGTTAGGGGTTGGTATCTCTCCACCGTAACAGCCTAGGTCTGAAAATCCCATGTCATCGGACATTATCAGGACAATATTAGGTTGTTTTTTGTTTGGCTCGGCTGAAAAGAGTCTGCTTTGTCCGGCAGCTAAATAGAGTGCACCGAGTGAAAGAGATTTTAGAAAATCACGTCTTCTCATACAGATTCATCCTTTTTGTACCCTTAAGGGTAGTAAAAGTCCGCGAATAAAACCGTAACTGATTGTTCTTAAGTTACTTACCCGCGGATAAACGGGAAAATTCAATAGAGATCAGTATATAAAGCTATATTTTACGCGAATCGAATTGTTGTGGCAATCGTTTCTATTTCGAATCTGTTTTTATCAGCCAGACTTCTGCTACCTGGACACCCCGGGCATTGTTTAGCAGATGCCACTTCAATTCAAGGCAGCCATCGGCGGTAGCCTGTTGTGGTACGTCGAATTCGAGAGGTTCTATCGGGTCGGGCTGGGTTAGCGAGCCGTGAATTTCATACTTATCGTCGGCTATGAGCCTGGATTCTGGCCGGAACCTGCCACTATATGTTATTCGCAGACGGTATTTCGCCACAGGATCGAGTTGATCGTAGCGCATTGTCAGAAGGGGAAGATTCTCGGCTTCGATCCGCTTTTGTTGCGATGGTGTCAGTTTAGCCTCCGTGGAGTGCTGGCCCATGCTGTATCTGATGTGTGCCTGGTCGAGCCATGAAAGTCTGTGGTTCGTTTGCTGTTTTGTGTAGTAGTGCTCGTCTATTGGTGTTCTTATCATTTGAGGATCTTCGAGCCATGTTTTTTGTCTGAGCAGGTGTGGCTGATTTTGGGGATCGCCGAGGTCGTCGTAGAAACCGCCTGGGCCTGGATCCTGCCAGTTTATGATTCTGTCCAGGCGTTCCAATTGCTGAATTTTGTCATCGGTCGCCAGAATTTTATCAAATTGGGTTTCGAGCCAAAGCCGATCGTTGAGCGGTCTGTCGAGATAATCGAGTACGTTACCGCGTCTGGGTCCTGAAGCGACGAAAGGCTCTTTTACGCTGGTTTGAAAACCGATGCTTTTAAATAACTTTAGGCCGAGTTTTTCAATCTGCTTTCGGAGTTCGGATGCGGGTGGATTGCTGTCGATGCGGGCTAATTTGCTGCGAGCCTGATTTATTGCAGCAGCTACACCATTTTGCTCGGCTTGGGCAAGTGAGTTCATGGCTTGTTGTTCGTATTTGGTTTCGGCAATTACCTTTCGTCTGAGGTAGGCGTCGTAGGAGGCGCGGAAAAGGTAAAGCTGCATACGCCAATTATTTGAGAGGTCGGTGGAACCGGAATCCGATATTTTTTGCCAATGTGAAAGTGTTTCTTCAATTCGGTGGTTTTCAACAATTGGTCCGACCCAGTTGTCTTCGAGCATTAACAGGCCATCGGCTACCGCGTCTTCATATTCATCGCCGAAGAAGGCTTTTGCGTATTCTTTCAGTATGTCTTTAATGTCGGCCCGCGGATTCCAGCCAAGTGCGCTCCAGATAAACTTGTTGAGGTCATCATTGACACCGTCGGAATACGTTATGAAACCTTCGGTAAGGGGTGCATAAACGTTATGTATATGAGCCATTTCCCGCGGTCGTGGACATACCGGTTCTCTTCCGTGAGTTAGCGCGAATGCGCGGTCCCACTGTGGTACCGGGTACTGACAGCCAAGGCAGTGACAGATGTCAGTATAGCGTCGAATTTTGTATTTTTTAGGTGTTCTCATGCGTAGTTCGGAGATTGGAATCTTTGTCCATGGTCCGTAGACTACACCCTCAAGCCAATCGGGATTTTGGGTCTGTAGGTAATTGAAGAAGAAATCATTATCTTCAAATTCGAATACCTGGTTAGAGACCCATATTTTCGCGTTGGGGTGGACTTCGTGCAGGACTTTTGCCAAACGTCCGAGCCAGGGTAAAAGTATCTCTACCGGCGTGTCACCGCCGTCACCTCCAGGTACGAAAAGGTTATCGAGACGCTTTAAGCTCTTAAACAGTGCCCTGCGTTTTTCTATGTCCTGCTTTTCGGCTTGTGGTGTTTCTATCTGCTTGTGCATTACTTTTAGCCAGATCCAGACGTCAAGTCCGTAGGAATCCAATAACTCGGAAAGCTCGGTGTTCATTTGCCACATGGATTTTTTCATATGATGGCCCGGTTTTTTGTCGGTCAGTATGGGGATAAGCTCGATGCTGTTTGTGCCGAAAAGAACCAGGTCACGAATATACTGCTCATAGGTCGCCAGATCCCAGGTATCGAAGGCATTATTTAGACTTCGGTATCCTATTTGGTGTCCCCTGATGGGATATTTCGGTGCGGTAGCGATGTTAACATCATTGGCAAGCCGGAGACTGTTGCGGTTGAATCTTAGAAGTCGAATCAATCTTCCCACGGCAAAGAGTACACCGCGATCATCATGGCCTGCAAGATAGACTATATGCTTTTTGGCTTTGTTACTGCTTAGGCTAATTGCATATCCATCAGTTTTTGCGGGGACTTTAATATCTTTGGGGAGCAGGCTCGAAGTGACGGTTCCCAATACAATCGCAGGGACAGAACTTTGGGGGAGGGACTTGACTATTGTCAGGCGTATGCCGGTTCTTTTTTCGATTTCGTCGGCAAGCATGTCGGCGGCTTTGTCATGGACCATTTTGGATTGGTCAGCCACAATTACCGCCCGGCCGAGATCAATTTTTTTAGAATGAGCCCGGCAAATAACCGATTGGGTGCAGCCGGTAAGCATGTAAGCAACTAATAACAGGGAAATCATGGATAAGGTTTTTGGTGTGACTATTTTGACTTCTTTTAGCATTGAGGCACCTAATAATCTATAGCAATATTTCATGTAAAGAACTTAATCAACGTGGAAGTTACGTTGTGAATAGGTATTTCATAAGATAATTTGGGAAAAAATCAACACATTTTCTTCTACTATTGAGATGTGATTATAACCTGTACGTAATCGCTCAAAAGGATTATAATCTTGGTGAGAACTATTAATTTTAAGGATATGAACTGTTTATCGGTATAAATTTGAGATCTTACATACAGGAAAAAAAGGAGCTAATGATGAAAAAACGGTCAATCGCATTTTGTCTGGGGGTGGTATTATCTTTGTTAGTTACTCCATTGTTTGTTCAGGGTGCGGGAAGCGGAGATAGGGTTGATCTTTCCGGTGCTGTTATAGTACACAAATCAGGACATCCGAGAGCCGCAAAAGCGGCTGAGCTTTTACAATACGAGATTAAAAAGCGGACCGGAATCGAGATTGATGTCAGCACCACCAGGTCTTCAACTCTTACGCCAGCGATTTATGTAGGTACCATGGAAGGATTCCCTACCTCGTACAAGCTGCCAGCGGGCGTATCGATACCTAACAAGGCCGAGGGGTATGCTTTATGGATCGATGGAAGTAAGCGCCATGCACCGACGGTTTATGTTGTTGGCCGTGACGATAAAGGTGTTGTTTTCGCGGTTGGGCGTTTGATACGATTGCTGTATCTTGCTGATAATTATATTCGGTTGGCTGGAGATGTTCGGATAGCTACCGCGCCTGACTGCGAATTTCGCGGACATCAGATTATCAGATCGACCCAGTGCGAAGACAATTTTGTTGACTGGCGTGACGCGGCGCAGGAACAGCAGTATGCTCGTGACCTGATTTTGTTCGGAACCAACGGATTCGAGGCCAGGAGCCCGGAGGATATCGACGAATACCTCGAAGGACTCGATATAGATCTTTATTTCAAGGTGACATGCCAAGCGCTAATCGATCATGATAAACTCAGTGACGAACAGATCGGGAAGTTGTTCAGTGACATAGTGGGCATAGACCATATTACGACTTATGGCGGTGACGCAAGCGGGTCTCGGCCTCCGATGGGAGTTTTTCCGAAGATGGAGCGTATTGTACCATTGGTACTTGAAAGTCATAAAGGGGCCAGGTGGTGGTATTCGAACCAGTGCCTTGACGATCATGCGGTTGACTATGACGAGTATATTTTCAATTACATTCAAACCAAACAACCGAAGTGGCTTTACGGGATGGTTTACGGTCCGTGGACTAAGCGGGGGATTCGTGAGATTCGTGAGGATTTGCCGTCGCAGTATAAGATTCGACATTATCCAGAGATATGTCATATTCGGTGGTGCCAGTATCCGGTTCCGAAATGGGACCGGGTTTGGGCTCAGATATGGCCTCGTAACCATAGTATATATGCTATGCCGAGAATGGCGGCCCAGATTCACAGGGCGACCCGCAAGGACACGGAGGGTTTTGTACCGTATAACCATACTGGAAGTTATAATAACCTTAACAAGTTTATCTGGAGTGCTGCCGGCTGGGATCCCGATGAAAAGGTTGAAGATATTCTTTATGAGTATGGCAAGGTATTCTTTGCTTATCAACATGCAGCAAGTGCCGGAACGGGTAATGAAGATGAGATAATCGAAGGTATCGCGCATGATGTTGCCAAGGGGCTTTTGCTTCTTGAAGATAACTGGAGGGGACATCTGGCAGATAATACGAGTGCCGAAAAAGCTCAGAAGCTGTGGCTGGATATCGCGGTTCGCATGGGCGGTGTCGAGAGGAACTGGCGGCTGGAGATGTTTGTTTATAAGGCGATGTTGGATGCTCAGGCAAAGCGTAAATACGATTCGGAGATGCGATATGAGCGTGAAGCTTACGAGGCTTTAGAGCGTGCCAAAGCGATTGGAGTTTCCGAAGCAGTGGCCAAGGCCCGTGTTTCGCTGGGTCGGATCGATGCTGAATTCGAATCGAAGGAATCTTTTAAGAAAAGGCTTCTTAAGCTCGGCCTTAGTGGCAAGTTCGGTGACCTCGATGAAATTGTCGATAATATATATTCGCCTCTTAGTGACAGGAAGTGGCTTGAAAAACAACTTGACGGGGTAAAAAGCCTTTCAGATATTGCCAAAATTGTGAATTATGAAGACGCGGGGCCGGGTGGTTTTTATGATAACCTTGGATTGGTTGGCAAACAGCCTCATCTTGTCCGAAATAAAAGCTGGGAGCAGGACCCGGGATTCGTATATTCGCCGATAGAGTGGGTGGATCATAAGCCGGGATCGGACCGCAGGCATTCACAAATGACTCATGCTACGAGCCGCTATACCACACCGCTTCAGATGCGTTGGGATGGGCTCGACAAAAAAGCCGGTTATAAGATTAAGGTGGTGTATCGCGGGCCTTTCGGGCCGGAATTTACATGCAAAACCGACGAAGGACACCTGATTCACGGTCCACGGGGCAAAACCAAATCGGAGCCGGTGACATACGACATACCCGAGGCAGCTACGAGTGACGGAGTGCTTGAGTTGAAATGGGAACTTGTGAATGTGGTTCGTGGTGTTTCGGTTACGGAAATATGGCTGATGAAGGAATGAAATCGTATATTGTATGTCGTATTAGAAGATGTCTTTTCGTAATGCTTTTTTTGTTCTCCATGCGAAGAACAGTCCGAGTGTGATGTGAAATAACGTGTTGGTTATGATCCTTATAGTCGCTTCTTCGGAGTTACTCGCATAATCATGCCATCTTAGATATGAAAAACTCTTTTCAGCGTTATTTTCTCCGACTGTTGCATGTAAAACAATCATGATCTGTCCTGGTGGAGTAGTCAGTATGTAATGCTCGACGTAATCGTCATTTTTTTCGAGTAGCTGACATGACAGAAGAAGCAGTGTTGGAATCAGAATCCAGATGATCGTTACGAAAGTGAAATGACCGATTACAGCGGTTGTAGTGCTTTTGAATCGGTTGCTAAAGTAAATCCCGGTGCATGTCAGAAAGACAATTGCTCCGGTTATGACGACCGCGAGCAGCAGGACCGCAATCGGATGTATGTATCCGAAGAAGGTAAATAGAATGACGTGGGCAAAGAGGAGCATCCAGACGGGCATGAATCTTCGACAGAGAGCGATGAATTTCCCGAGTATTATCTGATAATCATTTATGCTTGTGGTCAGTAGCAGCGGCCAGGTCCGAGCCTCCTTTTCAGTAGTAATGCATGTTGCGGGCAGTATGATAGTAAAGAGAAAACCGAGGGCAGCAAATACTGCGACATAAAAAGCCTGGACTTCGTCTTCTTGAAGCTCGTTTTCGGCGGCCAGGAGATCGTATGTTAGAAAAAGTGCAAATAACGCTATTGCTCCGGCCACGACTGCAGCAGTTTTGCCTTTTCTTATGAACGGTGTTTTTAGTTCTTTCCAGAGAACGGGCATTGCCCTGACCCGGGAGGTAATTGAAACAGATAAGTTTTTGTTGTTGGTGTCTGTAGTTACCGATCGAGCGAAAAACATGGCCGCTATTGAGAGTATAACAGCTTCGGAGAATATTATCAGGCAATGGATCGTCCAGTTAAGCAGAACCGGTGCGATAAATACCTCCGTGTTCAACAGGCGAGCATTGTGTAGTGCAAAGCAGGTATAAGGATTCGAGTAAAACAGTGCTTTGGTCAGGAAAGAGAGTTGTGGTGAATCGATGTTTAGCCAAAACGCAAACAGCAAAAGAGGGACAAAGAGAGCGCAAATAATCAGACTTACGACAATGGCAGGCCGAGAGATAGATTTTAGTGAGGTCATTAACAAAGATGTAAGTGCGGAAGTGAACAATGCCGCGGCGACGGCAGCACAAATAACGGCAGTGACATTATTCCAGGGTAAGCGGCCGAGTCTTCGCAGTACCGTCAAAAGAGGGATTATGACGGCTGCCATTAAGAGGAGCTTTGAAAATATGTCGAACAGAACCAGGAAGACGTCCCGCGGTGTGGTGTTTGTATTTCTGTGCTTAAGGTATGTTGTCAGTACGGTGAATAATTGGAACGCGCAGAAGAGCATCGTTAGAATAGCGGTAAGCAGATAAGCTGCTCTGTCTGAGTAACTTGAGCCAGAAAATTGCCGTGCTGACCAGAAGTTCTCGAAGAGCAGTTGTGCCGAAACGAGCAGAACAGCAACAAGTATAAAGATAATTGAAGCAGAAGGTTTTGTTCGTTGTTTTTTTGGGGGAAGAGCCGGTACAGCACCGATGGCTTGCTGCAGTGCTGTCTTTCTTACAAGAATTACGGCCATAGCAAGGACATGTGCTGAAGCTGCGGTCATGATCACGCAGTGGACTTTCCATGAGAAGAAGGTGCCTGCCACACCGGTAAACATTGCTCTTGTGTTGAATATCATTGCCAAGTACGGATTAAAGTGTAGCAGGAATGCCAAGAGTCTGGCGTTGGTTATGGTGTGTCGCAGGTCAAGGGCCTGCCAGATCATAACTATCAACAGCGGCATCATTGCAAAGATAATTCCGAACGAGAGGATGGTACTCGATATGACGACGTAGAACCTTTTGTTGAAAATCGAATAGAGCAGACAGACAGCGGAGATAAACAGTACCGTGGTGAAAGTAATGCACAGACTTGAAATCACATAGGCCCATGGGACGCCTCCTAAAACGCGAACGATTGCAAGTACTGGAAGCGAGACGGCCATCAGGAGTATCAACTGCAATAGTTTGCTGCATAGTTTTCCGAAGACAATTTGGAAGCTGGTTATTGGAGTTGTCATAAGTACGCCAAGAGTTTTTTTGTAGATTTCCTCACTGATGGCGTTGCTTAAAGTTACCAGAGCAACGAGTTGAACAACGCAGAACTGGAACCATATTGTAAAAGAGATAATTATCTGTCCGGCCTTTGCCATTCTTGAAGCCTGTTGCGCACCTGATGTTAAATATTTCAGTTGGGTAGCCCAGACTATAGCGAGCAGCAGTGCAAGGACAGCGAGATATCCGGATCTTAGTGCATAGTATCTGAATTTTCTACCGGCGACTCGTAGTTCCTTGTCGAAGATCGGTCCGGTCAGCCAGTTAAAACTGACAAGACAATATGCTAAAGTCCAACATGATTTTGCGATAGATCGAATCATTTTTAGTTAAAAGATTTTGTTCCTTAACGTATTTTTTGTGATAGCAAAGAAAAGATATGCAATACCCAGATACATAGTAATAATTGCAATAAAAATAACAGAATCAAGGAGTAATCCCTCATATCCTGATGAAAAAATGAAACCTAATTCCGAAACAGGAGTAGCTGCGGTCCGAACTCCGGCGGTGGTAGCAAGCATAATGGTCGCAAGTGTTGCGGGGCTACCAAAGAAAACCGGTATTGTGCAGCAAAAAGGTGATCCGAAAAGCAATATACAAATTAATGTAACGGTCTGTGCGGTCGAGGTTCTTTTGAAGAGTGAGCTTATAAAGGTCCCTATTGAAGCGACGAGCAGGGTCGAAGCAATAACCAGAATGACCATGAAGGGCAAAGCTATCCAGTGAATGTATCCTGCGAGAGTAAAAATGAAGAAGTGTATTGTCAGTACCAGCCAGAAAGGCCAGATTCTCAGGATTGATCCGAGTATTTTCCCTTTCAGTATCTGCTTTTCATCGAGTGCGAGTGTCATGAGAATAGGCCATGTTCGTGCCTGCTTTTCCGCGGAAATACATGCTGCTGCAGAAAAGGCGGTACCTAATAAAGCAACTGAGAAATAGGCCATTACGAAACCAATCTGTGTATTTTTTCGCGATAAAACGCCATAGTATATTGATACTGCATAAAAAGAGCCGATTATGACAACGGCAAAGACGGTTCCTATGATAGTTTTTATCCAGTGCCCTTTTATTATCGCAATTCTCATTTCCTTCCAGATGATTGGGTGTCCTTTTACTAGCCTGATTTTTCCGTGGCGCTCTGGGGTGATTTTTGTGGTTTTTTTTCTTTTTGCGGCCATTCTCTCTTTGATAGCAGTGAAGATGGAGGCCCGGCCTGCGAGTTGTCTCATTGCCGCCCTTCTGACTGAGACGACGGCGATGAATAAAAGAAAAGCAGATGCCGAGAGCATAGCCACACAATGAATAGGACAAGAAAACGTCAGTGTGGCCGCACCCGGACTCACAACACTTTTGGTTACGGTTAATAATGCTGCCCAGGGATTTAAGTAGATTAAAATGCTTCCAGGGCTAATAGGCCATGAGTATTTTGTTGCAAGAAAAATGAAAACGCCGGGCAGGATTGAATATAGCAGGAAGCAAATCGAGATGGTTTTTACTATTGTGTCGTTTGCTTTGTTCGAGTAAATCGAGAACAGCAGTGTCAGAGAAGCTGTGAAGATAGTTGCGGTAATTGTGATAGCGAGGCATTGTATTACATAATCCCAAGGAATTCCGCCGAAGACACGTACAATCGCAAGCAGCGGGAGACTAATTGCCAATAGCAGAAAGGTATGTAGTAGTCTCGAAGAGAGTTTTCCCATGATAATCTGCAAACTGGTAATCGGAGTGGTTATTAGTACCGGTAGGGTTTTGTTGTATATCTCGTCGCTGATAGCTCCGGCGAGTGAAACGGTTGCAATGATCTGGGCAGTGACGAACTGAAACCAGATAAGGGTGACAATGATAGTCCTTCCGGCCTCGGATATTAAGGCTGTCTTTAGAGCAGCGGGTCCGGAAGAGGGCGCATATACGCCGCCGGCCCATGCCATAACAATAAAGATTGAAAGTGCCGCGACGTATAGAGAACGCAGCAGATAGTATCTCTTTCTCCTGCTTGTGACGAGAAGTTCCTTGCCAAAGATGGGACCAGTGAGCCATGTTGGGTCAATGAGTTTTGTTATTCGATTGATATTCATGGTCATATCGATGCCGGGTTTTTAGAAGATAAATCGTCTAAATCTGCATGCCGCTCTCCAGAGAAAGAGTGCAGCGGCGGTAAAGTATATCGTGGCAGTCAGCAAAAGCAGTAAAGATGTTTCGACGAAAGACATGCTCTCATCCGGCACCTGGTATCGCAGATCGGAAAGAACAATCGAATCCCCGTGATTGACGGTTGCTTCCATGATAACGCCTAACTGGATAAAGGGGTTTGCCTGGAGTTGGGGAAGAACCAGGTTCTCGGGCAATCTTGCCGTCTTACCTATTACCAAGAGTAAAAGGAGTGTCAGCAACGGAGCGAGGATCCAGATTGAAAAGGCAAAGACGAAATTCATTATGACAGCGGTGGTTGTTCTTTTGAACCGGGAACTAAAGTATATGCCGGATGCACAGAAGAGCATTACAATCGCGGAAATCGGCAAGGCGAGCTGGAAATTGGCAACCGGATGTATGATACGCATGCAAGTGAAGAATAGTACATGTCCAAAAAGCAGAATCCATGCGGGCAGGGTACGTCGTAAGACAGATATGATTTTTGCGTATAGAATCTGTGAGTCCGTCAGCGTAGTAGCCATAAGCAACGGCCAGGATCGAGCTTCCTTTTCCGAGGTTATGCATGTTGAGGGTATCACGATGGAAAAAAGCGTTCCGAGTGCTGCAAAGACAAGCACATACATAATCTGTACTTCATCATCGCTCAGATGATTGCCTGTAGCCAGGTATGTAATTGACAAGACAAACAGGACCGCAAAGATTATGACAAGAGCAGCAACCTTGTGTCTGCTAAAGAGCGGTAGTCTTAGCTCTTTCCAGAGCGCAGCGTTTTTACCGACTCTTCTTATCGGAGTAGTCGGTTGTGGCGGCGGTTCATATTTTGTCTTTGAAGGAACCGGTGTAATCGGTGGAGCGAACGATGTTTCCGCTTGTCCTGCAATCTGTGCGAGAGCAGCGCGTCTGACCCTGAAGACCGAGATCAACAGGATGAAAGCCGCAGATGTGAGCATAACGGCACAGTTGACCATCCATGACCAGGCTGAAAAAGCCGGGCCGCGCGCCGAGAAAAGATATTCCGTTTGGAAGGCCATCTCGAAATAGGGATTTAGCAGGCGTAAGGCCATTAGAAAATCTCTCTCGTTAACAATTCTCTCACCCAACAGGAGCATAGCCATCAGGAAAGGGATCAGGGCGAAAAGCACTGCAAGAGTGATTATTGTTATTATTATGACTGCGTAAGCCCTTTTTGAGAGGATCGAGAAGAGCATTGTGATTGATGCGAAAAGTATTACCGTCGAGAGAGTAATCGCCAGGCCTGCAATAAGGAACTGCCAGGGTACACCTCCGAAGACCCTGACGATGGCGAGTAAGGGCAGCGAGATCGCAAGCAGTATGATCAGCTGAAGTATCTTGCTGAAGAGTTTTCCGAAGACAATCTGGAAGCTGTTAATGGGTGTTGTCATTAATACACCGAGCGTCTTGTTGTATATTTCATCGCTTATTGCGGTACTTAACATGACGACGGTGATGAGTTGAAGTGTGCAAAACTGAAACCATACGATAAAAGCGACGATACCCTGTCCTATCCCTGCCATTTTTGATGTTTGATAGACGCTTGAACCTGAGTGGCGTACTACCTGTTGCCAAAAGAGCGACAGAAAAATGACAAGCAGGGCTAAATACGCGAACCTCAGAGAATAGTTTCTTCTTCTTCGACTTGAGACCCGAAGCTCCTTGTCAAAGATCGGGCCAGTGAGCCATGACAGGCTTATGATTTTGAGAACAGAATTTGCGATTGTCTGTATCATATTTTGATTTGGTTAGAACGTTACCCCTCTAATGTTTTTTTTGGCTCTTAAAGCAAAGAGTCCAGCCATGAGTATGTATGCGAACATGTATCGGAGCATTAGCTCTGTTGTCTGTGCTGCTGTTAGTCTTTCTAACCTTGATCCAAAACCATGCCATCTGTAATCCGGCCAGGAACGCCAGGACTTTGCAGCAGCCTTAATCACAACATTTGCCTGAGTAAATGGGTTAGCATAAGCTACGTGATCCGCTATTCTGTTATTAAACTCAAAGAAATCCGTTATGACAACCGCCAACAGTGGAATTAAAAGCCATATAACAGCGGCAAACGCGAAGTTTGCTATGACGGCTGAAGTAGTGTGCTTGAATCTCGAACTAAAATATATTCCTGAAGCACAAAGCAAGATTGTTACACCAATCAAGATAATAGCAATATGGAATATTGCGATCGAATGTAGAAGCTCGGAGATCGAGAAGAGCACTATGTAAACAAACAGCAGGAGCCAAAGTGGGAGACTTCTTCGTAGTGAGCCGACGAATTTTCCGAGTATTATGTGCCAATCTGACAGTGGAGTTGTTAGTAATATCAACCAGGATCGAGATTCCTTTTCGGAGGTGATAGTAGTTGCCGGCAACACAATGCTGAAGATTATCGCCAGTGACATGAAGACGATGACATACATGCAATGTGCATCGGTGTATCCTATCACATCAGTAACGGTCGGGAAGAGAGAAACCGCGAATATCATGGCCAATTCGAAGAGTATGATTGAAGTGGCGGCGAGCTTGTATCTGTGCGAGAGCGGGCATATCAGCTCTTTCCAGACGATTGGCGGTCCGGTGACGTATCTTATAGGTTGCAGGTTCGGTTTTGGGATGTTTTTGCCGGGATTTCGATTCGAACACGAGCGCCACCATGCGATGAAAGGGTTTGTAAGTGTTGAGACGTGATAGAGAGCTACTTTTTTTACGAGTATTGTCGAAATAGTAATTAAGATTGCAGATGCTGCGAGTATTGCCGTGCAGTGGATCGGCCAATTCAGGGTGATTCTGGTGGCCAGAGAGGGGTTCATCATCAACCTGGAATTTACCGCGAGTACAGCGTATGGATTTGAGTAGAAAATTATAGAATAAAGTAGATTATTACGGGTCAGCCCGTATAACGGTCCTCTTGAAAAGACGGGAAATGCCATTAGAAAGAATATGACGACGAGTGTAATGACGGTAGCTATTATTACCAGGTATGCCCTTTTGCTGAAGATTGAAAGCAACAGACTCAATGAAGCGACGAAGATGACGGTTGTTATGGTGATGCACAGGCTCGACAGGAGGAAGTTCCAGGGTACGCCGCCGAAAACACGAACGATGGCAAGTAGCGGTAGAGTGATTGCCGAGAAGAGCATGAGTTGCAAGAGCCTGCTCGATAGTTTTCCCATTACGATCTGGAAGCTTGTGATGGGGGTTGTTATTAGTACGCCGAGTGTTCTTTTGTAGATTTCGTCGCTGATTGCGGTGCTTAGCAAAACGATAGCGATGATCTGGGCGGCAAAGAACTGAAACCAGATGACAAAAAGTATAATAGTTTGTCCGACCCTTGCCATTTGCGCAGTGAGATTGATGCCACGGCCAAATAAGCGGCCCGGTGTCGGCATGGTGGTGGTGGTAATAGTCGAACCGGTAGCATCGAGCCAGACTCCGGCAACACAGATGGTAAGCAGTGTCAGATATAAGAAGCGCAGATAGTAGTATCTTCGCCTTCGGCTTGAGACTCTGAGTTCCTTAGTGAATATTGGTCCGGTGAGCCATGCGGGGCTTATGAATCCGGAGATTATATTTGTTATCTGAGCGGACATATTAGTCAGGCATTCAATGGATAAATTGTTATTTCTTTAGTGCACAATCCCCTTTGTCAGCTGCAGGAAAGCGTCGTCGAGTTTAAGCTGTTCGGGTTGCAGGGAGATAATATCGATTCCTCCGTTAACGAGTGTTCTTGCGATGATGCCGTCGATTTTTTCGCCGTCCCTAAAGGTAACCGCGATTTGTCCTTCGAGTATCTGGACGTCTTCGATCTGCGGCAGGGCCGAGAGCAGTTCGATTGCTTTTGGTTGTTTATCTATGACCTTCACCCTGACTCTTCCATGGAGTCCGAGTTTTGGTTTTATTTCCTCCATAGAGCCGCTAAAGACGAGTTTTCCCTGCTCGATGATTCCGATATGGTCACATATTTCCTCGAGTTCGCTGAGAATGTGGCTTGAGATCATAATTGTTTTGCCCATTTTTTTCAGCTCTCTGAGCAGTCCCCTGACTTCGATTCTTGCCCTTGGATCGAGTCCGCTTGCCGGTTCATCGAGAATCAGGACCTTCGGATCGTGTATAAGTACTCTTGCGACACCGAGCCTCTGCTGCATGCCCCTTGAGAGACTGTCCACGGTGAAGGTCTGTTTCGATTTAAGATCGGTCAGTTCGAGGACACCTTCTACGACGGCCTTTCGTTTTTTCCTTGTGATTCCAAATGCGGCGGCGAAGAATTCGAGATACTCAAATACCTTCAGGTCGTCATAGACGCCCATGAAGTCAGGCATGTATCCGACGAGTCTTCGGACTTTCTTTCCGTTTTTAGAAACGTCGAGCCCGTCAACAAAGGCCGTACCCTGTGTCGGTCGCAGTAGCGTGGCGAGTACTCTCATTGTGGTTGTCTTTCCAGCTCCGTTTGGTCCGATGAAACCGAAAATGTCCCCCTCATCTATAGTCAAGTTCAGATTTGACAGGGCGGCGAGATTACCGTAATATTTTGTGAGGTTCTTTGTTTGTATCATTTCATGGAGACCTTTCTGTTTTCTGTGTTTTGTATTTTGCTGTTATCTTCCGGGAAGACAACAAGTCGAGCAATTTGCTGATGTGTAGAGGTATATGAACGTCCTTTTACTTCAAAAGGAAACGGCAGGTTTTCGTAATGGGCACAGATGACGGCGGCTCCGTCATCGAGATATCTCTGGATTGCGCGTGTTCTCTGCAATGAGCCCTGTGCGAAGAGAGCTTTTTCGATTTGGAACGAGCCATTGAAACGGATGTAAGGCTGGTTATTATTGGCACGTCTGAGAGTTTTTTTCACGATGCTTTCTTCGATGCTTTCAGATGAAAACTCTTTTGTGGCATGTGCTCCAACGGTCCGGAACTTTATCATGTTTTCATGGTCCAGCAGGACGAATCCACCTGTTATCGGGTGGTCTGAGAGGTTTGTGATAGTTAGTTTTATATTATCGAAGTGCCTGCTAAAGGTAGCTGAGAATGGGAATGTATCTATTGAAGATTCAGTCAGCAGGCACTGCATGGTCCAGATATTTATCGGCAGGGAATAAGGGATGTTGCCGCCGTCGTGCTGGAAGCAATATATATCTCTGGAGACAATCGACGGCATAGCCTGGTACATGTTATCAGCAGCCGGGGAGATTGCAGACCACCATTGATTGCTTTTGAGTCCGTCGAGTTTATAGTCGGCGCTATACGGTGCGAAGAGACCTGAATAGGTGGTAGAGAAAATCGGCGAGTTTGCATCTACCGCATCAACAACGGAGACTGCCCTTAATTGCATTTCCCCCCCTCTTATTGCCTGGACACCGTAGTAGGCCCCTACCGTGAACAAAGCGATCCACATTGCACATGTCAGCCATGTCATCGGGAGTCGGTCTAAGCGTTTTAGTACGAGATAATCGACCGGTCCAAGCAGAATTGCGAGCATTGTCAGTAGTAGAATGACCCACCAAATGCTAAGCGGCTTCATTTGTGCGATGTGGTAGAGGTGTTCCATAACGGCGTTTAGGCCCGCTTGTGCGAAACCGGTAAAGAATCCCCGGCCTCGGCGCTGGGATCTTTGCTGCTCAAGGTCCAATTGTGGCTCAGTTTGATATTCGATGGTTCGTGTTAATGTCGAAGCTATATTCTGGGAAGTTCGCGTTCTGGGGCGTCGCTGATTTCTTTGAGGCATTGGATGTGTGATTGTAAACTCAAGGTTATCATTCTTTTTTTGGGTTTCGAGGGTAATTGTAATCCCTTCCGGCAGACCGTCGGAGCTATTGAAACTTTTCCTTAGTTCAATTCTTCTGGCTTTGGCATCTCGAGTACGCGATCCTCTTGGAGTACCGAGACCGACAAAACCTTTTGCTACGGTTTGTCCGGTAGTACCGAAATCAACGTTAAGAACATTTTGTTTCTTTTGGGGATTCTGGTTTTCCTGTTTTGTGAGTTCAAAACCACTTAGTGCCGCACGCGGGCTGGTAGAAGACGGATGCGGACGAAATTCAATTTCTGTTTTGCCACTTTCTGTAACCAGAAATTTAATTTCCGCCTTTGAGACATCATCTTCTTCCCAGACGCCGGATTGAAAAAAATTGTCTTTTTGAATATCACCGTTTACAAGAATATTAATACTTCCAAAAGCATGGGTTAGTGCATTGTGGTATGTGTTGATTTTGTAGTTACCGGGTGTTAGCCCTTCGAGAGTCATTTTGATGCCTCCGGGGCCGTCGTCCGGATGTACGCTGTCTGCGATTAGAGCGTATTTATTGGTCCGCTTTGAAACCTCATTGACAGGTGTTTTTACTGTTATTTTTTCGTCGCCGCAGGTGATGATATCGGAAATGAGTTTGACCCAGAATCTTGCCGGATCGGTATTGACCTGATCGGACAGTATTGCCGGATCAAAGGCGAGGATACCGACTCTACCGAAGCCAGCGTATCCGGTTGCAAATAATGTCCGGTCCGATTGATTATTCCATGAGCGACAGAAACGGGCATCCGGTTTTTGTTTTAACGGATTACAGACGGCGGTCACCGCCTGTTCGGAATTCAGTGACAAGCGTGAGAGTAATTGGCTTTCGATAGTAAGTTCTGTACCGCCCTGCTGGGGCTCGAAGGGTAACAGCTTTGCGAGTTCGCTGTCTCGCGGGAAGGGGTTTGTGCCGAGTACTATCAGAAGATTGCCACCATTGGCGAGCCATTGTGTGAGTGCGTGTATCTGGTGCTGGTTGAAGATGTCCCAGTCCGGATTGTAGAGGACGAGTATATCGAGCGAGCTATATCCGGTCCAGTCCCAGGGTGCCATTTTTGCGTATTTCGGAGCGACGAAAACTTTTCCCGGTTGTTGTGCGATGCGTGAGACAGAGCTTTCGGGTAGTTTCAAGATTGAGAATTTTCTGCTTCCTATCAGCCCGGCGAGGAAATCGCTACGGTTTAGAACGGTCATAAGCCGGTTTGTGTTTTGTGCTGTCCATAGACTGAAATCGTCCTGGAAGTATTTTCTGCGAGAGTCTTTGTCTATGATCGCAAGTGTGCACTTGTCGGCACCGAAAGCGAACTTTGTCACGAGCGGTAGATTCAAAGGCAAATCCGGAATCAGGACGCACTCGTGTGTGATGTTCATGGTGTTCATTCCGTCCTGTCTTGCGGAGAAAACGATCTCTGTATTGAGTCGATCTTCAGTCAAATTTGTACTGATTCCTATCTCAATTGGAGTCCACTGCATAGGTCGGTAATGGTTATCCCAACCGCAGAAGATATCGACGTTGAATTGTGTTTTTTCTTTGGCAACGGCCGTAGTGACCAACAACATCGCGACAATCGCAAGAGTTATATAACGAGTCATTTTTAGCCCTCGGCAAATATGAGATTCACACATTATATCCTCACTTTCGAATTATATACATACCATTCGATCAAAGCAAGCGCCAGTACGACAGCAACCAGTAAAGGCCAAACGGGCATATTCGCGCGTCCACCGGTGCCCTGCTGGGACAGTACGGCTTGTCCTGAGAAGTCGATTTTTTTACGTGGTTCGATATCGCTTTCCTGGGTATCGAGCATGTTTACGGCAAAGAGTTTTGTCGGTCGCTGCGGGATATCGATACCGTATGTTCCGACGCGATCTGTCGCATGAAAACGAATGACACCATCC
>SDBT01001216.1_pt1 | contig 44583 bp, 82 predicted proteins | sample 2277101 | NCBI WGS metagenome assembly SDBT01 (sample SAMN10404973, study PRJNA504765) | marine sediment metagenome | isolation source: marine sediment core GS10_PC15, 103 cmbsf | place: Arctic Ocean: Southern Knipovich Ridge | collected 2010
ATCGGATCACCTCTTTTGAATTCCATTTTCAATTTCCTTTTCTGAGTTATGGTTTAATCAATTCAAAGTCAAGCGGATCCGATACCACTTGACTTAATACTGATTAAATCGGCTTTTAGCTTTTCTTGGGCTTGCAATACAGTATCTTGCCGATACGCCGAAACGTGTATGTTTTTCTCATGAGCATTGTAAGGTGATCACACTTGAACCATGTTCCGTTGTGCTCTGCTCTTTTTGTTCTATTCCCTGACCGGTCTAACAAGCCCAGTTTCCTTCGTGTCTCTCTGTTATATGCTGCTGAGTCAAACATACTCCCGTCTGCTAATCTATATGTCGGTTCCATGGGTAAATCTCCCTTTACACGTAAAGTTCGGTTAATATTACTGCCAAAAAAGCAACTGATATTAATGTAATTAAAATAACGTCAATAATATAAGACGCTAAACTATCTCTATAATTTCTATATGATCTAAACATTTTAAAATCCCCTTTTGGTTTATGGTTTATGAAGGTTAAGCATATTTAAAGGTTTATTAAAAGTGGATTGTTTACAAAGTAAATCACTATGAAATATCCCAGTGAAATACCCATAGCCAAAGCGGAAATGAAAAACAATAACTCAAATATTATCTTTAACATTACAATCACCTCTTTTTTTAAGGTTAAGATCAAAAATATTCAAGTCGATAAAAGCCTTAAACCGTTATCGACTTTGATATGTTTAATCTCAAATATACACTGTAAACTCTATTTGATACCAGAATGAAGTATTGAATATGAACTCTTTAGAGAATGATGATTTACAGCCTATACTTTCCACCAGGTTTTACTTTCTACCAGAGCCCCTACGTGACGGTAGAGGAAAGTAGCTACCTGATTTTACACACTACGGGAAGTCTTGAGACCTTGTCGCTTCCCCTGCCGTGTTACTTATATATAGAGCACTATCCATGCCATGATGATACTACAATGCATTTTATTTTGGTTTATTATATTGTGTATTATTAGGTAGTTACAAGGTAGAGTATCTATGGTGGGTATGTATATTCTATTATCGGTATACACTCTGTCGTTATTTGTCAAGCCTAAGCCTTAGAGTATCAAGCGGTTACAAGCCTGCCTCTGTATAGTCAATAAAACAAGGGGCTCACAGGTGCCGCTCTGTGGCTTTTATGTGACATTCCCTGTCAATATTAATCAATATGTAATGGAATACAGGTTGATTTATTACATTTATGTTATTTGTATCTTACAATTTTGTGTTTGGTTTTGTCTTGAATGATATATCTAATTGTTACAGGCACTTACATTTTACAATCTTACAAATGTGTATTATCTATAGCAGGGTACAGCCTTGAACTTACGGCTTATTGTTTTGGATATGCTTAGGGAATAGAGACCACTTCCCATTGTTTCGGTGTATGTATGCCCAGGGTATTCGTATTCATCTTGAGAATAGTATTCCCTGATAAGTTTCTATGCCTGATATGTGATGCTTTTGATACCCAATGTTCGATAATTATAAAGCCTTATTAAGAACCATTCCTATTAAGAAGTTTCCCTTATTAGGAATAATTACTGATAAGAGTGGTGTCCCAACTGGGTAATCGATCATAGTCTTGACCACTTGAGTTGACTGGTCACATTGACTGGTCATGTGTAGTCTTGATAAAATATTGCCTTCCTCCTTTTGTTGTTTTGTCTGGAATGTTGGGGCTTCTTTCCATTCCAGTACTGATAACCTGACATTATCGGTATTGATTTTATTGATAAAAAAAGACCCCAGCCCTTTGGTTTTGGCATAGGGTGGCATACAAATTGCTATGCTCCCTAATTTCTTATCCCGAGTATTTTTCCTATTTAGAGCATTCCAGTTGAGGTGTTTAGGATGATGGGTTGAAATATATTTTTGTGTTATTGCCCTGGTTGTATATTGACATTTAATTTTGGAATATTATATTATTTTCATAAGCATAGGGTGGGAAGTCAAAGAGGGGCATCGTGTACCAGGCGGTGTCCCTTTTTTCGTTTAGGGTTATTGGTCCACTTGCATGGGTTTTAAGGGTTAAGTGTCTAATTTTATTGTATTTGGTAAAAATTCTTGATTTCCGAATAGCGAATTTTATATTTTGGCTCAGACTTCCTTATCGTCGATTTAAGGGTATCTAAGGTATGAGGTGGGGAGTTGGATATGGTATTTAGGGCAAAGATGTTGATTTGGTGGCAATGGTTGAGCTTGGCAATGTGTTGGTTGTGATGTCTGGTAGGCAAGAATTCAAGAATGAAGTGTGTGTTGTGTTTCTTTTTTCTTTAATTTTAAAAACAACATTTTCTTTTTTTGAATTTTGGATCTGTGTACGGAGTCAGGTGTTTTAGGGGATATTTCTAATGATGTTGGGTGTTTACGATGTTTTTTTAAGCGGAGTCAACTTCGGAGTCTGCAATTTTGGAGGGATAAGGTACTGAATTTATAGGTGGATATTTCGCTCTATAATATAATACGTGAAAGACCCTTTTTTACTGTGTTATATATATATAGTGAAATGACTACACCAATCATATCAACGACTTAGATACCAAAAGTGCCTGACTCCGTGTTTGACTCCGCTTTATCTACCTATAAATTCAAGTAGTTACAGGTTTTAGACGTTATTTTGAAAGTTCGGAATCACATAGAAACTGTCAAATAGTTGACACTTTAGGTAAGAACACCACATTTACCTATTTTTTGTTATAGTTATACTAAAGTTTTTGAACAGGGAATAAGGGCTTGATTTAGAGACTACAAAGGAGCCACTGCTTTGGATCAGGTGAGACTGAATAGAGGATCTACCTTATCTGAATTTTTATTGTCATTGCTTTTTATTTTTGTGTTAAACTCACAACCGTTTACGTAATCCTCTACCCTTGCTTTTGAGATATTGCAGTATTCTTCCGATAGTTCACAGGCTACCCATTTTCTATAATACTTTTCACATACCAGGGGAACTGTGCATGCACCTCCGAATGGATCCAAAACTTTACAAGGTATTGTTTTTAAAGGTTTCCATAAATCTAACAACTCTGACCTAACCAGAAATATTATGTGGTTTTCTTCAATTTCCTCTGGGGTAGGGTGGTCCTTTTTTTCAAGGGTTATATATTCCATCCATCAACATCTGGATAGTGAGAGCATCCGGGTTTCCAGCCTATTGTTTTGGATTGCCTGTCAGCATTACACGCCTTGCCACCATCGTGTCTATCTTGATTTGCCCCAGTTCCTCCGGTTGCTCTGTTGGTAATTGTTTTCTCAACAACCCTCTCCCAAGGAGTCCCACACTCAGGGCAGCACCCCTTTTCCGATGTCCCTGCCATAATCAGGGGTAAAACGAGTTTTTCCGGAAAAGTGGCAAAATGCGCCTCTTTAAATCCCTGCGGGTTGACATCCAATCCCACCATTTCATCACCGGCGAATATTGCACCGTGGGGCGGGGTTATGGATTGATAGTATAGGTCGGTGTTTCGGAAGTTGCGGCCACCTTCGCCAATAGGGACAGTCCCTTCGCCCCGGTCTCTTGCTGATGGGTGATTGCCCGGGAACGCTTCCCCCCGTTCTTTGTTTGGGTATGAATTTCGGTTCGCTCTCAATATGGATTCGTCTTTATGCGGTACCCGGATGGAATCCATGTCGAAAAAATAACGCTGCTGCTTGCTGAACAGGAACACATACTCAAGGGCAGAGGCAGGGCGGTCCTGAACGCTCTCGGGCATCGCTGAACGCTTTACCCAGGGCATTGCTGACCGTAAAAACCACCCATCTTGCTGAAGGGCGAGAGCGAGGCGCCATGGGATTCCTAAGAGCTGTTTTGCCATTCCACCAGCTCTCGGAACAGCATCTTGAGCGTTTTGAGTATTATCCCCGATACCTCTTTTCCCGCTTTGTCTCGGCGCCGTCGTTCCGGTTCCGTAAGAATCCCCCATATTCAACCAAAGGCATCCATCATCCCGAAGGACTTTCCAGACGCCCCGGAACACCTCGACCATGTGCTGTATGAATAATTCAGGGGTCGGTTCGAGTCCGAGTGACCCGCGCCAGGCGTTGCAGTTTTGGCAAAATTGGCTTGATGTTTTCGACACAGCTTTTTGATGGCCATGGTCTAAGTTGCCAACGGCTTTAATTTTATCTTCGTAATTATAATTGGCCGGTCGTTGTTCATCTCCCCACACATGATCCCGTCCGCCCTCGCATATATCAGGAGGCGTCGAATCCCATATCTGAGGCGGCAAGCCGTAATCCCGGAGGCCCCAATAGGGGGGAGAGGTCACACAGCATTGAACAGATCCGGCTTTAACAACTTCAGGGATATCCAACACATTGCCTTGATATAGTTTCCCAAGTTCCGTTTGGAAAAAAGGTTTAATCATCGATATTATCCTTTGGCTCAGGGTTCAATGATAACGCCATCATGTACACTACAGATACAATACATATTTGGGGCATGTCCGTGGTTTGTTAAAGCCACACCGATGTATTGAGAATGTGCTATTGTTTTTAAATCAAGTTTTGGATATATTACCATTCCTGATAATTCTTCTTGACACTTATTACACAGATGAAAATATTCGGTCTTATCATTTCCATCTTCTGAAATCCTTGAAAAGTGTCTATAGTGAAATCCAGAAGGTTCGTATCCTATAAAGTCACATCGGTTGCAAGCTATTTCCATTCTGATTGTCATAGTATTCTCCTTTTAGATTAGGTTTTTAGAGGAAAGCCTTAAGCCCCACGCTTTTCATCTTTTATTATCTCAGACATTATATTTTTTACATCGGAAGCCATTTCTGGATAAACTCTTTTAAAATCTCTTGGGTTATAAAACTTATTGCCGACACGTATTGCGAAGTATCCACGATCCGGACGCCCGTTGTTAAATCTCAGGACCTTGAATCCCTCCATATTTTTACCGTCTAATGGTTTTTTCATTATCAACAATCCTTTTGGATCAGGGGTTAAAGTGTTAAACCCATCCCTGCCCATCCCATTTTTTATTGTGGAGTTCGTGCATTACACCCTGCATCAAAGCCTGTTCTGCTGTATCAGAAGTAAATTTCTTGCGCTTTCCACCCTCAAATAACAAAATTAACTGAGTGTGACCGCCACCAGATATTTGGAGATCAAACCATACCCCTTTTTTGATAAGCATTCCCTGTGACTGGTGTTGATAGGGGAGCCATTTTATTGTCTTAACACTGTAGAGATTTATCCAATCAGTCTTATCCCTGATTAAAACGCCGATGTTTTTAAAATGTATTCCGGTTATAATCCCAGCAGTTGTGAGGTCGCCAGTTTCAGGTTTCCACCCATCCTGAATTTCCGGGCAGTCGGACATTTTAATGTATTGTTTCGATGTATCCATTATTTATTCTCCTTTTGCCCAGCCTGATTAGAAACACCTTGACAATCGCAACTTAAATTCCTATATTACATTTGCGATTACCGTTAGGCTTTCCTTTTAAGTTGGGGCGTTTTTTTCTGCGCCCCTTTCTTTTTGTTTACGTAAAATGCGATCTTTTGCAACCGCTTCCGAAGATTCAAGAATACCTTCCTCTTTCAAGAAAGAATCGAAACTACTTCCTATATTTTTATGTTCTTCAATCCCAAAATCCATTATCATCTTGGCAAAGCTGCCGACCGTAAAGGGTTCATACTTGTCAGTAACTTTGTCTATGAGTTCGACAGAAAATTCTTCTTCGGCCCAAATAATAAGTCCGACTATATCGAGCGAATCAAACTCAAAGTCTGCTTCGAATTCTCTACTGAGCCAAATATCCTTTTCTTTAATTCCAAAGACTTCTGTGAGCCGATACTTTATTCTTAAAATGATTGTGCCGTGGCTATCCATATTAATTTCCTTTTTTTTAATTTTAACTTAAAACATGCCCTTAAACATCTTGGAAACGGTTGAAAATGTTTCTGCCATTTGCTTTTTGCGAAGCTCAGCCGCTGCCGCCAGTCTTGCTATTTTTGCAAGTCTCCGCTTTTCAATAGCTTCGGGTTTATAATACGCAACACGACGCGCTTTCCGACGGACTTCTTTTTTCTTAGCCTTAGCTTCTTCTATTGCCCACACCTTGGATCGCTCTAAATAATCGGCAGCTTCGTTACCATCCTGGCATTCTTGGCACAGTGTGTAATCTATTTGGTTGTGAATGGTCATTTGAACTACGCAACCATCACAAACAGGCTGATCACAGTCACGGCAAACCCAATCCGTCTCTGAATCACACATATGGCACTTCATTCATGCCTCCTTGCCCGGATAATCTTTATTGAGTTGTTCGAGTTCTGCCTTTACTTTGTCCAGGTAGCCGTAGCATTCTAATAAACGTCCTTTAGCTTCAGATACCAACCGACCACGATTTTCGATACCATACTGTGCATTATCCTTAGCCCATTTCACAACTTTGGATTTATCGGTTGAGAAGGTGTTCTCATACATTAAACAGCCATCGTGTGTAATGTTCGGCCAGCCAGGTTCCTCACATAGCTTTTCAAGGATCTTTCCGTCTTCGTATGTGTATACTGTAATCGATTTATCGAATGTGTCTTCTGATTCGACGAGTTCCTTTAGTTTGGCTGGATCTCTGTCTATTTCAATTTGATACCGTTTTAATTCTGTATTCTCTGATCTATTAATTCCGTATCTCTTTTTAATAACACCATCCATCCCGATAACGATTATGTCATGGATATAAGGAGATCCTATACATATACCTTTTTCAGTTACCTGAACTGTGCGTTCGATCCGATAGTATTCTTTAACGTTTTTCCATCCCATAGCGTATCCTCCTTTAATCCTTGCAATTCATTCGGGCTTCTATCACGTTCATGCTGTCTTCCGATTCCAGAATTTCACCAGTGTCAAGGTGTATCAACGTGGTGTCATCATCTTTTTTAGACAGATACACAATCCGTTCGATGACAAGAACCTGTGAATAGTTACCAGTGACAGGGCTATGCCTTATTGTCTTCATTGTTTTATCCTCCTGAGTATCTTAAGAAATTCCTTACGTGTCTTTGGTTTAGGGCATGGATCTAATGGATTTCCTGACCACCCGACTTCGTGACCGAGCTTGCATATGAACTTGAAAATCTTGCGCCCGGGGATCTGTTCTTCGCGTAGTGCTGGGCAAGTTCCACATGTTCTATATTGTCTCATACCTCACGCCTTCCCCTTTAAATCTAACTTGTTAAGCCTTCAATCCCTTTTTAGCCATTTTCCATGCAGACCTTGGAGTTTTACCAACAAAGTCTGGGGATCCGTGCGTATCTGCTTTTAGGAATACGCCGTATCTGACAATATCCCCATCGCTGGCAGAGCAGACAGGAAGGCATATTGCTTTGGGGTATTCGACAAGTACTTTCTGTTTTGGTGTCATTTTAAGCATCCCATCCTTCTGTAAAAGTATGTTCACAGCGTTCACATTTCCAGCCTGTTGTTTCACTACCCTGGCCCTGGCCATGGTCATCAAAGTATGTATGATGTCTATACAAACAAATCGACCGATGACCAAATAGCCAACACAGTAGTTTTCTTATTAGTTCCACACATTTAGCCTTATCTTTAGGTGTCATTGTGAACCCTCCGGTTTTTCCCGCGCCTGTCTCAAATACCATGCATGCTGGCTATATTGGCTGGCCTTATTTTCATAATGGTTTTGAAGCCCACGTAAAGCTCTTGCAAGCGTCTCGGCTGTATATTCCGATAGCCACGGAGCCCGTTTACCAAACCCGGAGCTTTTTACTATATATTCGACAAACCCTCCATTGGTGAGTCTCCAAACAACCTCAAGCGTTGACAATCTATTAAAGCCAGCGGACTGGATACCGGTGGCAGAAAGATAATCTTCGTTACGACTCTTATGGACTGTCCATTTATAGCCCGGCATTATTTTTTGAAGTTTTCCCCTAAATTCATTTGCGTTCATATCCCATCCCTCCTATTTAATGTCTGTTATGCATTATTAAAAGCCTAATTTTTTAAGGTTATCGCAAACAACTTGTTCGCCTGCTGTAACCTGTGCTTTTCGTATAGTTTCAGTTAGGTCCGCTGTGTCTGGTTGATGGCCACATAGACCGGCATCATTATGGTTACAATCAATATTTTTCCACGGGCACACACATTCCTTACTGTCCGGGGTGCCTGGTTGCTGGGAAGAGAAGTGTTCAACCGCAATTTTGTAAATGTCTTTAATTGTGGTCCAAGAGACAGGGACGTGCTGATTGTATTGAACCTTACCGGCGCAAATTTCACAACCGGGGTCCGAGTCATCACCGTCACAATAAGGACATTGCATTCCCATAGTTTCGAAGAACTCCCCGATCAACAATGCCTTTGCCCCATTATCGGCGGTCAGCTCTTTTGGCATCAATACTTCTTTATAGGCTGCCACCGTGTACCTACGTTGAACTTCTCGATATACGGCATCAGCGGCATAGCATTGCTTATTATCTCCCCAAAACAATCGGCCTATTTCGCAAATATAATGTCTGTCTTTTTCGATTGTCGTATCAAATTCCATTACGCACCTCCTTTGCTTTGGGTGTCAAGATTGTTTTTTAAGCATTAATTCCAACTTTTTTACATAATCTTGACGCGCTTCGATTAACTTCATAGTTTTGGTCCATTCTCTTTTTAACCATATTCGTGACGGTCTTGACACCCGGCTCCAACAAACCTTATACCCGTAATTATGACCGCCAGGAGTGCTATCCGCCCAAGATTCCGCATACCCTTTTACATCGTCCAACTTTGTTCCTTTTGGTACTTCTATGTATTCTTTAAGTTCACCTTTTGATGGATATTGACCATTTCGAAATGTTTTATAAACTTTATACCATCCCATTTAGTCCCTCCTTTACTTTCCATAGGTTTCATACCATTCCTCAAATATATCCCACAGGAACGACATATGGCCATCAGGTTCAACATGGATATATTTATCCCATGGAACCGTGAACCAGGCAGGACCGAACCGCCTTGAGAACTCGAACAAGTAGGTTGTGTGCTCAAAGCAAACAAAATGCCGGTGTTCTGTGAAATCACATATGAATCCGTTTTTAATCTTTGTGCAGGGCATATTCCCCCTTAATCAATTACCAGCAGCCCAATCGCATTTGGCTTCACACTTGTCAGCGAAATCGCATGTTACAAACCGACAATTATCTTTAGAGACTGTTTTACGCAATCGCCTCGCCACTTCTGCCAAAACAAGGTCAGCGTCATGGTCAACCTCTGCCGGGATTCGCATAGTGCATTCTCGCAATAACTCTTTCCCGTAATTGCCAGAGGTTATGGCTTTTACAATTTCATCGACCCGATCGCATAGTATTTCTACTGGCACATATTTACCTTTTTTATATTTTCGGCTCATTTCTATGCTCCTTGTTTTGGGTCCTTGTTATGCCGTGCCAAGGCATCGATTAAATCGTCTACGCCCTTTCCTTCACCAAAGGCACCATGAATAATGTTTTTTAGGGATTTCATGTCTTTGGGATCATCGGTCTTGAAAGTGGCGATAGGCTGAGGCCCATCGGGGAACTCAAACTTGTATGCTTTTTCTGCTTCACCGGGACACGCCAGACATCCCCGACCACCACAGAAGCGGCAATCTCGGTATATGGATCTTTCTTCATCATATCTTAGCTGCATCGGATTACTCCTTTTTTATTCGTTTAGGAATTTAACAGCATCGTCGTAGGCTTCGGCCCTATCTTCTAAGCTGCCTCTGAAAAGTTCGCCGTGGAGATGACCAACTTTTTTGTTGCATACATAGCAAAGTGGAAGACCTTTGCTTTTCCACGCACCGCACTGACATTCTTCCGATGTGATTACATTTTGGTAGAATTCTATGTCTGTGGCATTCATTCTTTCATCCTTTTCAAGAATGTCGTTATATCTTTCCCTGTTATTAGGCTCATTGCAAACGCTTTGCTGAAATCGTCTGCATCATCGAAACTACATCCCTTTACCCATTTGTCATCTTTACGGGCGGCATAGCATTCCGTTACTTTTTCGCCACGGTGCTCCCAATAGTCTGAGCAGGTGCTATTTGTTAATAATCCGCACGTTTCACAGGTTGCTGTCGGCATTATCTTGTTTTCTCCCTCAACCTACGCTTTGCATTACAGACCATCCTGCGGTCTTTAAAATGCTTTAACGATTCACCCTCATGTCTTTTACCGGCAGCCCTTGAAACCAAAATCGGTTTATAAGCTGCTGGGCGTTCTTTCCTACGATAAGTACCACCAGAGAAGAAGACCCTTATGTTTCCAATTATCTTTCTGGTTTTATTCTCGCCCTTGCGTCTCTCGCGATAGTCTTCAAATGCTTCTCCAGGTGCTCTTTTCATATTCTAATCTCCTAATGTTTTATCTGCATTAAAAATGTTGGAACGGTCTTCCTTTGTCAGATACAGTTTCCCCTCAAACTCAATTGATCGGGTTGGTGGTCGGTCGTTAATTGAATCTGTTTTTACGCAATAATGCATTTGGCATCCAGCAATCATCATATTCCCAATAAGAATATACCAATTTGTTGAGCCTCTGTTTGTCTTGATGCCCAAAACTTCAGAATCGTTTTTAATAGCATGTATCGTACCGAAAACTGCACGATAAGAGTTGCCGTCCGGTGCAATAAACCAGTTATCGGTAGTGATTAAATATTTTTCACCAAGCTCGCATTTCATATCCAAACCTCCTTTCAGTTATTTGATAATTGACCCACCACCGCTATCGTATTTCCATAATGGCTCAGGAGTGCAAAACCCATCGCATCGTTTTGGAAACGAAGCTTCCATTGTTAGGCACTCGTAATCTTTCGGAAACACAAAATCTAATCTCCTGCCACACTTGTCATTCGGGGCGCAATTTATACATCCATTACAATCCTTTTCTTTCATTATTCTTCCTCCTTATACAATTTAAACAATTTCCCTATAATCTCTTTTTTGATTTGACAGATTCTTGCTTCAGTTAAATTTACCATCGCACCAATCTCTTTTAATGTGTAATTTTTAATCAAATTCTTAGTAACTATTCTTTGTATTTTAGGAAGCTTTTCTAATAATTGATTTAACGACATAATTTCATAATATTTCGAGTCGTATATTTTAACAACTGCATCTTCGTATTCAACTATATCAAACCCTCTTCTTTGCCGATGTCCGGGTATTGTAGATCTGCAAAAATCTATACATGCGCGATTTGCAACAACATAAATTAATCCATGGTCACTGCACTTTAACAAGTTGTCTCTCAACAAACGTTCATAGATAACTTGGACAAGATCCTCATGGTCACACCATCTCTTGAGTCTTACCCAGTTACTCGTAAAATATTTATAAGCCTGTCTTTTTGCTATCTGTTGTGTTTGTTTTGGGATGCAGTTTTCCGGGTATGTTTTCATGATTTAGCAAGCCCCATCCTTTACCTATGCCGTTATGTCATATTTCAAATCAGTTGGGTGGTAAATACCATCCCTGGTTTTACCCTCAAGACGCACCTTAACATGAGGGCCGGATGCGCCAGTAATAACCCCAAGATGCTTCTTATAGGCAACGATTTTGCCCTTTGTTGCAGGGACTCCGTAATAATTTCTGATGTATTCTAATGGATCATTTTTCATAATTTACTCCTTTATATTATTTAGTTTTTTTAACCCCATCCGACGCTTACCAAGCTGCCCGTTGCCTCTTAACACAACGTTATTTGTTCCTATCTCATCCAAACATTTCTTACCTGTCGGGCAAGTTTTGCAGTCGGTCAACTCAATAGGGTAAGTGCTCTCTGGCGAAAACCTTGACATTGTAGGAACCCATTCAGTTGTTATTTGGCTCATCTTATAGCGAGTTGCGCATGTCCGTTCGCTATGCTTCGAGCTTAGTTTTTTGCAGATGATCATTATAAATCCTCATCATGCCTTTTGACAATGTTGGCATTTTTAGTGGTGGGAATCTTTTGTTTAGTATTCGTTCGAATAGTGGCTTCTCGGCTTCCGGACTACGTTTTAATCCTGTATTCGCCCGGAGGCCGTAATTTGTGCGGGGCGTTTTATTATTGCGCTGCCAAGCTTTTTTTGTAGCCAAATTGTTTGCGCGTCTGCACTTTTTGCAAACAAACTTCTTTGAATTGCTGTAATTACTGCAAAGCGTTTCTGCATCACAGATCGAGCACCATCTGATTTTATTCAAAAGCCTTGTTCCATGCTCTGGACAGACAGGTACTCTTTTTGCTGCGCTTCCGTAAACGAAGTCGGATCTGCGGCAATTACAAACCTTAAAAACATACTCAATACGGTCGTTGCTCATATTAAATCCTTTGGTGCCGTTTCAGCATGTACCTGTTTTATGCGGCCCTCTAAAGCGAAGGTTTTTAATACCTGTCTGTCAAATTTAGCAACATATTCACACGCCTTAATTTCCCATTCTTTTGATATTGCCTCTGATTCTCCTAATAATTTTTCAAGCCTTGCAACATTGCTTAGTGTTTCAAGGAGAGCAGCATGGTTTATCGTGTGATTTGCAGTTGTGTCTTTGAGTTGTTTTTCAAGCTGCTCAATCTTCTGCCGATCTCCGCCGTGTACCCCGAGTATATACTGTTTGTTCTTTTCAAGGACTTCCTGGTAGAGTTTTTTCATTGCCTTTAGCTCTGACCTGTAATGTAAAACTCGGCGCTCGCTGTCGTCATAGTTGGCTTCAAGTTGTTCAACTGCCAGCTTTCCCGCTTCCTCAAGCTCTTTGATACGGGCTGACGGATCTGCATGTTTTGTGAAAAGTGTTGATATATATTTACTTCTATGCCTGTTCGATTCGCGATGTTCGGCTCCTGAGCAGATGTCAAGATACTCGTTAACATTGGCTCTAAATTGATCTACCGGGCTGAGCCCAGGCTTTAACACCCTCCGCTCTTTACCTTTGCGGTGGTCCTCTGCAAGGTACAGTTCTTTCCACCTCTGATCACCCTTCCGAAAATCCTGAGTGTCAGGCTTCTCGGACTTTGGGGTTATGTCGTAATGTTCAACCAAATAAGCTGACGCTTTTTCTCTCATTCTGTCCCAATCCAAAACGTTGCCAACTATTTCATCTCGGTTGATCCCTCTCCCACACAAAATACTTGCAAGCTTTTTCTTATCCATCTAATCCACCTCCATTTTCTTTTTTAGAATTAAAATCAGTTAAGTCAATATATTCCAACCTCTCCAGGCAATCAATACAGCCAAGGTCGTTTTTGTTACGGCCCTTGTGTTTACAATCAAGGCATGGGCTTTTTTCTTCTTCGTATATATTTAATGGCATAATTTAACCCATTCTATCTACACCCTCAAACATTGATATTGATTTCAAAAAACGTTTCCATATTCCATCTGGTTTCTTGGGTGTATCTTCCAGAAGCCTTGTGCTAATCTTGCCCCGCCGCATCAGGTTCCTGTGGCACAACCCGGCGTCCCTGACCTGGCTCGGCGTAAAGGCTAATCCGTTTTCACGGTCAATTAAATAAGTAACACTACGCCAAGTTACAACCTCGTCATCCGTTTGTATTCTCACTTATAGTATCCTTTCTTGATCGCACCGTCAGGGTTGTCAATCAATTTGTGACCGGAAATTAAATGGGTTTGCTCATGCCCAAACGCCCACTGGTTGGCGATAACCGTCCCGTCCTTGCAGAAATGAGCCACGGTCCAATTTTGTCCTTCCGTCCCACCCCATCCGGCCAGCCCGACGATGTGGTCCAGAGACTTACCGGTCCTTTTTTTAAATTCTCTTTTCAAGACATCTTCGGATCCGCAGAAATGATATTCCATCCCGTTTTTGTCTATCCGTAAATAATTGTCTGATGGCACCCAGAACGAATGGAACCATCTGTTAACGGACTCGGTTGCCTCTTTGTGCAGTTGTGTTGTTGTTGAGAACTCGCCCATATTAATAACCTCCTTTTATTTACTCAATCTCCTTAAAGCCAGTCACAATAACCCAATCGTTGTTTGACCATGGGCTTTTCTTGGCATTTATTGAATCCCAGATTCTTGAAAACTGTTGGCGTTCTGTCCACGTCCCTCCCTGGCACGATTTTGGTAGTTGATCACAAGGTGTCTGGCTACCCTCAGCGATTGCATCTTCCTCCGAAATGTCCTGAAGCCGCTCAACCCGAATACTTTCTATCAGGCAAAGCGTACGTCCGTATTCGGTGGGCATAAACATATGCGACAGCGTGTCTCGTTTCCAGCGCCATGGGATAAACTGTTGATTTATTAAAACCAAATCGCCGTCATCGGCATAATAAGCACTCGATCCCAAACAACCCACCCTAAGCGGCTCCCTCATTACGCGGATCTCTCCGGGCTTTCCGTATTTTGCCTTTCCATCCGACAATACTGATTCGTAGCGTCTCCAGTCATCCATGCCATCGGGTTGAGGATCTATGATTCTGCGAGTTTGAGTTTTTCTCCCATCCCTGATTGCGTCCCGGCCCCACCGTTGAAAGAGCGGCATCCGACCCGCTATCTCATGCCCGTTTATTATCAGTCGTTTTTTCATTGTATCGTCACCCCTCTTTTCTGTAAGGCACCGCGCCCCGATATCTTTTTACCTTTTGCAACCACATAGCCTTCGGGATCAACATAGACATGGCCGCTGTCTATCCGACAACCACTATTAACTGTGATTGTTCTGGGTCCGCTGATGTGTACACCACGGGCAACCATGTAGGCTGATATAGCTATCGCAATTTCTGCGCCACTCATTTCAATAATGACACCTGGTCCGTATATTGCTTTACCCTTCCCATATTTTATTTTCATAATATCCTCCTAAATCAAAAAGGGATTTCATCGCTTCCCCTTGTTATAAAGTTTCGGCAGAACGTTCTCAATTTAAATGCACAGTCAAATAAAAAAGATACTGGCGTTTTTCTCCCAAATCCAACTTTTCCAAAGGCTCTCCAGAATAGCTTTGGAGCGTATAAAAGGAAAAGTATAAGGCCACAATCTGAACACCATACTTTGGGTCTGTGAGTGATATAATCATCTATAACCTTCCTTTGTGAAGAGATTTGATATTTTAAACGTAACTCTGAGATTGAAACCCTATGCAATTTTAATACCGGCTTATGGAATTCGTATTTGCCAAGTATCCAGATGTCAAGAATAACCCAAAAGTCAAAATACAATCTTGTGCCGCCGCAATTCATACATGCACCCCACTCTAATGGATGTGAAGAAGAGTCAGCACCCTTGCATGTCCAACATTCCTTTTGGATATGCTGCAAGTCGTATAACTCGGTTCTGATACCATGCTTTTGCAATATGGTATCCTTGATTTTGTAGAATTCTCTTTTGTAAATGAAGAGGGGATCTGCGTTCGCATTGTGGAGTAGCCACGCGAGGATTCTTTTTTTTGGATTAAACATTTGGATATTGCTCCCATATTTTACCGTTGAGAAACCGTGATCTTTCTTTGTCCCACCCAATACGGTTGTTGTACCAACTTCCATGTTGCTTAAAAAAGTATGGTATATCTGCTGTTTGGCATTGACGCATTATGGATCGCGCCCAAGCTGGATGCATCGGTCTTGCCCCTGAGCCTGTTTCTCCGCCCACAACACACCAATGAATTCCCTCCAGATTAATTTCCCCAACATTTTCAAGCAACGGCTCAAAACTTATCCACCGGATAACCGCCGGAATCTGTCGTAAAATATCAATCTTGAATTTTTCTTCCTTGTCACAGACTGTAACGCCGACCCAAACGTTTTTATGATAATCTGAACAAAACCCAATATCCAATAACCGTTTGGGTCGCTTTGTTAAAAGCACATAGGTGTGTTGCGACGCCAAATCCATAAGGCTAAACACGGCAGTAAGTACCCTTTCTTTTATTCCCGACATGCATAAATCGCCCATAAATTGAACGCCAATCCGTGCATGGTCCTTTGTTTTGATGGGGTTGTTCAACCGGCTTCCAATCAATTTGGGTGGACGACCACCGGCATATATTTCACGTAATTCCTTCGAGAATTTGGGATTGTTTTTGAACATATCACATCGCGCTATATGCCAACATTCGGCACATCCCGGCGAGCATGGAGTGCAGCGCATTGCAATCGGATTCCAAGTATGAGTTAGATAATCGATCGGTGTCTTTTGCATTAAACCAACCTCCACTTTTTAACCGTACCTTTTTTTTCCGAACAAATTTCACCAGCTTTCCTTAAATTACTAATTGCATTGTTGTATATAAAAAGACCCGTTCGCCTTGCGTTTGTCATGTTTTTCAGGTCTCTTTCGCTCAGAGATTTTTTGGTACCTAAAACCCTGCGGATTTTTTCTTCCATATTGGCACAAGCATTATCCGCATTTATTGGATCGTGTAGCTTTCTCATTTTAAGCTGCCAATCCATCAAGGCGATGACATCGAAGGCCATCTGATCGTCTATCGATGTCTGTTTTTTGTTTGCGGCCATCAAAATCAAGACCCTGAGTGCATAACCATCAAGCCGCTTTGAATGCACCGATGAAGGTCTGTTCAGGTACCATTCTTGCAAGACTTCAAGCGCAGATTCCGCAATTGTTATTTCTCTAAAATTACCAACAAAATCAAGGATCGAAAGAACACCGGCTGTCAGTCTTCTTATATCATCTAATGGTATGGGGGGCGGCAAGAAGTCCTTTCTCTCACCTGTTCCTGGCACAATAAACAACCTGTTTGAAAATCCAATATCTGTAAAAGACTTGTCCCACGTTGCTTCGTATGTTTGGAGCGTACTCGCCGCAATGAGAGACAAGTATCCATTTTCTATCTTGATACCAGTCTTTTTAATTTGGTTTTCGTATCTATTGGATTCGAACAGTGAGTTCACACAAGGAAGGAGGGCGCTTGATTTTATTTTTGCCTTTGCTATAAATACATTGAATTCATCGTAACAGACTAATAATTGCTTTTTTTCTTGATCTAGGGATTTCGACTTTAATATTCTTGCCAAGCCTTCTGCTGATCCGGTCCCCCAGCAATTATTGAAAGACCATCCTGATATATTTTCAAGGGCAAATCTAAAAAAGTCAGTTGTTTTTTTAATGGCTGTTGATTTTCTGTCATCCGCGCTTTCGCCTAATAACAAAACGTATAGCCTCGGTTGTGGTCGCAGTTCCGTTTTAATCGTAATCCTATCCCCTAATAACGAGCCAAGACAGACCATGAATGCCATATACATAAACTCAGGAGGTACTTCAAGTATGCTGTGGACATGGTTAAAATCTTTGGCAACACCTTTTATAATTGAGTGTGGGAAGGATGATTGTTCGTTAGCTTTGGTATCCATGCTTTTCCCTTCCCCGCTAATTAATCATGGCTTTTTTTGCTGATGCTTCCAAAAGCTGTTCGGCTATTCTGGATATAGAAACCCTGTTTTTCTTTTTCAATTCCTGTTTCTGGAGTTTGTGTAACGTATTTATAAGGTCTTCTTTTATGAAAATGGATATTGTTTTTCTCTGGCAGGTTCTTTTAATTTTAAGTATATCAGACATTTAACCGCTCCTTAATAGAAATAGATCTAAAAACGGCTTAAATATAGTTGAAAACTATTAAGAAGTCAAATAAAATAATGTTAAAATGTTAATAATAGTTCTTGCTTTTTATTTTAACCGTGTGATATGGTAAGTCCAACTCGCACAACTCAGACCCGAGCCGGGGCGGGGATTCCCCGGCGAAACTTAAAAGGAGAAAACCATGAAAGAATTCTATCAAGCGTACAGAGCAAATTCAGGCAAGTTCAAGGCTGATGGTGACAAGAAAGCGAAGATCGTTGTAACGGTATGCACCATGATGGTCGGCAGCAATCACTTTGTTCGTGGTGTTTCAGTGTGTTCCCCGAATGATACCCCGAATCCGATTGTGGGCAGGAACTGGGCTCGGCGGTATGCAATTCATTCTATAAAAACAAATAAAAAAGGCTTACAGAGACCCGATATCCCGATTACAGATTACAGAGCAATCCGAACACTATTGAATACGGATTGTCCATTCATTTTCCAATCAGAAAGAGATACATGCCCGACATTCCAAGAAGCTGCTTTCTTCTTTGGTAAAAAGAATTTGTCTCAAATCTGGGAGAATGGAGGGTTGTGTCTTGTTGATTAAATTCGCATTATAAGAATAGGAAAGGAGCTTCCGTGATATATGCAGTTGTTGGAGATACAATTTTAATTGATATTGGAAAAGCCTTTAAAGCCTTGGCTGATTATGCAGCCGAAGCGATCCTTTCAACAGAAGAATTAAAAAACCTTTTGGAGATACTCTCTTTTAACATTCCTCAAAGCAGAAATTGCTATTTGCCAAAATCAAGGGCTGATAATTATGGTAAACAATTAAAGCGTTCCCATCAATTCGCAAGTATAGATTCTATCTATTCGAGGCGTTTACTTTTCCCCAAGTCAGGCTATTTGCCTTGGCGGTTGCGGCGCAAAAAGAAGGACAAATAAAATGGATATAGAAAAATTAACGGAAGATATAAAAAAAGCTGCTGCCGATGGCGTTGATTTCGGATGTGCCTGTTATTATTGTGGCGCATCACCGATCGATCTTGTGAATAGGGGAGATGTAATACCAATTATATATTCTATGGGCAAAAAAGAAATTTGTGCCAGATGCACACAAGGCGGTTATTATATAATACATGACCATGTAATGGATGTTTCAAGAAAGATTGAACTTCTTAAGGATTATTCTGGTTTTGATGGATCGTATCGTATCCTTATGATTGAAAAGTTATCGGCAATAAAAGAAATACAGGACTTTTTAGAAGAACATCCGATTGGATTGATAAACCCTGAATTGTTGATGAAGAATTCTTTGTCTGGAATCAAGGCTGTTTTGTGCCAATTCAAAGACGATTTAATACCGAAAGATGGTGAGATATAATGCCAATAGTTAATTGTGACATCCATTCGAGCGTCAAGATATGGCATCCAGGAATAGTCAATCTCTATGGATGCAAGATCGGTGCCAATACGAAAATAGGCTCTTTCGTTGAGATTGGTAATGATGTAATAATCGGAAAGAATTGCATGATTGAATCGCATGTCTTCATTCCTGAAGGGATTATCATTGCTGACAATATTTTTGTTGGTCCTCGAACGGTCTTCACGAACACCCTGCACCCCATGCGCGGAGAAAAATATAGAGTTACAACGGTTTATGAAGACGTGGTAATTGGTGCCGGGGCAACTATTTTACCCGGTTTAGAGATTGGACATGATGCAATAATTGGTGCCGGTGCAGTCGTTACAAGAAGCGTCGAGGCAGGCGTTACGGTTGTCGGGAATCCGGCGAGGCCACTAGGCAAATTTTGTAAATGCGATCAGCCCCACCCATGCACGATAGGCATTGGTGACTTTAATCAAAAGGTACGTTGCGATACTTGCGACTTGCCAATAAAAGATTGGATGTCCAGATGAAACCCAAAATAAGAATTATAGCGTGCGCAGACAACTTCCATTTCATTCAGGATTTGATCCCGGCGCTCTCGGATGAGTTTGATATTAAGGCTCTTCCAGAGGGAAGCGTAGCTGCTGGGGCTGGATGGAAAGATTTTGCAAGTTCAGATCTATTATGGCTTGAATGGGCAGATGGCAAGTCTTGGACGTTTTTAGGCATTTGTAGTCGAAGCCCCAATCTAAAAAATACGAAAGTACTTTTGAGATTGCATCGTTATGAACTTTTCACACCACGCACCCTGCATCTAATATCAGAATTACCACAAGAATACATTGACAGAATTGACAAACTCGTTTTTGTTTCCAAGGCAGTGCAAGAAATCGGTATCAAGACCTTCCCATGGATGAAAGATAGCGTTGTCGTTCCCAACCTGATAGACCACACCAAGTTTCCATTTACAGATCGTGAAAGAGGGTTCAATATAATGATGCTCGGGCGCATGAGCTATGTGAAGAATCTGCCCTTGGCCTTGAGCATGTTCCAGGAACTCTGCAAAATAGATTCGAGATATCGATTGCATATTGTCGGAGAAATATCGGAGCCAGAACTTCTCTATTATCTCGACAATTTTTTAATTAAAACCACAACAACAAATATTCGTTGCCATGGCAAAATTGATAATGACAAATTGCCAAAGTTTATGGAGGGCATGCATTACCTTTTGTGCGCATCGGTTTTTGAGAGTCAAGGAATGGGCATCCTTGAAGCCATGTGCTGCGGCCTGAAACCTGTCGTTTTTGATTTCCCTGGGGCTGAAAATATGTTCCCGGCCTATTGGCGATGGATTAATAGTGACATGCTTGAATACATTGTTGATGGACAAGATTACAATCCAATAGATTACCACAATTGGGCAGTCAATAACTACAGCATTGAAAAAAACATCCATCTGTATAAAAATCTGATCAACGGAGTTCTACATGAAAAAACATCAGAAGAGAGGATTCAAACGAACTTGCTTTAAAAAAAAGATTAAATCGAAAAGAGAAGCTAAACAAACATTGTCGAATTTAAGGAAAAAAGGCCGCGATGAAATTAGATTTTACTATTGCTGGAAATGTAAGGCATACCACCTTACAAGCACAAACCGTAAATTGATATTCGAGGCAGAAGATGAAATCGAAAGGGATATACCATGAAAACTTTCGTTAAGGTTCTTGCCTATGCGTGGATAGGGATGTGCGTTATCGTATTTGTGGTCGGATTCTATGTGGTAATTATTCCGACTGTTGGGCAATCAAACTTATTATATGGAGGATGAAATGCCAGGAATAATATTAAAAGAGGAAGTTAAGGGCAAAAAAACAGTGTCCTATATAAAAAAACAAAGGCTCGTTGCCAGTAAATGTGATTCTTGTGGGGTTGTTTTCAATATGGACAAATGGTGTAATGACCCATTGGAGCCATCGATATTAAGGGGCACATTCGATAGGGCGGCAACAAATAATAAAGGAGAACGGCTTGGGAATATGTTCGATGCAGTAGTCTGCTCATTTAAATGTGCAGATGATATTTTTAAGGGTGGATGGAAAGCCGTGTCTGGATATTATTTTTTTAAAAGATGTAAGGCAGTTTTGGTGAGGGTTGAACTTGGTTTAACAAGATTGGTCAAAACAGAAAAAGAATTGGTTGATGAATGGGAAAATAAAAATGGCATATGACCCAGAAAACTATTGGCATGAAAGAGGCGCTAACTATGTTGCGCCTGGTGAGGATGCAGAGAGGCCGGAAGTTGAGAATTTGATAGGGATCGTCAGAAATTACACAGAGATCCCAAACATGCTTGAGGTCGGTTCAGGTTACGGCAGGATATATGAAGACATCCGCAATGAACTAGCAACTTGTCCTATCTGGGCCACAACATTCGATTTAAGTTACACAATGTGCGATTTTGTAGAAAGCATGAGATACAAATGCCTTCGGAATACAGGCATCTTGCCCGATTATTGGGATGGCAACGAATTGCCATACAACGATAATGAATTCGATCTTGTGATATCCTTCTCAGTTTTGCTGCACGTAACGCCGGATAAGATTGAACAGGTTTTGGAAGAGCATGTGAGGGTGTGCAAGAAACACCTGTTTATCGCAACCTATTTCGGTGGCCTTGATGGATTGGCTCCACATTGTTTTGAACACGATTATAAGATCCTGTTTGAAAAGATGGGTCTTAAAATAATTGATGAGAAGTTTTTTCAGGCAGGGTTGAGGGTTAACTGGTTGTTGAAAATTATGTGAGGAATTTTATGGATAAAGATATAACAGATTGTGTCAGATTTGGGAATAGCGACGATGAATCCTTACCGTTAACGCAGTGCGTATGCGGGAAAAAGTTTGGGATGTGGCATACAGTCATATCAATATACAGAGATGATCCGTGGGAGTGTTCGTGTGGCAGGAAACTATATTTTAAAAATAGCGTCAGCGTGTATGAAATCACATAAAATAGATAAGGAGAATAAATTGAAAATATTAGTTACCGGTTCAAAAGGCACCCTTGGATCGAGTCTCGTAAATGAATTATTATCGAGAGGACACGAAGTCTGGGGTTGTGATTTGCAACATCGGAGGGCATCGAATTATATTCGTGCCGATATCTCGAACTACCGGCAAATGGAGAGGGTGCTTCTTTATACTGGCAGAGTGGATTATGTTTATCATCTTGCCGCTGAGTTTGGGAGAATCAATGGGGAGGAATATTACGGCAGCCTATGGCAAACCAACGTTGTTGGCACAAGGAATGTCCTGGAATTGCAAAAGGTGCATGGGGTTAAATTAATTTTTGCCAGCAGTTCAGAAATTTACGGAGATACGTTCGATGTCACACTTAATGAGGATCTTCCATTGAACCAGCCACTTGTTCAGACCAATGACTATGCAATCTCAAAGTGGGTAAATGAACTCCAGATAATGAACTTTGAAAAGCGGCATGGCAACGAATGTGTACGGCTTCGGTTTTTTAATTCGTATGGCCCAGGAGAAAAATACCATGATTACCGTAGCGTGGTTTGCCTGTTTTGCTACAGGGCTCTGTTTGGGATACCATGGACCGTATATGAAGGGTATCACAGGGTTTTCATGTATATCGATGATTTCATTCCGACGCTTGCCAACGTGTGCAACAACTTCAAAGCCGGTGAAGTTTACAATATCGGTGGGCAAGAATACCGGAGCGTTAAAGAATTGAGCGACCTTGTTATCGAATGTACGGGTGCGGATCCAAATCTTGTAGATTATCTTCCTGAAGATGTCCACAACGTTTTGAATAAGAGACCGGACATTCAAAAAGCCATAACTGATCTTGGCCATTATCCGGTGGTGACTTTAGAGGAAGGTATCCCAAAAACGATTGAGTGGATGAAAGAAATATATGCTTGGCGAATAAAGAAGAATTAATTTTGGCTGCAAAGGAGATATGATATGGACCCTATTTTATGTATATTTTTTATCATGGTTGCAATTCTTATTTTTTATTTGTTCCGGCTCCAACTTGTTTCTAATTACAGGACTAAATGTGTTCACAAAAGAGATGGTTCATATAAACGGTTGCCGTCTCTTGAATATATGGTTTTTAAAAGATTTTGGGTATTTAAATTTGAAAGATTTTTAGATAAAAACGAAACATAATATATAAAAGCGAAAGGAGACTAAAAGAGATGGAAGACGAAAGATTGTCATTAGTAAATTTGAAAGAAGGCGCGGCTGTCGAGATGTTTGATATAGCATTGCAGAAGGTGCTTGAAAACATCCATGATATTAACACAACAGAAGAAGCTCGGGAAATCACTCTCAAGGTCAAAGTCAAGCCCATGGCGGATAACCGATCTGTTATTATTTATGGCATTGTATGCCAGTCGAAACTTTGTGGACAGGCATCAATTAAAGGGATTGCCGATGTCCGTGTTGAAGATGGCAAACTGTCTGCTTTTGGTCAAATTAAAAAGCAAGTAGAAATACCGTTTTCAAATGTATCCACAATGAAAGGGCATGGTGAAGAGGGATGATTCAGCCAGTTTTTATAAAAGCCAGAGATATCCCCGATGCTTGGTTTCAATGCGTAAACCAAGTGCAAGAAGTCGGATTTAGATATGAAATTCAGCAAGGTTCCTATGTTGGACAAACTCGTCTTGAATTCGATTGGATAACCATTCAGATTGATTATCCGTATTCCGAGCCGTATGATACAATGCTTCCAGAGATTCCACAACACCTAGGAATACCAAATCCTGTTGCTAATGGGTATATAGATCAATATCTTCCATACTTAATGACCGGTGAAAAACAAGAAGGTGAAGACTATACTTATGGACAGAGATTGATCAGTGCAGTATTGTATAAATATGGAGACGAATGGATAAAGAGGCTACGCAATATTAATCAGGTTGATCGATTTGTTGAATTGTTTAAAGAAACACCAAATACAAACCAAGCCATTCTTCAAATAGCGGAGCCCATGGATTGTGTTCTAAAGGATCCACCCTGTTTGCGGCATATTGATATGAGAGTAAAAGATGGTGCATTAATTTTTTATCCTTATTTCCGTTCATGGGATTTATGGGGTGGATTTCCTGCAAATTTAGCGGCTATTACTATTTTGCAACATTATATGGCAACAATGATTAACGTTGATATAGGCCCAATGGTTGCAAGTTCAAAGGGGCTTCATTTATATGGGTATGTAGAGGAATTGGCAAAAGTGAGGTGTGCAAAATGAGTGAAGCGTCCGAGCAACAACCAGACCCTAAGCCTGGGAAAAAGGTTGTAGCAGATTTTGTACTTGATGACATCAGAGAAAGAGTAAGTGCTGGTGAAAAGAAATATGGTACAAAGTTGGAAACTTTTAATGGCCGGGATGCCTTATGGGATGCTTACCAAGAGGCCATTGATTTGGTCATGTATCTTAGGCAAGCAATATTAGAAAACCAACCAACCGATTAATGGAGGTGTCGTATTATGCTAACAGAACTGGTGAATCGTTTACTTGAGTTGTCGAAAATCAGAACATTCGAGATTGACGGGAAAACTTATTCGAAAGATAATAAGGGACTGATCTACCGTTTAAGAAATCCCGAACAATTCCCACCGAAGCCGCTTATATTCAACAATCTTTCCGGCCTGACCACCTATCTTGCCCAGATAGATTTCCCACAGGAAAAGCTGTTCTATGTTGTAACAAGTTCAAAAGAAGTCTCACTGAAAACTTCCCCGGATCCGAAAAACGAAAATGAACAGTTCACGTTCGCAACGGCGATAATGGGCCTGGATAATTTCAGGTTCGGCAACTGGTATGATCTTGAAGAATTTATCATTGCGCTTCTTGGTCAATTCAATCCGACTGCCGACAGGGACAGCACCATCGAAATGCTCGGAAGTCTTGCGAATGAGCATGTTATCCAAAACACAGATGACAAGTTCAGCCAAAGCGTGATGATTAAGACCGGGATTACAACAAAGGCCGAAGTCAAGGTTGAAAATCCTGTATCTCTACAGCCGTTCAGAACATTCAGAGAGGTTGAACAGCCCGCGAGTGATTTTATCTTACGGTATCAGGCGAAGGGCGGCAATATGACGGCAGCTTTGTTCGAAGGCGACGGTGGAGCCTGGAAGCTTGAGGCCATCCAGAACATCAAGAACTGGTTGACTGAGAAAACCACAATCCCTGTGATCGGGTAGCGAGAATGAAAATCTCAGCCGTGATGCCGGTATTCAACACTGACCCTAAATATCTACGGGAAGCCTTTAATAGCATTCTGGCACAGAGTCACCAGGTTTCTGAGATTATTATTATAAATGATGGCAGTACGCGAACGGAAACATTACAAGAATTATATAATATCCATTTTTGGTTTAAAAGAAATCCCGTTCAAGTAATCTATCAGAATAATAAAAAGATATCTGGGGCGTTGAATACCGGCATTCGTGTTATGAAAGGCGATTGGTGGGCAGGGTGTAGCTCAGACGATCGGTGGCTTCCAAACAAGATTAAAGAACAGGTTGAGTTTATCGAAGCTCATCCAGAAGCAAAGGTGCTCTATTGCGATTGGGAGTTTATAGACAAGGAGGGTTTTGCGGGCAAAATACACCACGAACCAAGTGGATTCAAGGATCGATTTGAAGCTGGTAAGCACATTATCCGTGAACACATTGGCATGTGGTCGGGGATGATGATCCACAAATCTGTTTTTGATAGTGTTGGATTGTATAATGAATCTTTCCCGACCCGCGAAGACTATGAAATGCATACCCGGATACTTACAAAACATATGATGTACCATATCCCCAAAGTGTTGGCTCAGTACCGATTGCATCGTGAACAGATATCGAACTCAAGAGATCAAGGCAGCTACACAGATGTTGGCAAACATTATTGCGAGATGGCAAGGGATTTGGCTATTGAGCATTTTGGTGATGAAAAGGATCGGAAGGAATTTCCGGCAGGGAGGTATTGATATGAGTAAAAAAGTCGTTGAATCTTGGGAAGATATAAAGGGACTGAATCTTATTTTGATGTTTGGTGGACTTGTCAATGGCTCAACTCTTCTGCTTGATGATATCAAAAACAATATTTTGATAAAGCATCCTGTGCTTGGTACCTATGAATGCTCTTACGATAAATATCAAGGGATATTTACAGAGCGTCTACAATTGTTAAGGGTTTTTAAATTTAAAAAAACATTTGAAAGGCATTAAATGGGTGAAATAAGAGAATCCATAGATCCAAACGAAGATTTGCCGTCTTGTTTGTTCAAAATTGCTGATGTGCCTGAAAAGACGGATATTTTACTTAATGATATTTCCGAAATACTCGTAATTAAAGACTCAACACAAGAATTTGGTTATCTTTCATATGACGAATACGACAAATTCCAAGCCGCTGGATTGAAAGGTGCAAGGGCCGGAAGGCGTTTAAGGGGAAAACTCAAATGAACATTTTATGTAAAATCTTTTGGCATCGGATGTATTCTGACACGGATAATGTTTTCGGCCCTTCACATTGCAGAAGGTTGAAATGCGAGCACACTGAGCCGGACTTGTTGTGTGGCAGAGAAGACTATCCGCCTATGCCAAAATCAAAAAACGATATATTCGAAAAGTTAAAGGATTTCTATGCACAACCTCTTGATGGCTGTTGGCCGTTAAGACCGGCTTGGGTTCCGAATTTAGAGAACCCACCAAAGCATGTTTATAGGAAAATCCCAACTGACTCTACGGGGCACTATCGGAAGGAAAGAATAACCAGCTTCCGCAGATTCACTTATGAAGAATTTATGCAACTATTGGCTTGTAAAAAGGAGAACAGGTTATGAAATGGAAGAATATTCTATTGTCGATTATCGCTATTGTTTTCTTGGCAGGGTGCGTTACCCAAAAACCAGACAGAACCTATACCCTTCTAATTAAGATAGAAAATAGCCCCGGCGCTTGCGTCGTGGTGCGAACTGAGGCTATCGTTGAGAAGGATGAAGACATTGAAACGAATCAAGTTGTTAGTCCGAACACAACGGTTGTCCCAGGGATGCTGCCATGAACAGCCGGTTTATAGTTTTAAATGATCCTGAGATTGGTAGAGTCTATCTTGGAGATAATCGTTATTTTGATTTTGCTCAACTCCAAAAAGAGAAGGGCAGGTCTTGGCACAGCCGACCGTATGAATACACTTTTGTTGTTACGAGTATGTCAAGAGCGTTTGGGCGCAAGCTGATTAGACTTGACGAAGTTCTTGATTTGGCTTGTGGATCAAACCACCCTGGATACATGACTATTGCAAGCCTTAAATATGTTGAGAATGTTGTTGCGTTAGACAATGATGAAGCTTTGATTTCAAACGGTATGGGGCAGTACAAAGTTTTTAAGTTTATAAGAGATGCGATTCAAACTGGATTCGAAGATGAATCCTTTGATGCCATTTCATGTGTCTCTGCCCTTGAGCATATGCCAAACTGGAAAGGCTGTATAAAAGAGATGCACCGGTTGCTTAAACCTGGCGGCATGGCATTCGTTACGGTTGATATTTCTACAGATCCTGTCAAAACTGCAAAGCATGGCGTTGATGATAAAACACCGGCTGATTATGCGAACGAATTTGAAAAGTCAGGTCTGAAAATATTCGGTGATTACGATGACCATTTGCCGGAGGATGCCGTTGACGCGATATGCAGTAAGTATCCATTGGCTGAAAGTGAATCTGAGTTGTTGGATGGACAGCACCGGGAACTAAAAACCTTTAGAATGGTATTGAGAAAGGAATAAAAATGCGCAAAAAAGATATAATAGAAAAGCTAAACCAACTTGATGGGATCCTTGAAAGTGTTTTAGGGGTTCAGAATCAACTACTAGAAAAACTCGGATATGTAAAATTTTGGCAACTCAGACAATCTTCTCAGCAATCCGTCTTGAGGATTGAAAAAAAGACAACAGCCGAACCTGATAGCTACACTATTGTCTGAATATTTTAACGGAGCAGACAATTCCTCAAACCCGACGATACTTGTAAAGGAAATTAAATCTTGAAAATTCTATTTTATCAGGATCTGCCATCGGTTAACAGCACCCTGTTGACATGGACTCTCTGTGAAGAACTAAGGCTGAGAGGCCACCATGTTGATTACGGTAAATTGCAACCGGAAGATTGTAAAGGCACTAAATACCATTGGGTGCATGGAGCCGGGCAAGATAGTTGGGAGGCCTTAAACTTTGCAAGGGTTATTGGTGCCAAGTGCCACATCCATCTTGAAGGCGTTGCCCATTGGCGCATTGGATATGAGTCCGCTACTTCTTGGGGATACGACAGAGATCATACAGACGCCGAAATCCGAGAATTCAGGGCAGTATATATGTCGTGGATGAGTGCAGCATTTGAGGCCGATTCATGCACGGTGAATGGCGACAAGCAAGTCGGAATGATCGAATGGATGTTTGGCAAAGTACTTCCAAATTGCCATACGATATGCTGTGGAGTCGATGCCAGGTATGCAATGACCTTGCCAGAATACCCAAGGCAGAATTACATGATAACGCTATCCCGATTGGAACCGAATAAGCACATAATGTTTATTGCCGAATCCCTTGCCATCTTGAAAAAACGTGGCGTTGATGTGCCTGCGTGGATGATAATCGGGTATGGGCCACAGGATCAAACTCAGCGTCTTATCAATTTCTGTAAAGAGAATAAAATTATCCTTGGTATCAGGCCGTGTTTTGGTGCTGAGAAATGGCTTTGGATAAAAAGAGCCAAGTTGATGTTATGCGGTTTGATGATGTGGATACCGATATCAGAAGGGATTGTATGCAAGACACCTGTTTTGGCTATTGACGATCCAGAAGTTCATGCCATGTATGAAGATACGGTTTGGTGGGCTAAACGGAATAGTCCCGAAGATTATGCAGAAACGATAAAGTCCCTATTAGATCCAACTCTATCTAACAATATAAAATTTAAAACTGATTCAGCATTTGAACGGCTGCTTGATGGCAAACTTTACGCAAATACTCAAAGCCGCGCTGCTGAACAATTCGAAAAGATTTTTGTCGAGGGGATGTAATTGACACAGGAGGTCAATGTGGCAAATTCGTATATTGCAAAACCAAATGAATGGTTTGATGAAGGTACTGTGGTCGAGTTGGTTGATGATTATCGTCCAGGGTTGGGCGGCAATTGTGGCTTGTTTAGGGGTATTAGAAACGGGACAATGGATGAGGAGGTATGTACCTTTGATGAATTTGAGATACAACCGATTTGTGGTGAATGAAAATGAAATCGATGCGGTGGATAAAATTCAGATCGAATGGTAAGTTCCATTTAATCACTGATAGTCGAATTGCTGACGATAACCAAAAACTATATTGGACTGCATGTGAAAGAGTAATTTGTGCAGATCCAGACAAAGTTGTTGCCCGCGACGAAATATATAAATCTGGAATTGATGAATATTGCCTAAAATGTTTGGAGGTCCATAATGAAAAGTCTTAGTATCCAGCAGCCTTGGTGCTGGGCAATCCTGAACGGAAAACCTGTTGAAAACCGGTCGTGGCCTACCAGACACACTGGACCTTTTTTGATCCATGCAAGCAAGACGTTTGACCATTATGGTTACTCCTGGCTACTGGATCACCGGGAACTATTGACAGCGAATGTCCCACCGCGTGACGACTTCCAGATGGGCGGGGTTGTCGGCAAATCAAATATTATCGATTGTGTGTCTTATCATCCAAGCCCGTTCTTTTTTGGACCATGGGGATTCGTTCTTAGGGATTCAGAGCCACTTCCGTTTTTTCCGTGCAAAGGCAAGCTTAACTTTTTTGAATTGGAGTATCCAAAATGAAAATAGGAATTATAACGGCAAAATGTAAGCTGTCAAAGTCGGTCGTGAATCAGATGCGTCATGCGCCATTGAATGTTTTGAAACACGGCAAACATCTTGGCTTCGTTATTGACGTTGTTAAAAAATGTTACAAAGCGATTTTGATACAACATGAGGATGACCATTATTTTATACCTGCAAATTATACAAAAGGTGATATATCCGTTTATAGACGGGTGGGCAGATTCTCATCTTCAATGAAGTTCGATTCTGAAGATGATTGCAATGAGTGGTGGGCAGCGTATGAAGCTGTTAGAGAAAAGGCTGTTGATCACATCTATATTTAATCGGAGATAAAACAATGAGAATTTGTTTATGCGTAGGCGCAAGACCAAACTTTATGAAAGCCGCTCCATTGATCCGTGCGTTTAAGAAATACGGAATCGATTATCAACTTATTCACACCGGTCAGCACTATGATAAAAATATGTCACAAATATTTTTCGATGAACTCGAAATACCAGAGCCGGATATAAACCTTGGCGCATGGACGGAAGGTGATTCGACCAGCCAGCAAATCGGAAGATCAATGATATATTTCAGTCGGCAAATGGAACTTAATAGACCTGACTTGATTATGGTTTTGGGTGATGTCAATTCTACACTGTCCTGTGCTTTGGTCGCTAATAAGATGGGTATAAAATTAGCCCATGTTGAAGCTGGTGAGCGATCTAAGGACAGGTCTATGCCGGAAGAAATAAACCGGATCTTGGTTGATGAAATATCGGATTATTTGTTTTGTGCATCTGAAGAAGCATATAACAACTTACGAAAGGCTTTTCTTGTTGGCGACACGATGATTGACCAGCTTATATATTCTGGACCCCAAATAGATAATTATGCTATTAGAAATGATCCGTATGCTGTTCTTACGATTCACAGGTCCGGGAATGTGGATAATCAGGAAAGACTAGAAACAATTATTGAAACTGTATTCAAGATATCTGACAAAATACAAATATTTTTTCCATGTCACCCAAGAATACGAAAAGCAATGTTGAACAATGATAATTTTTCCACAAAATATTTAGATCGTGCTTATCAAATTGAATTCGTAGAACCAATGTCTTATCTCGATTTTATGGCTTTGGTCAAAAATGCAAAATTTGTAATTACAGACAGTGGCGGGTTGCAAGTTGAAACATCCTATTTGAATATTCCGTGTCTTACGTTGAGGGAAAACACAGAACGGGGAGACACCTTAAGAAGCGGATGTAACACGTTGATTTCAATGAATTCTATAGATTATGCTTTAACCATGGTGGCGGCAATATTGAATGGGCGCTGGCAAAAATCAATCTTCAAATCGAATCCGATTCACGATGGTAAAGCTGCTGAGAGGATTGTTAAAATATTGGAAAGGGAGATCAAATGAAATCAATAAGTGAGCTAAATGAAGAAAATGAAAAGACAGAAATCTTGGTTTCTCCTTCGCTCCCCCTTGAAGATCCAATTGAATGGGTTGATTTTTTATCTGACTGTGGAGCTATTGACGTTGAAATTATAAGTAGTGGCCGGGGCGGGAAATTGCTTAGAGCAACACGACAGACTTCCCTTGGCTATTGTCTGTTGGTAAAATGTTCTGAAACAAAACTATTCGGAAAATTATATTGGAAGTGGGCATTGAAAGGTATTATAGATAGAATCGAATGGTATGATGGCGTGATTAACAAATATTAAAAGGAAGATATAATGGAAAAGTTTAAGGTTTTGAAAAAAGAGTTTGCCAATTTTAACGGTACTATTTGTGAAGGCGTAGACACAGAAGTTGTCGAAGCTTGCTTTTATGATACGCCCGATGGATGTCTTATATTTTATGGCGAAGGTGATACACATATTAAAACATTTGCTCCTGGCGTTTGGCTCGAAATCGAAACTGTTATATAGAGGATTCTAATATGAAATCAGTACTTTTAACTGGAATTGCAGGATTGCTTGGCCAGAACCTGAGCAGAGTTTTTTTGCGGAATGGGTGGAAAGTCTACGGACTCGACGACTTATCGATCGGTAGGCGAGAATGGTTGCCGAGCGGTGTTACCTTTGACAAATATAACATTTGTGATCCGCTTGGGGCCAAACAAAGCTTTTATAATATCAAATTTGATTTGATAATCCACCTTGCTTCAAGAAAAATCCCACGATACGATTCAGCATCCACTGTTCTTACTGAAAACACCCAAGGTCTTTCAAATGTCCTTCAGTGTGCGCTTCTTGCAAAATCAAAGTTTATCTTTCTTTCAACATCCGAGGTCTGCGGCAAAAACGATGACCAAAAAGAAACGGCTGATTCAATAATAGGACACCCAACGGTTTCAAGATGGAGCTATGCAATTACAAAGATGTGGGGAGAGCAGCTTCTGCATTCGACACCTGAAGAATTTAATTTTAACATTGTGAGATTGTTTAACACCTATGGGCCTTACTACGATCTTTCATGGCATGCCGGGCCGTTTAGCGTGTTCATTTCTCAGGCATTGAAGAAACAGCCGATGACAATTCACGGTGATGGAATGCAAAAAAGAGCGTTTCAATATATCGATGATGCCGTTGATGGCATAATGAAGATAGTGGAATCTGATTGCAAACGTGAAGTTTTTAATATCGGGAATCCGGACACCTCTATAAAGATAAAAAACCTTGCAAGGAAGATATGGATAGCCGTGAATCCGACGCTGCCTGTAGAATTGACAATGACGAAGCACTCTCCATTCAAGTACGAAGAATTGCAGAACCGGGTACCAGATATTTCAAAAGCTAAGAGGTTACTTGGTTTTGAACCTAAGATCGGCCTTGATGAAGGCTTGGCAAAAACTATTGAGTGGCAGAAGGGGGTTGTGTAATTATGGTAGCTGATGGGAAAAATAAACCACCAGATCGTCCGCCAAACGAAGTGCCAAGGAAGGTGGTGTGGTCGGATGCAAAGGACCACATCGTTATCCGGTATGGGAACGATGAATACGGTTATGATACTTTCTCTGCGATTAGCCTATTTAGAGAATTAGAAGACGCTATCAGGGATTCTATTTAAAAGATTTAGCTATGCCAAATAATGATATTATTATTCGAAAAACCGATTTCGGATGTATTCACAATAAATATATTATTGATGAACGTATGGAGCATGTTGAATGCGCCCTGTGTGGTGAGAAGTTGAATCCAATGTGGGTTTTAGGCGAACTTTGTTATAAGGAAGCAAGATTCAATATGAGAATCGATCATTTAGTAAAGGTGGTTGAAAAAGCGGATAAGAAAAACAGATGCAAATGTGAACATTGTTCTAAAATGACAAGAATCCAGAGGTAAATGAAATGCGCATTGCCATAGACCCAGGCGCTAACGGATCTATTGCCTGCAAGGTAGATGGCATGGTCCGTGCATTTAAGATGCCAGAAACTCCAAAGGATATCTTTCTTCTTCTTTTGAGCATGAAATCCGATGATGCGTTTTGCTGGATTGAACAAACTGGGGGATATATGCCAGGGAATAGCGGCCCCGCTGCTGTTAAATTCGCAAGGCATTGCGGCCATCTTGACATGGCATTGTTGGCGGCAGGGATAAGCCATGTCACGGTTTTGCCAGCTAAATGGGAGCACTGGCTGATTGGTAAACCAAATTATCCTAAGATAGTTTTACCAGACATTCCGTTTGATATTCCAAAAAGAGAGCAGAGATCAATGCTTGCAAAGCAAGATAAAGATAGATCAAGGATATTGGCTAAGAGAAAAACAGAACGGAAAAACAAAATAAAGGCGAAGGTGCAGATGATTTATCCAGACATTAAAGTCACCCTTGCACTTGCCGACGCGTTGGGCATTTTGACATGGGGCCTTGAATCTAATAGAGAAGGATAATAAAAATGTCACACACAACAAATTTGTCTAACGATTGGATAGCTATTCATGATGGTACCCCAAGCTACAATTCTGAAATAATTTTCAGACGTATTGATAAGGACGGTTTTGCTGTCGGAATCGATATTGAGATCCCATATTGTGTTGTTCGTGATTTTGTTGCAGAACAAATAAGACAATCAAAAATATCAATGCTTGAATCAATGCCAAGATCCGATATCTTGGCTTTGGACTAAAGGAGAATAGAATGTGGTATAATCTATGGGGATATGGGCCGATATGTGTAACTGGATGTGTTGATTTTCCTGGTGGCAATCCCAATAAGGAATATTTAGACAACATAATAGAAGAAGCCAAAAGGATTGGCAAAGTTCCATGGTGTGCCAGTTCATGGCACGAAGCGGCGGCGGCTGAAATTCTTGGGTTTGAATGCGAAACACGAAAAGAAACGTTAAAAAGAAGAGGTATAAATGCCAAGCCTTAACCAACTTTGCGCCGACCTCAAAACATACCTGAGAGCAACGAGTCAAAAGTCACTCAAGCGCAATATAAACTTTGATGATATCCCAGATGATGATGTCGATGTCTTGTTTTCTTATTTCGGCATCCATCTTGTGTGTGAATTGTATGGGATTGAATTTCGGAAACAAGTTAAAGCCTACACTTCCAGAATAAGAGAGAAAGAAGCGATTGCAGAAGCCAAGCTACTCAGTGAAGATGAAACTTTGTTTGAGCCGGAAGACCCTGCGGGCATTGGAGGTTGGCAATATGCAGAGCGCCTTAAAAAGAAAGTGTACCGGGCTTTAGAAGGTATTATTAATCAAAATGTCGGAACGATTGGACACAGCCAGTTTGTCCAGGCAGCAAAGACGCTTCTTGAACAAACGGAAAAAACAAAGCTTGACGCAGCCGAAATAATGATGGCCTACGAATCACAGCTTTTGATATTAGCTGAACATCTTGTAGAATCATTCCTTCCGAAATTAGGGCAGAGAATTAAAAAGGAACTGCGCGATGCTGAAAAGACTGTCGGTAAAAAACTTGCTGATTTGATGGGTTCGGATAACGAAAGTTTGAAAGTCTGGAAGTCCGAGTTTGACAGGGTGATCCGTGGTTTCGAGTTGAAAAGATATGAGTTGATACTCGCTGAAACCATGGCTTCAAACAAGCGTGTTTCAGAAGCGTTTGACTTTACAAGGGATTTGATAGATAATTACAAGACGACTTCTGAAATTAGGATAGAAGATAAGGGTGTTGTTAAATTAAAACAATTTATAGGCAAGCGGGAATAGTGCGGGTTGCCGTCTATCCTGTAGGGGAGAGGGATCAGTATGAAATTTGACCAATGGTTTTCTCAGTTTGTAGATAAAGATGGAAATCCTAGCCCAGAATATGAAGATCATGAGATGTATATGAAGTTGGCATGGCATGCTTCGTCCATATACGCAACCCAACCAGTCAGTGGAGATAGGGCTAATGTCGGAGCATCTTTGCTTTTGTCTTCTCATGCTAAAAAATGTAGATGCGAGCATTGCGGTGGTTAAATCGACCAACAACTCACTTAATCGTTGGGAGGCTAAACAGATGGACCCTATAAAATTATCTCCGTTGTTTCAGGAGTGGGTCGGTGAATACCCGCCAGGGATTCCCATCAACCCGTGGGATGCATTTTGCGCCGGGTACGCTACAGCCACCCAACCAAAAGAGGCAGCGGACGGACTATTACGGCGCGACCAAAAATGTCCAGAATGCGACAGATATGGACAGCATTTGCGTGATTGCCGGTATGGTTTCCGCCGCTGATCTTATCATTAGCGAGGAAAAGATAAATGAAAGAAGGCGATCGGGTAAGTATAAATTTATCCCTTGTACATTCGGCCCAAGAAAAAACTTTTGCGAAATACAAAAGTATCGTTGGCGTGATTACGGGGATGCCAAGAAAGCACTTGGCAGCTATAAAATGGCCTGAAGGGTGCCATTTAACGGTTCATTGGCATACCTCTTGTTTGACACAAGATATCGCTAACCAGCCAGTGAAGCCCACGGTAAGAAAGGATGCTAAAAATGGATGAAAGAGAAGAATTGCTAAAAAAATATCGGAATTGGAAACTTCGTGAACTTTTAGAAGCCAGATTTTATGGTTCACACGACCCATCAACCATTGAGCAAGTAATTTTAGAGAAGGCTGATGCTTTCGACGCATTTTCTCAAGCCGACCAGGAGAACGTAAAGAGAGGCTGCTACTCCGGTGCCTGAACCCGCAATACAAACAAGATTCTGCGGTCACTGTAAAGTAAGGCATCCATCCGATGACTTTACAGGTGAACAGTCAGCATGCAAGTGGGGAAGGGCTCAAGAACAAAAAGAAAATGCAGCAAAGAACACTGAAAGTCCACAAGATCTGAATTATGAAAAGTACTGCAAGAAATGCGAAGAAACAAAAAATGCGCAACAAAATTTCCAAATTGATAAAAGCAGACCGGATGGATATTTTCTTTATTGCAAAGACTGTAGTCCTGCCGGAAGCAGCGCAAAGAATAGACAAAAAATAATATCAATCCTTTCTGGACACCCCAAACTATTCCGCAAAAAACTCATCCAATCAGTATTGAAAACAGTAGTTGATAGCGACCGGTCAATTGTTAGACAATTGTGTGAAGATTTTAGGCATGAGGGCGAAAAAATATCATTTGCTGGTAGGGAGTGGCAAATCCAGATTCTAAATGACATGAGACCCCATGTAGTCATTAGAAAACCAAGCCAACAAGGTTTAACCAAAGTTCTCGAATGGTATGTGTGTGCTATTTTAATGAGATATAGCGATCGACCTTATCGATACAAAGACCACACAGGTGCTGAAAGAACAAGATTTCTTGAAGCAATATATAGCTTTGAAACAGCAACTAAAGCATCGGCATGGTCAAAAGTTAGACTTAAAAAAATGAAAGATGATAATATCCATGTGAGGGATGCTCTCAAAATGGGTGAAACGGATGCCAACCTTTTGATGAAATTGGGTCGATGTTCTTGGCATTTGGTTGGTCGAGGAACAATATCTGGTGTTCTTTCGACATCCGCTGATATTGTGATTGTCGATGAGAAAGATCGTGACCAGGACAAAAGCATAGCTGCGCAGATCGGTTCAAGAACGCTTGAGTCCGTATTTATGAATACATCATCCACAAAGGGCGTTAAGCGGGAAACATCGACCCCTGAAGTTTCTGGCTCAGGGATATCGCTACAATATGAATCAAGCGACCAAGCTGAATGGGCTATCACATGTGTTAAATGTGGTGAAGAACAAATAATGGCGTATCCAGATTCAATCGGGAATTATTACGAAAAAGGCGATGACCCTTTAACTGATCCAGAGGTTGGACATGAGCTTGTTCCGAATTGGAGATGCAAGCTTTGCAAAGAACCTATTGATTGGAACACCATTGGTAAGTGGCATATTGACGACCCAGACCATTACGAAAATTGCAGATGGATTGTATCTAAGCCTTTGAAATACAATGCTAAAACAGGAAAAGGGATTGGTGGATATCAAGTGCCTTTTGCCAGCCCCCAAAGAAGCGGGGCATTCTTTTTGGCTGAACGAGACGATCCGGAGCATGACAATTCTTACCTGTATAATCACATGCTTGGGTTGCCGTATGACGATGTTACGAAAACGCTTGTAAAAGATAATTTCCATGTCAGACCTGATTATAATTGGGGCTTTGAACGTGGGGATAGATATGTAATGGGGGTCGATCACCATCCAGCACAAGGTGGATTTATTGTAATTTGCAGACAAATTAAAAGCACTATATCACCAGCAAAACCAGAAGGTAAATGGGTATTCGTATATATTGAACATGTTAAGAGCAACAAGGAACTGTGGGATGATACTGAAACAATATCTGATATCCAAACTATCAAAAAGGGCAGGATCTATGAGTTGATAACTGAATTTAATGTATCCCTTGTTGTGGCAGATATTGAGCCGGATACGAATGAAATCGATAAATTGATAGCCGAATTTGCGTTTAGCAGGCAGTTCTGGTGCTGTAAATCGTCAGGGACTGTTAGCGAGAGTTTCACATGGGACGAATCGAAAATTGTAAACGATAAAGAGGTTGCTGTCTGTAAAATTACAGAAAACAAGGTTGCGGCAATCGATTTCTATTTTAACAAGATCCGTTTTGGCGATTTGTTATTCCTTGAACCTGAAAAATATCCTGGGCGTAATCTGTGGAGAAAATTCAGGGATAGCCATACAAATTTATATAAGGGGGAAGTCGTTGGCAGAACAGCCGGTACTGGAAAGCTTGCTGCTGTAAATGTGCAGGAAGTTTATAAAGTCCGACAAAACAAGATTAAAGACCATTGGGTTATGGCAGGGAAATTTGCTTCACATGCAATTCGATTGTTGAATCAGGTTAATCTTTCACAGAGGCATCTGGCTCCACCGAAGATTCATACCATGGGGCGGATACCTGGGACTTAATATGGAAATCAGATGCAAAGCCCTACACAGAAAGATAAATGTAAACCACTGTGCCTTGTCCCAAAAGGAGTTGCCTAAAAAGTTTTGCATTGGCTGTGAGTGGCAATCTGATGTTATTGTCGAACTGACCTCACAACAGAAAAGAAAATCAAGGAGCTATGAGGCTTCTACTTATAAGATTATTATATCAAACAAGCTTAAAGAAATCCTTTCTGTAGAGGCAAAAAAACGAGGTCTTAAAATAAATGTTTATATTGCGAAAGTTCTTGCCAAGGCTTTTTTGAAGTAACCCACCCAAAAACAAAACCAAACATCTACACAAATACATTCCCATCACACCAAATTATAGGCGATAACAAGTTGATATGTATATATATATCAACCCAAGGCTGTATTGCAAAAAACAAGCCTATACCCGCCGTAAAAAACAAAACGATTCACAGTTTTTTGACATCCCCCATTCTTCGTGCTAAAAAATAACAACCTATACAAGATGTTGTGTCCATAGAACTGTATCCTACGATATTGGATATTTTGTAAACTGTTTCGGGGTGCCCAAAGTTGCCTATCTCAGCGCAAAAAAAAATACCGTTATCAGAGATAAGGAGTAAGCTTAACCTATCTCTTGTTATTGATAGTCGGACTCTATACAACCGCCTCTCAAGCGCAAACGATCAATTCATTTCAAAAAACTGGCACAACGTTGATGTTGCTAATATCCAATCGTTTTCATCCCACCGGCTTTTTAAACTCTTTGCTGCAAATGATTCAGCGTTCTCAGCAAGCCTTTATACCCATACCCGAATGATGGTGGATCATTCCAGAACGACAGTCTATAAATCAAACAATTCTCTGTATGCTGAAGGTCAAACTTACATCGATAGCTTGGTTCAGAAGTTCAATTATGCTGATAACTACGGAGATGGCTTTTCGCATTCGAACACCATGTATGATCAAGTCGGCAAGCTTGCTCGTAACCTCCTGACCTCTGACAATGCAGCAGGAGCACTCTTTATCCAAATTGATACACCATCGTATGAGGTCAACTCTTTTAAGGTCGTTGATTGCGACCGTGTTTATTTTTCTGGTCAAGTTATTGCCGACATCGGGCCGTTGCATGTAATCCACAGCATTGGTGACGATCGGAACAAGGCTATACCATATATATATGAGAAAGGCCGTCAGGTTAAACTTGATGTCGCAAATTTTCTATGGCAACCACTCGATTCCGATGCAGAACAAATAGTTGGGAATAACCCCTTGCGGCCAGCACTCCGCAATACGTTTACCAAGCTTGAGTTCTTGGACAATCTCCGCAAAGTCCTGAGAAACCAGGCGTGGCCAAAGATCAAAGTTGTTCTTGACGAAGAAGCCGTTGTAAACCTGGCTCCACCGGATATTAGAAATGACAAAGAAAAACTAATTTCTTTTTTTAATGATTACATCGCTGATGTCAAAGATCAAATGACAAACATCGAAGCTGATCAGAATATTATCGTTTACAATACGATCAGCGAGATGTCATTCCTTGAATCAAAAGTAAAATTTGATCCAAGACCAATTGCGCAACTCCTTGATTCAGAAGCAATTTCCGCTCTAAAAGCACCGCCATCCACCGTGGGAAAGGGTGGGTCTACAAAAACCGGTGAAGGACTTGCAAGTGCTGAGTTGGTTATTTTCAGGAGAACGATTAAGGCGCTTAGGACTCTCGTTGAAACACTTTATAGCCGTGCCTTTACATTTGCATTAAGGATGGGCGGCTATCAAGGGTATGTTAAACATAAAATGAATGAATTTTCTTTGAGGCCACCGGAAGAATCGGCACAATTTAACAGCATTCTTGTTGAAACAATAAAGACATCTTGGGCATTGGGTGCGATTGGTGAAGATGAAAAGAATCGCAAGATACGCCAAATCCATAATCTTGAAGGATCGCCTCCGGAAGATGCCAAAATGAATGAAGAAATCCTTTTAGGCAAAACCAATGATCCGGCCACGCAAACTGGTCGATCGCCGGATGCTGAGAGAGACAAGGAAAATGAGCGCAGCGAAACGAACAAGCAAAAAAAATCGGGCAATGACAGGAAATAAATATGCCTCTTACGAATAATGGAAATATTATACAGGGTCTTCTGAATGAACAGTTTTGGTATATGGAGCCTGGCGCACTCCAACAGTTCATTATTAAAATACAAAACGTTGACTTGAAGAAAGAGTCGTTTAATCCTGAATTTATATCGCGCTTTGATGAAGATGCAGAAGAAGACAAAAAACTGTTTAAAATGGAAAGAGGCATCGCCATTATACCTATTCAGGGTTCGCTTGTAAAACGGGCGAGCGGGTTTTATGCTTGGATATTTGGCATTATCGGCATGGCTCAAACCGGAGAAATATTAAGCAAGGCCATTCTTGACCCTGATGTGAAAGGTATTTTCCTTGATGTTGACAGCCCAGGCGGATCAGTAGACGGCACATCCGACTTGGCTGATATCATTTTTAATGCCAGGGGCGTAAAGCCAATCATGTCTTTTGCAGATGGTCAAGCAACATCTGCCGCTGCATGGATTTCAGGGGCCGCTGATTTCGTAGCGGTTGCAAATGAGAATACAAGGATTGGATCAATAGGTGTTTTCGGAGTTCATTTTGATTATGCAGATCTTGCAAAAGAGCTTGGAATAAAACCGACCGTATTTTCAGCCGGTAAATTTAAGGCGATCGGGAATCAGTTTGAACATTTAACAAAATCTGGCAGGGCTCACATTCAAAGCACGTTTGACTTTTTGCATGAACTATTTATCACAGCCGTTGTCAGAAATACTGGAATTTCAAAAAGCAAATTAAATTCTGACCTTAAAGAAGCCAAGGTTTTTATGGGAAGCCAGGGCATTGCGGTTGGCCTCGCCCACAAAATAATGAGTCGATCCCAAGCGATGGACTTGCTTTCCGATGTCACGGAAGGCAAGACAACGTTCGAGGAACATAAAACAAAGATGGAATCAATTAATTTCCAAGGAGGTGAAACAGATATGGAATTAGAAGCCAAAGTATTGGATTTGGAAAAGAAACTCGAATCGGCACAGTCATTAATCACAGAGATGACGGCAAGCGGCAAGACCGATGAACTGAAGACAGAGATTGCCGGGCTCAAGGCCGAAATTGAAACCCTAAAGGCTACCATTGCCGATAAAGCAACTGCGTCTGACACCATGAAGACAGAGATCGAAACGCTCAAGACCAGCGCCAAAGACAATGATGTGTTTGTTGTTGCCGGGAAAGCCCATATCGACGGGTTGAAAACCGAGATCAAAAAGATATCGGTCCAGGTCGAAGGCGATGCCCACGACGAAGCCCTTGTGGATAAACAGCTTGAGGCATTCGGAAGCGATGTTGAATTGCTAAGTAAATTCAAGACCAGTCTTGAAACCCGGAGATCTGCAATGCTCCACACTGGCGACATCAAGCCGGATCCGAACGAAAACGCCCAAACCGACGCCGCAACTGCAAAAACTGAACACGAACTCGGTGGAAGCCTTGTTCCGAAGCACATGCGGGTAGTCGATGGTGGGAAATAAAAAATAAAGTCTCTATATTCTTTTCAAGGAGGTGAACAAATATGAGTATGACAATGAGAGGCCACACGAATCTCGGTGGAGGCAAAGCGGTTATCAATCCGTTTATGGACAACGCGCCTCTACAGCGTGTTACGATAGAGGTTGACAACAGTTATAACCGTGGATACATTCCGCCTTTTTCGCTTTGGGCACCGTCTGACCATGGAACTACTCCATTGTATATGCCCTACATGCCCGCAATCAATATTGTAGTCGCAAATTCAACAACCAGCCTCGACATCCCCAACGAATGGGTTGATTATTTCAGGGTAGGCGATGAAGTTATTGTGATGGACGTTTCAACGTTGGCCAGCGATAACCTGGCTTTCAGGGGGCAGTCGAGCGATGATCTTTCGGCTGTTGCTTTGGGAACCGATAGCTCTGCCATTTCGGGCGTTGGAGTCAAAGATAGTGGTGGAACCGGAAACGTATTGATTACGCTCGGTGATGCCCTGAATTCTGCCGCAACCGGTGGCGTATTGGGAACTGGTGACATTCTTGTTCTTGCAGGGTCTGATACATCCACGGCGATCAAAGCCTATCAGCAAGCGGCCCGAATCGTGATCATGGAGCAAGGTTTTAATTTTAAAGCTCCGGTTGATGGTCAAGCGGCTGGCAATGGTGGTATCCTTGTTGAATCTGCTGTTTATACATACAGCATGGGCCGAATCGATGAGAATTACATCGAATATTTCGACAACCTCAACGACACCGATACATCCCCGGCACTGACCGTTGCGACAACGTTCACGAATTATTCACGATTCAATTTTGAAAGTATTTACAGGGGATAATATACCCTTGACTAAAAGGAGGTGACTATAGATGGAAGGTGCAAGCCACTATATAGCAAATGATATATTTAAGCCCAATGTGATGCAGGGTATTTTTGATGTCATCGCCCCGATAACACCAGATGCGCTGAAAATTCAAGAAGCGTTTTTCCCCTATGAGGAATATTCGACGGATGAGGCGATTAACTTCTTCCAGCACAATTTCTGGGGCAAGACACCTGCGACCTCTCTCGGAGCCGACCCGATGCCTATCGGGATTCCGACCGGATTCTATCGGAACTATGAGTTTGGTTATTGGGGTGAGCAATCTGTCTTTTCGAACAAGGACTTAACTCAAGTCAAAAACCCTGTGAAGCCGTACCAGGCCGATGGGATCACTCCTAATCTGTGGGGCCAGGGGATGGTGACGCAGGCTATCCAACACCAGAAACATCGGTTCGATACGCTAAAGGAAGCCTTTTGTGCAGCGTTAATCGGTGATGGCGTATTTCATTTTTACGCCGATGGCGTGGATATGTATTATCCAGGGCCGTCTTCAACCACGCTTATCCTTAATCCGCATTATCGATTGGATGCCAGTTCTGCCGGTACTGTAACCTATGGTAACTGGATAACCGGTGGTTCTTGGGCGGTGCCTGCTACGGCAACACCGATTAAAGATCTGAACCAGATGATTCTTTATATGTCCAAAATTCTCGGGCTCCAGGTTACGGAAATATGGCTTTCCCGACAGAATGCTCAGTATCTCATCGATGCCGATGAAACAGCGGCATGGGTTGAAAGATCTGAAAAGCTGTCCGAAGCCATGTTGACCGTTGAAAGCGGGCTTTCTGCGCTTAATAAAATCGTGGGCGCGGGTGAGGGCATTCGGTGGATCATCGAAGATCGAACCTATCCCGACCGTATGATTATCACCAGCCCGACCGTTGCCAGTTCCTCAACAACGGTTACTGTCGATAATGATGCGCCGTTGGGGTCGGTAACGACTCCGATCCTTATGTTTCACAAAGCCGATGGCCGCGAACGGCTGGTGACTGCGACCAACGTTTCTTCAAACACAATTTCATTTACCGCATCTGATCTGGATCTCTCCATGGATCGTGGAGATTTCGTCATTTATAATAGACGGTTTATGGCCGAAGACAAGATTGTGTTTAAAACAACTCGTACCGACAGGCAGCGATTCGGAAGCCTGCCTGTCCAGACCAGTCCGGAAGATTCCTTTACGCCTGGTGTCCACACCTATGCGCAAGAAGTCATCAAGAAACCCAACTGGACAATCAATCAGGGTTTTGTGTTCCGTGGTGGACCGGTTGTTTTCAACAACGGCGGTTGGTGTACGCTGGAAACGTATTAAAACTATCTCAACTGATAGAATGGTGGGGGGATGATTCCTGCTTCCCCCACTATTTTTAACCTTTAACGGGGAATTCAAAATGTCAGATAAAAGAAAAGTTAAATTCAACGTTGGCATTGCCGATTACCGGCAAGGGCAAATCGTAGATTATGCAGACATGCCGCTTGGACATCGTTTCTGGGTTGATAACGACAGCATCTTGTTAGACACAAAGATCTGTGATTTTATAAAAGAACCGGAACCTGAAACAGAAAAGCCGGATGAAGTTGAAAAGGCTGACCCTGAAGCTGATTCCCAGGAAGTGGCCCTTTCAGATAAAGAATTCACCGACGAACTCAAAGGGGTTTTAGAAAGTACAGAGTCTGAAACTGAGCCCGACCTTGCCGATTCTGAGCCGAAAGATGATACTAAAGATAAAGGCAACGAACTTTCATTCAATTTTGAATCTGAATCAAAACCGATATGCCCAAGCAAGAACAAGGATCGTAGCCCGTGTAAAAGAGACAAATTGCGGCCAAATGGGTATTGCTTTCAACATCAAGACCAGGCACCAACAGGTTTAACCGGGGAAGCGCCGGATAACCTGAAAG
>SDBT01001217.1_pt1 | contig 44564 bp, 62 predicted proteins | sample 2277101 | NCBI WGS metagenome assembly SDBT01 (sample SAMN10404973, study PRJNA504765) | marine sediment metagenome | isolation source: marine sediment core GS10_PC15, 103 cmbsf | place: Arctic Ocean: Southern Knipovich Ridge | collected 2010
ATTCTGTTAAAGTATACATACCAAATGATAAATATTGGATAGTTGACAATTATCTAATGGATGGGGTATATAAGTACATACCACACTCCGATACAGAAATAATCCCCCCAATCCCCGAAAGCCGGCGGCTATTACGAAAGTGGGGGCCGGATGAAGAGTGGATAAAAGAGTGGGATAAGTGCTGGAGAAATGGAAAATGGAAAACAATACAGCCAGACCCCCATCTTCCATGTCCCCAAGTAGAAGGCGATATTGTAACCCGAGCGATAGAGAAAGAGCTAGCCATAACCGGACTGGCTGACAGATATGAATTACTGTATGGCCGCTTCGGAGCTTACTACTACGATAAAGATACTGGCAATGATTTAGACCTAGGCGATGTGCGGAGCTTATTAAACTCCGCTGAAATGCGAAAAGGAGAATAGCATGAACAAGAAGGATATACTTATATGGAGTATGGTAATAATCCTAATTGTGTGGTGCTTGGTTCTTAATCTTCAACTCAAAAAACTAGAGAGACAGTGTTCTGAAATGTGGGGTGCTGACATTAAACTTTTCAAGCAGATTTACCGTACACACGAATCCATCGCCAGGAAATTAGGAGCATTGTATGGCTCTGATTATGATGAATGGGTTAATAAAAACCAGGATAAAGGAGAATAGCATGAGCAAAGAATTAATGTTACCGATTGCCAGGACAGGTGAGCCGATATATGCTTCAATAGTTCGCAACCGATCAGGCGTAGATTCAGGTGAGATAGATTATGGGTGTAGGGTATTTGACATAGAGGAATTATCTGGATCTGATAAGCAAAGTATCTGTGATACGGCGTACGCACTATATCGCTCAATTTGTCAATGTACAGGGAAGAGAACATCTATACAGCCCCCCGGCGAAGTCACTGCCGGAGAGGCGTATGGACTTGCAAACTATATGCCAGAACCTACCGACAAAACAATCCCCGACCCGAAAGAGCTAATCCGGCAACCGTAGGAGGCAAGCAATGAATGCCCCTAACTATTATGAGATTATCAGCTTCAATGCTTATGATGAGCGAACTGGTTGCAAGTTGATAAAGAACTGGAGAGACATCAAAAGAATTTGGTTAGGGCTCAAAAGGCAGTATTCAAAGTATGGCATGAGGCATCAAGTAATTGATCTCAATACAGGGAAAATCGAATTAGATACAGAAGAAGAGAAGCAACTAACCCAGAGGGGGAGAGATGAAAGAGATAGAGAAAGCACTTGGACTTATTGTGAAACACGAAAAGATGGAAGACTACGAGAGGAGTTTGTCTGCACTAAAGCGGTCCCTTGAGGACACTGTTGCAAGAATAAAAGATTATCCTGATAGAAAATACACTGGTTGGTTCATATTGTTGAAGGAGGATAAGTCAGAAGAATCTGGATTTAAATTCCTCCAGATATTTAATCCCTACAAAACGGATGACGATAATTACGAGGAAGAATGGGATTTAGCCATACCAATCCCAACAATGGAATCAGCCCCGGAGTTCATGGGGTGGTAGGAAAGGAAAAATAACCCAGAGGGGGAGTAGATGAATATTAACGATATATCCAGAGTAGGTGTTTACCCCTTGATGCCACAGGGGATGAATAGCACTATGTTTACTGAATGTTGCAGAGTGGCAATCTGTGATGACCAAGCACGGTGTCCTAGATGTAAGAAAGAGGTAATTGGTGCTGATACCGAGACAGACCATGAACGAGATATGATCAGGTGGAAATATGCTACTCAACACTGGACCCAGAGGGGGAGTAGATGATAGACCCAAAATGTATTGTGTGTGGGGAGGAGCTGGATGAATTTGGGGCGATACTGCTGTCCCCTCCCCTTGCTGGAAATCTATGTAAAAAAAGCCACATTTGCGAAAAATGTTACAGGGAAATCACCCAAAGGGGGAGAGATGAAAGAGAAACGAATTGAATGTCGGGAGAAGGGCGGAAAAGTCCATATAGTGTGTAGCACAAAAGAGACTGGAGAACACACAATGCTATGCGGGTTGGTTCAACAAGAGCCGTTTCATAATTCGTATAAGCGCGGTAGTTGCTATGGAAAGTGGGAAGTCACAGATAAGCCAACAACCTGCAAGACGTGTCTTCGCATATCTCAGTAAAAATAATTCTAACCCAGAGGGATAACGAGAGATGACAGACGGCTACGCCACCGGAATATCAAAACCACCGGGCCGATCATGCTTCGAGTGTGAAACGTACTGGAAATATAACCAAGGGGATGCTTGTGTAATTTATTGCATGGGGTGGAAGGAACGGGAAAATAACCCAGAACTAATACCGGGAGGGAAGGGATGACAGAATTAGATGATTTCATAAAACGATACGCAGATGATGATAACGAGTGGTGGAGATTAAGTTCCGGGGAGATGCAAAATCTATTTGAGGAGGCTTACGGGCGATATGACATCCTCAAGCGGAGGTGGGAGGAACATAAGAAACTAATCAAAAGTAATATGGATGCTTATGAGGGAGCTTATTCTGACCGTTATGCTCCTGCTTGGTTTTGTGAACTTAGGACAATATGGGAGAATATAAAACAAATCGAGGAGGAAATCAAATGAACCGTTGCGTCTGGTGCGGAAAACAGAGAAAGAAATGGTCAAAGTGGGAACAACGGAATATACGAACAAATAAATACGAAAGATTATGTAATTATTGTGCAACAAAAAGATTGAATAACCCGTGGAATGCCCTATTGGATATGCAGAAAACTGAGGAGCAAATCAAATGATAACACTAATTGATGACAAGAGGGAGATACAGGCGATCTGGTGGAATGATGAAAACGGATATAAAGTTAATGCCAGTATTACAGCCCTTCATGCAGATAAAATCATCCCCTACAACGAAAACGGTGAATATTGTCATATACCCTGGCTGGCCGTCTACAAAGACGATCAGATAATATGTAGGGTGCCTGCGTGGCAAGTGTCGATCTACTATTAGGAGTATAATGAGCTTAATTAAAGATATTTACTTAATTAGAAATATAGGCCAGCAACCTCTAAATGTAATTAATTATGGTGGATATTGGACATGGGACCCTTGTGAAGACAAAGTTCACATGCAATATATTGGACTGCATACGAAACTTCGCAAGCATAGAATTATTTATAAGATTTTACAAATAATAAAATATATACCATGAGCATTTATTATTAGGAGAGAAACAATGATAAGAAAAAAAGTATGGCGGTATTATTGTGAGTTCTGTAAGAAGTCGGGAGGCTCTGGAGGCCATATCAAAAAGCATGAATTGCATTGTACCTTAAATCCCGATCGTAAATGTGGAATGTGTAATTTAGCGGGGGAGGATCCCGAGAAAATAGATGTCCTATTGAGCATACTCCCCGATCCCAAGAAGTATAAAATGCCCGATGGATTTGGCTTTTTTGAATGGCCCGGCTTAGCTAAAGAGGTTGAAGAGGTAATGCCGGAATTAAGAGAAAAAACACAAGGGTGCCCTGTCTGTATCATGGCCGCCTTGAGACAGAAAGGTATTTCGGTACCGATGATAACAACATTTGATTATAAAGAAGAAAGTGAAATCTGGCTATCCGAGGCTAATGAACAAAGTATGTCAGATCAATATTATTAGGAGAGAGATGAGCAAACAGAGTCTCATAAAAAAAGCCGATGCCTTATTCGCGGAGTGGTTTCACGCAGAGCATCGAATATGTGTGATCGAAGGATGTACTGACCGCCCGGAACTCCACCATATTATTGGGAAAGGAAATAAACTCTATCGGTGGCTCAGAATCAACGCTCTGCCATTATGTCAGTATCATCACACGGTATCACGGCTTTTATCAGCACACGGCAGCCCAGAGGCGTTTAATGAGTGGTTGAGGATCCACAGGCCGGATCAATATGAATTTATGATGAAAAACAAATACATCCACGGAGTGAGCCTCAAGGATGAGTGGTACAGGGATCAACTTGAAAGAGTGAAGGAGATGGTATGATAAAGTGGCTAAGAATGAAAATCGCACGATTGTACGACAGGAGAGATGACACCTGCTGGACTAATCTTGCGATGTGGGCGATGTTTGGGGACAGGAACGATTGGGATAATAGGTATCAGCAAATATGTAGAGAATCAAACCCTGATACTCCGTATGGTTACTGCGGTAAGTGCCAAGTCACTAATCGGTTTAATGATGGTCCACAGGAGGAGGTATTAAATTATGAATAAAAATAATGAATATACTTGTGCCCTTTGTGGGGGGGTATTTAAGAAGGGGTGGCCAGACGAAGAAGCCCAAGCAGAGAGCAAGAAGCTCTGGGGTAATATCCCAGATGAAGATATGGAGCTGGTGTGTGATGACTGCTTCAAAAAATGTTCACCAGACGCGAATCCAAAATTATATGAAGAATACAAGGATGAACACCCGGAACATTTTAAGGATAAAAAACAACTCCCGGTGACACAATATTAACCGCAGAAGGATTGAGATAATGGCTAGGTGGAAATGGAAGGATCTAAATGACGCACAGAAAAAACAATTTACAGCTTCAGTGTACGCTGAGACTGCCGGTAGAAATACCAAGCAGAAACGAGATGAACGCTTTACACTGGGCGGCGCGTGGGCGAATACGGAAGGCGTGGTCCATATATCTGGCACGTTGCATTGCCGGATTACAAGGAGATTTTCAGGTAGATCCAGAGAGTACGATGGCGATAATTTTTCTGGTGGATGCAAAGAAATTCGGGATGCAATCGCTTCCCTGCTCGGGCTCAAAGGTGATTCGGAAAAAGATGGGATTACCTGGGAGTATGAGCAAGAGCGGGCAGAGAAAACGGAAACGGTGATTGAAATATATTCAAAGAGATTGAGCCGGTAAAATAAAGAAAAAGAAATCTTGACATTGATTCCAAAGTATAATATATTAATTATTAACGATGAGAACTTATCAGAAAATTAAAGTTAAAAATTGTCCCCAAAGATGGAGTTCATTCCTCACTGGTATGTTCTCATCGTTCATCTGCGGGGACTTTTGCTTTGTAGGCCCGGCGGCGTGGAAAGCAGACACGCAGGAAACAGCAACGCTCTGCTCTAGTGGGACACATATCAGAAGCTCGAGTTTTGATGTTTGGGTAGCACCCTAACCATTGATGAGCAACGGAACGGACACAATCTTAGCCGGAGTAGCGACCGGCCCGGTCCTATAAAGCAATAGAAGGGAGATAATATAAAATGGATCCCATCGAACAAGCAATCCGGAACTTTTTCAAGAATTATGTAGCCGTAGCAGAGGAAGTAGCAGTATGCAATTACAGGGGCCTTGAGTCTACAGTACCAATATCAGAACGCGAAGATGCGCTCCGGGCGGCTACCAGGCAGATGAAGGAAGCAATCCGGCAGGCGGGATACCGCAAGGGGGAGGGATGAGATGGAAACCAACATTGAGAAATACAATCGACTCTGGAATGACCTCAATTCGGAGGTTGAGAAGTATGTTGACTCCGTACTCCCAAATCCCCCGAAGGTATTCTACGAGATAGGGGTTGACTATACAAAATATCCGGGGGGATGCCATATAAGATCTCGTAGGATCACCGAAGCCTCTTACTCCCTTGGGATATATCACAATCACAAAAAACGCCAAACCGCCAAGGACATTGAGGAACTAAAAAATAAAATAGTGGCCATGCCTGACTTCGATGAGTCTAAAATCTTCCTGCACTGGCAAGACGGAAACACGAGCGGAGCAATCCCCCTGAAGGCACTATCAGAACCGGGCAAGTCGCTTAACCCAGAGGACTTGAAGGAAGAACTCCAGAAGATGATCGACCTTTACTCTCCTAAACCGGGACATATTGCTTGTGAATATTGTCGCCACCAGCGAAGACCAGATGATCTTGTATATAAAACGATAATATCACCGAACTGGAAAGACCGTGGATTTAGGAGTCCTCCCCGGCCATATTGCAAAGACCGTCAATGCTGGGGCCATGATCAGATGGCACATGAAGGATAACCCACAGGAGAACAAATGACCAGAGACCCGCATGGTGATAACAATTCCAGGCATCGCAGGGATGAGCATATATTTTATAGGGACACCTATACTGATCTTACAATGGATATGTTCAGGCCGGCAGACATATTGTGCGTAGCAAGCAGATCATTCATAGGGGCAGGGATCAGGCTATTTTCTCAGGTTGATGGAAAGGCCGCATGGCTGAATCACGCTGGCCAGGTAATACGCAAAGATGGAATCTTGGTAATATCCGAAGCAAATTTCCCGAAGCACCAATTTACAAAACTGGCAGATTATTTGAGCAGGCAACGCAGGGGCAAGGTACGATTGACACTGGTAAGAATAAACAAAATGGTCTGGGACACAGACACACAGCGTAAACACGCTACAGAGTGGATGACAGGCTTTCATATTGCTCAGGAAGGGCACAGGTACACCGTAGGTGGCTTAATACCGATGGCCTTATACTCACTTGCCCGCAACCTCACTCCGTTGATCAGAGGTCGATTTAAGGGCATACCAGTACCAGTCCCGCAGGATTTATTTATATGTTCAGCCTTGGCAGACTGGGGATGGTATGTAGGGCAGATAATGACCGGGACTGACTTCTTCCCATCAAGTTTAGGTGGCCAATGTTCTCCTCAAGATATTCATGATAGCCCTCACACGAAGTTCGTGGCCGGATGGAGAAGGGAACGGATCGAACCAAAGCACTCCATAATTGGTAGTGACATAGGATTAACAAGGTTAAGGGAGGTAATAGCATGAGAAAGGAGCCCGTTTGCACGAAGAAATAAGAGAACTCTGGGAGTACCGAAGTCTGCCCGAACGATTAAGAGTCATAGACTACTTGAGTCAAGGTCTACGCATAGTAACAATAGGCCAGAAAGAGACATGGCGCGACTGTAGTGAGATCATGATATACATACTCTGGATCTTGGGATACTCACGTTACAGGATAGCCAAAGAACTAAAAATGCACCATAACACCGTGAACGTCAAAATAAAAAAAGCGGAGCAGATGATACGGGATAGGTTCCCGGAAGCATTAAGCAAGGAGGAGAGCAATGATTAGATACATCGAAATAGGGGATCAGATATGTGATGGAGAGAACTATTTCGCATGGTATAACACGGTATCATCAGAGTTTCTTAATCTCGATGGTATGCAAGTCTGGGGTTCTTGGAGAGAATTTGAGCTTGATTTTGAATTTGAAAAGATGGATGGCATTGAACGCTATAGGGGTTTATTCCCGAAAAGCGAGGTATCAGGGGATGAGTAACCGACCATGTACTGATTGTGACTATGCAAACCATGAGAAGCCTTGGAAAGACTCAACAGTATTCAAGGGAATATGCGAGAAGTATCAGAAACCATTAATTGGGGAATATGGTATTAAGATAACCTGTCCTGGTTGGAAGGGGAGGAATCAGAAATGCCTTGGGAAGGACTAAAAACTCACGCGGGATATTTCTTATACCATCAAAAAATAACACCTGTCCGCAGAGAAATACGGCATGATCATCCCACCGCGCCGGTTATGTGTACCGCGAAATGCCCTGTGAACGGTAGGAATGTAGGATCTGTCTATTGCTCAAGATGCTGGAATTATATTGAACAAGACGATGATTATATTGTATGTGTGGAGTAATAATGAGAGATGAGTAAGAACAGACAATTTACAAGCGAAGGGCTACTATATTTAACACCAAGGGAATATTGCCCGGAGTATTATGACGAACTAAAGCGGCAAGCCTTTGAAGAAAAGAGACTTAGCCCAAAATGCGCAGACAGTGTATCTAGAGTGTTATGATGAAAGAACATTATGCCATCAGACTCAAGAGAGAGATTAAACTGCTGTTAAAGTGTAACGACAGATACTATGATGCTATTTTTGAGGCAAAGACGAAAGTATTGGGACATTCTCCCGGTAGATATGGGGGGAGTTCCCTTCGCGGAAACGAAGAGTCTATGCCAGAGTATGATTCGGAAAGTCTGAGAGAGATAATTTTAAAACTTCCGTAGGTGAAACAATGACTAAGAGACTCAGAGATGAGCAGGGACGCTATCTACCGGGCAAGGTTAAGAAGAAGAAGCCTAAAAACGCCGAAAAAACGGGACGGAACGGCAACCCGCCACCAGGAAAAGACTTCCGGTTCAAAATAGGCAACCCCGGCGGGCCCGGCAGGCCAAGAAGTTACAAAAGATATATCCAAGAAGAAATCAGCTTGATGGAGGGGCTAGATCCGAAATCAGATGATTATCTCCGGGTAATGGCTCAGTTGCATTGGTTTTATGCGAAGAGGGGAGACTATGCTGCCCTTAGAGATATGATAGAACGTGAGTTTGGGAAGGTCGCCGATAAGACAGAGATCATCCATAAGATACAGATAGAGGTAGTATACAAGATTGGCGCAATACTCCCCAGAGCAATGCTACAGGCAGGCGCAAGCAAGCAGATGGCCGGGGAGGCAATAGACAATATGATCAGGATAACAAAAGCAGAGTTTGAGGCAAACGAATGACCCGAGCATTAAATGAAATGATTAACACGCTTAACTATGCCAAGGGTCAGCTAATGGAGCATGATCCGTGGGAGTTGATAGAGAACGGCGGGTATAGGTGTGACTCAATATCAAGAGCTACGGCAGGGACAAAGATACCGCTGACCCCGGAAACCATGAAGCCGGGCCAGTTGCGGATTTACAATATGTTTAAGAACGCATTGCTCAACGCAACAGGGATGGTAATGTTTTTAATAGCCAAGTACCGCCAAGGTGGAGTTAGCACAGAGATCAGGATGATAATGAGGGCATTGGGCGAGTGTCGGGATGGTTACAATGAGATAGTGATAGCAGATACCGGGGATAGATGTCACCTAATGCAGACTATTGACCAAAAGTTCCAGCAGGACCGCGAAGCGCGTAAAGTAAACCTCAAAACATATAAAACCAGTAATAGGCGAGAGCTTATATACGATGATAGCGATTCTCGGACATCGTATGCGAGTGATAAAGAGGATACAGTCGGGATCTCGGAACAGCACAACGGATTCCACGGGACCGAAATGGCTTATTGGGATCACTGGGTAAAACATTGGGGCGAGATAAATCCCAGCATACATGATCTGCCTTATAACCTGGTAGTCTTAGAGAGTACGGCAAACGGGGTAGGCAATGCGTGGCACATGTTATGGTTGGCCGCCATGGAACCAGGCAGTGGTATTATCTGGATATTCTTACCGTGGAATGAAGATCCAGACCTTGTGAAAGATGCCCCAGAGGATTGGGAGCCAGATGAATGGGAGCAGACTCTTGTCAAGCTATACGATCTAAGCAGAGAACAGATATACTGGTATCATCACAAATTATATAATCCAAAGGGCTTCAAGGGTAACAAAGCCCTAATGAAGGAGAAATACCCCTTTACATGGCAGGAATCGTTCCAGGCGTCTGGTAGTATTGTAATGGAGTCGGTAAAAGATACGCTCTTAAAGGCACTCACGGCAACCCCAACGGGAGAGATAGGTATAATAGGGGGAGATGATACTCACTATACTTGGATCCCGGACCCAGCCGGCAAGGTAGAGATGTTCCTGCCCCCGGTGCGTGGTAGAAGCTATGTAGGGTACTCAGACGTGGGAGAAGGGCTAAAGGACGTAATCGATATACCAATCATAGACGGGGAGAAGATAGTTACCAGCTACTCAACTTGTATTATCAGAGATGCCACGACGTGGGAACTCATGGCAATAATGGAGTGCAGGTACCCCGAAGATGTATTTGAACCGGAAGCAAGACGGTTGATGTATTATTATAACACGGCATGGTGGGGTATAGAGATACCAGGCCCAGGGAGAAGCGTCATAGCTTACGCCAGAGCAGCTAAGTACCCTAATCTGTATGTACATACATGGATAGATGCAAAGAATGAGCTCAGGTCGAAGTCGGAGCATGGGTATCGTAACGATGGAACAACGAAGACAATATTAGAATCAGGGTACGAAGAGATGTGCAGGGACCACCCAGAGCTTATAGGAAGCCGTAGAATTGCGGCACAGGGCTTAACTTACGTTAGAAACCCTAAAACAGCAAAACACGGCCCACGGAGCGGGTGCTTCAGTGATTTATTACTGGCTGATATGGGATGTATTCAGCTATTAAAGTCCTCTCCCCCAGACACCAAAGCCCATAAAAAGGCAGTAGAAGACTACCAGTACGCTCAGGATGTGAAGAAGAGACGGCGATTGAAGAGCCATTTTAGATAGGAGATATTATGAATATTAAATCAATACTACGATTCTTCAGGGCATCAACCGAAAAGTTGTATTATCCGGTAAGGTATCGATTCTTCGGCCAAGCTGTAGTGCGTGATAATGAAGGTCACCCGGAGAAAGTTTTATACAAGGTTGTCTATGGAAAACCTGTTATTTGTGATCCCGATGGAAAGAAGCAGGAGTACATAATAATCCAACAAAAAGTACAATGAACTACTTAAAATTAGCGGTTTCGCACATGTATAAGAGGACTGTACAAAAATAAATTAGAATAACGATCCGCCGGTCGTGTTCACGGAGAACACACGATGGATCTTGCCCGCATACGAGAAAGATTAAAAAACGAACTCTACGCCAAAGTAGAGCATGAGATAAACTCAGGCGAGCGCAAGACCTACGAACTGAAACTTAAAGAGTGGGAAGCTCGTTACCACGCCAAGCGGAGTATCAAAGGGCTCTTACTCACCGGAGTAGAAGACCCCGAAGAAGCCCCCCTGCAAGACCCCTATGAAGGTACAGCCGACATAGGACACCCCATAAGCATGACCCTCACTCAAGAGCTGGTCCCCAACGTCATGGCGGCTCACCTGGGAATGATTCCCTATACCGAGACCAAGAAGATCGACAAGAAGGGTATGCAGCCCTACGGTGTAGTAGATGATTTCCTGTACTACATGATGACCCAAGCTAAACTCCGCAAGACTAGAAGGGAGACAGTCCTGAGCGGATACAAGTACGCGGATGCACCCGAGAAGGTCATTATCGAGCCCAAGACCCGGATGGTAACTGAGAATCGGATCCTATTATCCACTAAAGCCAAGAAGCCTAAGGTACTATTCGATCTTGAGGGCAAGGAAATAGAGGTATTTGGCGACGAAGATATTCGCAAGAAGATGGTGGAACTGGTATCCGGTGACGATCCACGAAGCGAATATTTCAGGTATGCCCAGCGTAAACCCCCCGAAGGACTGGGTTTATCACCCAATCAAGCCCTGGAAGCCGCGGGCATAGAGATTAAGGGTAAAGAGGACGATATCTCGGTCAGAGTAGCTCCGATGGAACAACCCGGTAAACCAGACTGGAACAAATCCACTACATATTACCAGGTAGAGACACCTGTCACCGAAGAGATCATGGTAAACCCATGGCCGCAGATCATCAACATACACCCCAAAGACTTTATCGTACCTTCGGGAGTAGAGACTAACGATATCATGGACTACTGGAATTGCCACAGGTACACAGAGTCTTTAGGATGGTTGATACAGCGTAAGGGTGACGGTGAGGGCGAGGGCTTTTACCCCGAGACCGTTGACCAGATAGTAGAGATGTTCAATAACCGCCGAAAGGACGAGAAGAGCAAGAAAAAAGATATCGAACCGGAAATCTGGGAAGTATATGAGAACTTCGTGCTTGAGGACGAAGATGAGAACGACGATAATTATATGGTAGGCACGGAAATAGTCGTCTGGTTCTGCCCGGATTACGCCGAAGACCCGGTATTAGGCTGGCAGGTGAATCCCGCCGTGCGCTTCCCGATGGAGCATATACGGCCAATCTTCGTGTTTCGGCCAAAGCCGGAGCCTCACCGATATCATGGATTATGTATCCCCGAAACAGCTATAGGGAGCAGGGATATGTCTGACTGGCTACTGAATGGCCGGTTAAATCGTGAAGCAATGTACAGTGACCCTATCTTGTTAGAAAGCAAGAACACATTCGATCGGCAGGAGAAATCCTTTGGCGGCGGTTGTCAGCGATGGATCAAAGAGCAGGGAGAAGTCCTTGAAGTGCTTAAATTGAATACCCCCGAAGGTCAATCGATCGGTGATGAGATGTTGATGATACAGGTTCAGAGACTGTTGTGGGGCGCGTCAGAGCAGATGAGCGGACAGCGGACCAAGACAGACAGCGGAACGGCCACAGAAGCGAACCTGCTGGCCGCAAAAGGCGCTCAGATGTTCCAGGACACCGTAGAGTCCATCAGCCAGACTGCGGACTTAGAGTTCGAGTATATCAAGAACTTCTACGTCTACTCCGACCCCGGCGCCTTGAAGTTCCCGGCAAGACCCGATACCGATAATCCTGACGGCTCAACCATTGAAGTCACCCGGAAACTACTTGAAGGCCCGATGATAATACACTCACGTAGGGTACTCACGGAAGCAGAGCGTGAAGTCAAGATGACTGCGGTGAGGATAGTGTTCGAGTTTTTAGGCCAGTTACAAAGCCCGATGCTCAAAAGCCCTAAATTCACGACCCAGATGATCAATGAGCTATTTGACGCCCTGAACTGGGAAAATATCGAAGTACCCACAGAAGAAGAGTTACAGCAGGAAATGGCAAAGATCCAGAAGATGAGCCAGGAAATGATTGAGAAAGAGCGATACTTCAAGGCACTTGAGGGTGAGAAGGATAAGGGTGCTCGTAATATCGTGCAGAAATTCTTAGAACGAAACGCGCCGGGAGCTAATCAGGCCGGCACAGCCATAGGAGGTGTGTAATGATAACAGATTTAAAAATAACTTATAATGGTGGTCGCGTAAATATAGAGCTCGATCTTGCTATCGGTAGCCTCTTAGAAAAATATGGCTTACGCCGTTGGGCATCGTCTTTTGACTTTGAGACTCAAATACGAGAGCTGGCATTTGACGGGGAGGGTCATGAACAAAAAGATCATAGTCGAATATAACGCTCTGTTAGATGAGTTTGAGGATATCACAGATGCAAAGAAGAAGAGTATCATCGTAGCATTAACAGGCATGATAGCTACCGAACATTATCGCTACCTTAAATACTTGAGGCTAAACGCTATGTTACAGGCTAATCGAACGTTATTGACACCGGCGATGGACCAGCCGTTACAGGATTATACTATCGGGAAGGTACGGCAGATAATGAGTGGGTACGACCTTGCAAACCAGTTAGTAGATGAAGCGAACACACCGGAAAAAGAGCCACGCAAGAGCCATTTCAGGCATCAGGATTAGCGGTTTCGCGCATATATGAGACGTTAAGTAAAAAAATAGCCCAGTATCCGGCGGGATATATGGGCTACAGCGCGGAGTAGAGCAGTCAGGCAGCTCATTGGGTTCATAGCCCAAAGGTCGGGGGTTCAAATCCCTCCTCCGCCATCGAGGAAAAGTCAGTAGCGTTACTGGTGGAAGCTCGTAAAACCACAATCTCCAATCGAAAAGGGAGAAAACAATGCCAGAAGAAAGAGTAGTAGATCCTGACGAAAGCCAGGGAGAAGCAACCCCTGATGAAGATCCCGGCCAAGAGACCGGGGATCTGAATGAGGGCGCCGATGAAGGCGTAGAGGAGGAAGAGGAGCAGGCGGCTGAAGAAGAGTTAGATGACCGAGGATTACCGTGGAAGAACAAGGTAGCAGAGATGCAGCGTAAGCTGGATGAAGCGGACGTAAGAGCAACTACCTTAACGGAACTACTCAAAGAAAAATCAAACACAAAGGAGACGATCACTACCCAGGACATGATCGAGTCGGTGACTGACGCCGAGTTTAAAGCCGTAGGAATTGACAAGGCAACAGCAGATTTATTGCGTAAGTCTCAAGCCAGAGAATCACAGCGAGAAATCGCGAAGAGGATCCGGGAAGCGGACGAAGAGGCCGCGGACAATCTAAAGCAGAGAAAAGAAGTCGAAGATATCCGTATAAAATCTCTGCACGAGGTTCAGAAAGAGTACGGAGATGGCGAGTTTGGAGGCTTAATAGCCAAAGACTCTGACGGCAAATGGCAATGGGACCACACAAGCGAGTTATGGAAGCGGACGGCGGAGATATTTAACAAAAGCTCTGCCCTACAGAATCGACCGGACGGACAGGCAACCTCCTGCCGGAAAGCGATACTGGAGCTGACCCGAGAGAAGTATGGGAAAGCACCGCCAAAGAAAGACTCAAAGCTGAATAAGTCTCAGAAGATGCTTGGCGGCAAAGGCGGAGGTGGAGGTGGCAGGAAGCGTGCCGTAATGGACGCGGATGGCAATTTCGACCATATACTGTCCGAAGCTGAGTTTGACAAGCTGAGCGCCGTTGATCAGCCACGTTACCTAACGGCATCAGTCCTGAATAAGGACACCTGGAAGTAGTTATCGCTCCTAAAAGGAGCATACAATGACTGTAGCAGATATTTACGTGCGCGATGTAGCGCAATTAACCGACCTTATCCCGCCCTTATGGCTGAGGAAAGTTCGAGGCGACGCCAATCAGGAAGAATTTTTCAACGCTTACGAAGGCCCTGAAGGTTCGCGTAGTGCGGTAATTGCTAAAGACCAGTTTCGCACGGAGCCCGGTAATGAACTCAAGATCACCGTGGAAAGTGAACTATATAGCGTTGGGCGTACCGGGACCAATGTTTTAGTGGGGAAGGAAGAGCGTCCCAAAACCAACCAGTTCGGCATCCCGATTGTACAGTACAGACACGCGGAAGGTATTACCGCACTGGGGAACAAAGAGGCGATGGTAGATGAGATCACGCGCGCGGCTCCCCGCCTGGGGCGGTGGGTTGGCAAAAAGCGTGACGATATCGCCTTTGCTGAGCTATTTAGTCCCGCCGCAGCTACCGCAAAGACTATTTTTGCTGGGGATGCGACGCAGACCTCCGAGCTTACCACTTCATGCCGGTTTAGTCTGGACCTGATCAACAGATGTAAGCTGGCAATGTTGCGAAAGGGTACTTTACCGCTGGAAATCTCGGATTCCAAGACCGGCGAGAAGCTGAAGATGTTTGCCTGTATCATCGACGAGATGAGCGCTTATCATATGTTCACCTCAACGGCATTCAAGGCAGCAGTAGAGGCCATGTTGCCTCGGAGTTTCAACCATCCGCTGATTACCGGAGCTTTAGGTATCTGGAATAACGTGCTTATCCGTGGGTACGACTCGATCAATCAGGGTTGTCACCAGGGTACTCCGTTGCGACCCGAGTGTTCTAGTTTGGCTGGTACAAGTACCCATGATAACACCTCCGGAAGGGCTTTCCTGATAGTGGGCACAGAAGATGATCGGCGTGATTATACCAAGAACTTCCCGTCCGCGGGATACGTGTATATCAATGTTGCCGGAACCCAGACCCAGATTCAGTACGACTCGATTCTGGAGGATTCTGACGGGAACGGTTACGGCTTTACGCTTACCGGAACCTTAGCGGCTACTTATGCTGACGGATGTGTCGTGACGGACTACATGAACCGGGCGCGGCTGATCTTCCACGGTGCTGAAATGCTTGGACGGGCATGGGGGATGAGAGACACTCCTATCGCTGACGTTCAGGATTACGGCGAGAAGCTGGGAGTAGGGATCAAGGGCATCTGGGGTAACCGGGTGATCGAGGACTCGGGTGGGGGCGTTCCTAATTACGTTATCGCCGAAGTTTACTCTGACACCCCGAATTACCAGGTGTAAATTAAGGACCAGACCGGGGGGAGAAATCCCCTCGGGAACTGGTCAATTTTTTTAATAAGGAGAAGTATAAATGAAAATCTTATCGAAACATCTTTTCATCGAATATTTGGGCTCGATGAAACAGCAGAATCTATACTATGACGGTGATGCCCGGACGTTCTGGACTCTCAAAGATGGCCGCCAGATAGCCGATTGCCGGAATGAGACTGTATATCGGTTTCAGTTGGCTAATATCGATGACACTGTGCCATTTGTCCCGCAGAGCGAAGATGACTGGGATGAAGTGATCGCCCTGATGGAAGCCGAAGAGCTTGCGCGTGCGGAGATGCTTCGTCAACGGCGTATCGGACAGCTCAAGCAGTTAATCGAGACGGTAGCCAATGAGGTAGATTCCATGGGGAAACAGGCTATTGAGATGACTCGAAATGCCGCTAAGCTCCGTAATGCAGCGAAGGTAAAGGCTTGTACCGCTGATATCTATATTGCCGAGCTGGAGGAGATCGATCCCCCGCCGGAGAAGCCTGCCGAGGATATTACGGAAGAGCCGGTAAACATTATCGAGGATATCGAGAAGATCAGATCAAAGAAGGGTATTCTTGAGTGTGCGGCTGAACTGGGCATTGAATTGCCCGAAGGAAGATTCACGGAGCTGAAGCTGCAAATGCTTGATAAGCTCCGGGAGAATAAATAATAATGATAGAGATAAAACCTTGGTCCCGTACTGGTATCCAGAAATTCACGGATGACGGTAAGGTTTATGTCATAAGCTCTCTAATTTACAAGGCTCGGGATTTACCTGTTCAACGGATGCCATTAGAGCATTTAAATATTTATAATTTATATCCAGAAATAAAATCAACAAGGGATTGGATAGGACATATAAAATCTGTCTTGGAAGCTGATTTAGAGAGACCTATAATCCTTGATGATGATGGATATATAATGGACGGCCGCCACCGAATAGCTAAGGCTCTTTTAGAAGGAGCTGAGACTATTAAATTTGTTAGATTTAAAGAAACCCCAAGTCCTGATTATTATGAAAAGGAGAAATAATAACATGAAGAAACTACTGGCATTAGTAGTGTTGCTGGCAGTAGTGCCAGTAGCGTTTGCGGAAACCCCGTTAGAAATTTATAACGTAACAGGGATCGACATATCAACCACAAGAGCAGAGGGCACTTATGGGTGGGAGATAATTGCCGCAACCAACGATGCGCCGTATTATATTTATGGCAAGATAGATGACAACGCCAATGTATTTACTCCTGATCATCCTGGCACGGCGGATAATCTTTCTGTAATTATCAATGGAATATCAGAGACCCCGGCTATTGTAGCGGGTGATACGGTCACATTCACCTATCTCACGGAGTCAGGAGGAGGGGAACTGGATATTATCGTCCGCTTCCCGGGTATTGGAGTTGATTATTATAGATTCTACGTCAGTACGACTGGAGCATCATTTAGCGATGACTCGTGTGCTACGAAGCTGGCCGGGACTCCCTCTCCGACTCAAACCCCGCTAGGAACTCCCACACCAAGCACCACGCCAACAGTAACCCCCACTCCATCAGTCACACCATCTGTGACCCCCGTATCTGCGAACATCTGGTATCAGGTGGGAGACAGCATCTATCCGGCAGTTGTGGGAAGTGACCTGGACCTTTCAGGTGATATGTCGGTGCAAGGGCAGTTCACGGTAGGAACGATTATTCAGCAGGAAGGGGTGTTTAACATCACGGATGCAGCGGGATCAGATTGGTTTACAGTGACTGCCGGCGACGTCGGCATTGGAACAGCTGCACCAAACACAACTCTACATGTAGCAAGTGCAACAGGAATAACAATTGGAGGCGGAACAGATATTGACCAAGATTTAATTACTGTTGATGTTACCGGTTCGCCAAGATTATGGTGGAATGAAGCTACAGATTCTTTTGAAATGAATAAGAGTCTTATCTTGCCGGGAGGCTCCCTGACAATAGGTAATTATATTTTATCAGAAGACACCGAAGATAACGATGGAATAGAAATGGCTGGGACATTTCACGCGGAAGTCGTAAGTGGCGTCTCGGGTAATATTTGTATTCACGAAGGAACAGAGCCGACGGTTAGCACATCTGGTGATGGGCATAGGATATGGGTAGATATGACCCACGATATCCAATGGCAAAATCAATCAGGTGTCAGCATAAATCTTGCAAGCCAATGGACGACAACAACAGGGAGTGATATTTATTATAATACTGGCAACGTTGGGATTGGAGAAATAGCTCCTACGGCATTCTTGCATATAAATCCTCCGACTACTTCCAAGGCACAGCTACGACTTGAGGCAAGTGCAGGGGTTGATCCATCTACACCAAATTCGGGTGATTTATGGTTTAACGGGACAGGCCTGAATTTTTATGATGGAAGTCTTACTAACGATTTATTGTTAAGCACCAGAGTAGATACTTTGGTATATACAAGTGGCACTCCTGGAGCTGGAGAGTTTACACACTCACTCACACAAGGAACATCAACAGGGAATGTTTACATTGATCCTATTAAGGTTGTAAAAACAAATCTTGGTAGTGGGCAGGCCCATTCGAAAGTATTTATTAATGTTTCATATTACGGACAGGATAATTCATTTTCGATTACTTTGGCACCGAATACATTAACAACTGCATTCATAGATGACATGAGAGCTTTCCGACCAACATTAAATGTGATTGCTTATGTACTAGTAGGCTGGACTTCTGCGGACGTACTTTACATGAATAGGGATAATAATATTACTGGTGATTCACCTTGTTATTTTATAATAGAAGGCCTTGGTACGTATTGAAAATCTTGATAACGTATGAAGAATAAATTCACGAATCCCAATAAACTCAAAAGGAGGTAACATGAAAAAAATAATCTTAATTGTAGGATTACTACTGATAGCGGCCCCGGTAATGGGGGCAACACCGACACCTTCAACCACCCCGACGGTGACTCCGTCGGTTACCCCGACCCCCACTCCAACCGTAACGCCGACACCTTCGGTCACACCCAGCGTGACTCCGACGTCCTCGGTTACACCGACACCAAGTGTTACCCCTACTGTTGTACCGGGACTGTACCCAGGGACGTTTAAGGCCGATATACTGGACATAGCGTTAAAATATGAGTTCACTACTACTGTAACCGATCAGGCACTCACAAACATCCGTACTCAGCAAGCATTTGTTGTGCCGGTGGGAGCAAGGTTCTATGTTACGGATATTAACTGGAGTCTGCAATCAGCGGTAGTAGGTACGCTTGAATGGGACACCGCGACTACGGACGTTACTTTTGATGTGATGAACGCTCCATTTACCGGGCAAGGAAAAGTTATTGGCTTTAAGACGGCCATAACAAGCCTGGATGCCGGTATCAGCCCCGCCCTAACCATAGATCGAGACGCTACGGGTTGGGTGTACCTTGGAGGTCATCTTGAGTGATAAAGCTCCTGATAACTTCATGCAAATGATGATTGACGTTCATCGGGACATGGGCGACACGAAACGGGAGATGGGTGAGATCACGGGAACTGTTAAGGCAATCCATGAGAGGCTTGATAGTATGATTGATGCCGAGGATAAGCGACACAAAGCCCTGGATAAAGCTGTCAATAAAAACACTAATTTCCGGCATTACGTCAAAGGCGCGATAGCTGTGATATTAGTGTTTTGTGGTTATATAAGTTGGAAAGTCAGTAATATCTGGGAAAATATTCAGCATGTACTGGGAGATAATTCTTAATGAACAGAGCAAAACAATCCATCACCCCCGGCATGATAATAATTTTAGTAACCGCCGTGGTCCTGATCGTGGGTGCTTGCAATGAGTGCTGGGCGCAAGAGGTGGCACCGAGTCCAGTGCCCGGTTCAAGTCTTGAGGTTGAGTGGCAATGGGCGAAAGATCATCCGAGGTGGCTGATGCGGGAGTCTAAGCGTGTGGGGAATGTCTTTGCTGATAGGAAACTGGAAGAGAAGGGGAAGATCCCTGGCCCTCCGACTGTTACCGAGTGGGATGTCATAATAAGAACGAAGTCATTTACGAAGTTTACCAATACGGGAGGGAATCAAGTTCGGTTGAATCAGGGGTGGAATTATCACACTGGAACAATCTTCGGAGTAGGCCCACCGGAGCATGTGGAATGGGGGGCAGAATGAGATATTTAATCGTATTAGCATTATTGCTTATGCCCCTGACCGCTATCGCTCAAGTTGATACTTCTTACTATGTTGTTATAGATATAGGAGCAGCGGAATTTACTGGCACAAGTGATGTCGTAGGGGAATGGAATGGCACTCAGACAGAGGGACCGTGGGCATCAAATGATGATGGTACTGCCAAGATTTTTGAGGGTGCAACTCTCTGGACTGCACCGAGTACGTTCCCGGAGCTTGTTGATGGATTCGCTAATTCAGGGAGTTCATGGACCGCTGGGAGTTATATTTCTTGGACAGGGCTGACGAATAACGACTACTCCGATGGTTCGGTGATTGACGGTGGAAGTGCGAGAGCATATTGCATAAACATTCCGGCAACCAGAGATTACCTTAAGATCAGTAATTTTGTTTGTCAGGACTCAACGGATCGAGGGGTGTATGTCAACGCAAGCTCGGACTATCTGACTTTTGATAATTTGATAATTTCATCTTGTGACGATTATGGGATGGTGATTTCTGGAACTAACCCCGACCCAACTAATATTTCAGTCTTAAATAGTACGATATATGATCATCTTACGGCTGGGATTCTTATAGGTGATGGTCCGACTAATGTAACGGTGGATGGGTGTACGATTCATAGCAATATCAAGGGGCTGTCTTTCCAGGGAACTTCTACTGATTTTACACTATCCAATTCAACATTATATTGCCAGACTTCCGGCATCTACTGGGCGAATGCTGAACAGGCCAATCCAGTTATTTTTAATAACACCTTCTATGACAATTTGAGGGCGATGGATGGTAACACTTCTGTCACTACAATGTCTGGTTCATCACAAGTTATTCGCAATCTGTTTTATAACAATCAGGGATTATCGATTTTAGTCTTTGGGGCCACCGGTGGCGGTTCGGATGCTGTAGCAGTTCAATCAAATATCATCTATGATTCTTCCATTGGGATTGCAACAACATCATTTTACCGAAGTGTAGCGGAGATATACAATAATACTATAGCATACTGTCCCACAGGGATATCCATAGGAAAAATAGATGATGAAGTGCAGGCTTATAATAATATAATATTTGAGGCAGGGTATGGATTTAGTTCGGCTACTGAAGCGGCTGATATTAACAATAACTGTTTCTGGTCGATTGCAACAGACATAGCTTTCGGATGCTCTACTGGGGCAAGTGATATATACTCTAACCCAAACTTCACCACCTCCACCACGAATCCGGACGAGGCTGATTTCAGGGGGTCGGTATCTGTACCTCTTTACGGAGCAGGTACATGGACAGTAGGGACATATCCTGATTACACGGATGCAGATAATTTGCCGTTCTGGGAAAACTATATGACTATCGGGGCGTATCGAGGTCCCCTTCCGACCCCATCACCATTTCCGGCAGAATCGCCACCGGCGACACCGTATTTTCCGACACCGAGCCGGACACCGACAACGCCAACCCCTATCCCGACTCCGACCTCTGCATTAACCCCCACTCCGCAACCTACGCCGACTCCAACGCCAAAGGTAATTACTCCTACACCAACTATAAAAGTGATTACCCCTACACCGTCTTTGACACCTTCCCCAACACCAAAAGTAATTACTCCCACTCCGACAGTGACCCCTAGCCCTTCGCCGAGCCCGGCAGATATGAGATACAGAGATTTGACTGCTACAAGAACGCTCTGGGTACACTGGAGCGGCGGAACCGGTCCTTGGGGGCCATATGCGGGAACTTCTTCGTGGCAATACGATAATAACATACCGAATACCGGGGGATACTGGTTAGATCAGTGGGATACTTATTACGGTCCGTGGGAAACCAGGCCAACCAGGTCAATGATGACGTTTGAGTATCCACCGACGGCAACACCAACCCCGGCAGAGGATAGATTCCGCAGAACAGGACTTTTGCTAAAATACTGGTAAAAAGGAAATAAGATGAGAAAAACATTCGGTACAATGAAATCAAGGGTAAGCCGGTTAGCGAATGACATTAGTAATGATGGGGTAGAACGTGGGGGCGAATTCCTGAATGACGCACAGGAATTTATTCAGGGTACTCACCCCTGGTCATTCTTAAAGCACCTTGAAGCTACGATAGACTTAACCGCCAATTTACAAGAATACGATACCCCGGATGGGATGTATAACATATCACGGGTGTACTATAAGGATAGCGACAACACTATCAATAACTTCTTGTGGCCAGCCGGAGATAAAGAGTTTTTGAAATACTATGATGGTCAGACCGCAGATAGCCCTTCGGTATATCGCTTACTTGACCTGAGTACCACCAATTACCAGCCAAGGATTCAAATAGGCGTAGCACCGTCAGCAGGGCATATAGCCAAATATACCAATAAACTGTACCTTGAGCAGTTTAATAAGCTCACAGACCTTACCAGTGACTTGCAATACTCTGATTTGCCGTATGACTTCACCTCTGCACTGGAATTTTTAGCTGCTGGAATGATGTGTCAATCACAGTCTGATATGACTACGGCAGCAGGGTATCTTGCAACGTATAAGATGTTTATTGACGAGCTGATAATGAAGGACGTTAACAGGTATCGTAAGCAGTTCCCGATAGTACCCAAAGTAACTGCCGCACCGCGGGGGTGGGCAAACCGTAATAGATCGGATTATGGACAAAGATGATCGTAAAGATAACACAACTTAAAGGCATAAATCAGGATACGGAAATCGCACCGAACGAAATCGCCGATGGAAGAAATATCATCGGAGAGGCTACAGGATTCTCGGTATGGGGTGGACGTACTAAGTTTATCAAGCGATCACTTCAAGGATATGGGGCAATAAGCAGCTTGTATAGCACTGTATGGCCCGATCGGCATGAAAGCCTGGTAGTGTTCGGTAGCGGGGGATTGCAGGCCATAGAGAGCGGTGTAGTGAAGCACCTTAATTGGGATCAGCGGTTTAATTCTGATCCTCGTAATACCGTTCATTTCACTAAGTTCCAGCAGGGCAGATACCTTGTAGGCAGTACATATTTGAGGGACGCGGTATTCACCTGGGACGGCAATATAGACCGTGACGTAGAGAAGGTAGAAACCGGGGCAATGAAATACCAGTATGTAGAGTCCTGGGGTGGTAGGTTATGGGGATTGGGTGGCAGAGATACCGCAACAGATAATGTATTCCCGATGTTAGCATTTTACGGCGAAATAGACGCATTAAAGATAAATGCCGGTAACTGGCTTCAGTTCCGTGATAGCCCCGCTACGAGTAAGATGGTAGCCATGAAGCCTGCTTCCCGTGATTACAGCTTCTGGTGGGGTGACAAAGGACTTTGGCAAGTTCAACTTACCGGGAGTTGGCCTTTATTCGTAGATCCGCAGTTGATTGACGCGGATTGTGATTGTGTAAGTGCATCAAGTATAGTTGAGATACCCGGTGTAGGGTTTGTATGGCGAGGGGTAAACGACTACTGGATATTAAGCGGTGGTCTGGTACGCCAGATAAACTTGAGTAATGACAGTAGAAGGGCCGATAGAGTCAAGGATAGCATAGCTAGTTGCCCCTTAGACGATCTATTCCGTATATCAGGGGTACCTTACCCAAAAAGACGGTTAGTAATTTGGTCGTTTCCCACGGAAGGTTGTACGCCATCACATCCGTGGCAAAAGCCGAAAGCGGTAGCCTGGAATTACGAGACAGATACTTGGTGGTTAATCGATCAGGGCTGGAGCGGAGCGGCAACAATAGTACACGCGGGCCGGAAAGCTCTGATAGGGACGGATCCGGACGGACTGCTTTATGAGCTGGACCGTAATTTAATGTACGATAAGGACGATTACCTTGAATGGTACGCGGAATTTGACTGGAAAGGACAGGGGGTATTAGAGCAGAAATGGATGTGGGCGGTCCTTAAAAGGCCATTTAGCGGCACGAATAGCGTGGTAGTAGAGTTCTGGGCAAGACATCAGAGCGCAGCAATAGTGAGCGAGTTTACGCTAGATGAGGACTATGATGATGCGAGCCAGTTGAAGCTGACGTATTCCGATGGTTTACAGACGGCAGGTACAGTAACATTTTCCGTGCTGGATACTACGGCATTCCCGGATACGGGAGTACTCAACCTTCCGGCAGAGAATAAGACCTACACCGGCAAGACAGCAACGACATTCACTTTGAGTAGTGGTTTGGGCGTAGCATTAGCCGATGGAGCGGAAGTAAAAATAAAAGACTACGATCCTGGTGGACCGAATGACGCAGGATTACCCCCCGCGCCAATATCGGAATGTAAGATACCGATTAGATTAATGAGCAAGAAGCTCAAGGTAAGATTAAGCAACACTAAAGGGAGTGAGACATATAATGGCCCGGCCGTCCCCATGACGAGCCTCACACTGATAACATCATGATTATTCTCGATCAATACCTATCCGACCCGGTTAAAAATAAGTCGCTTGTGGATATTCTACATGAACTTGACCGTAAGGCCGGAGAGATTAAGATAATAGACAGCAATCCAACTACCCCTCCGGAGAGGGTGGTATTCGCATATAACCGGGTAACAAAACAGATAACCATTTCAGATACCGATGAAATTAGGGTAGTCGGTACGGAGAAAATATAATATGAAGAAATATAGAGAATTTATACTACCCGCAGTCATAGTTTTGATAGGCTTACTGTGGTGTGTCATGATGGCACAGGCTGTTGACTTCACGCTTATGAGTGATGTTACGGATATGACACTATCGGCTTATGTGGGAGATGTAAGTCGTTTCTGGATATGGACTTTATCTTGGGAGAGTTCTATACTTGGAGAATTAGTTGATGATGGATCCCCTACATATTATGATGACTCTGCATGGGCAATACAGACAAGAATAAAACTATTGGTAGATTCAACGGGAACACCTGCACATAATGATGTAGCAGCAGGAACCTATACAATAGTTTCATTTAATAGCGGAACTGCATATATTTATGTTCCTTTTATTGGGAAAGGAACCGCTGGATCATTTTGGCTTGCCAATAAATGGGTATCTCCCGACAGCTACTACTACGTCAGCACCTATAATGATGCCGCTTGCACTGACCTTGCTTACTCTGCTATCGGCAGTCCCACTCCAACCTCAACCCCAAGCGTAACTCCCACACCATCTACTACACCAACCACAACACCTTCAGTAACCCCAACCGCAGTACCAACAGCACAGCCTACAGCCCAAGAAACACCTACCGTCACCCCAGTATATACCCCTACAGCTACGCCATTCTGTAATCCTGGAGATGGTTATTATGCGTGGGATATTACTAATGTAGTGCTCTCTCAGACGAGAAGTGCTACGATAGACGGGATGCAGTACAATTTCGTGATAGCTTCTGATTTGACTTCTTCTTCGGGACATATATACGATTATCGTAACGTCTGGGTAGATGGTACAGAACCTAATTATGGTATAGTAGCAATCAAGATTTCAGGTAGTGCGATAGAGGTACACGCTGGCGATTCGGTCCAGATCACTTCCGGGGGAGAGACTTTATTTGTATTTTTCCCCAATGTAGCTGTAGCAACGACTCTCTATGTAGGTATAAACGGCAGTACCTACTATGACGCTAGTCTTTGCGATCTGGCTTTTAGCTCCGTTGACGTAAAGACCCCAACACCTACGCCCGTACCTACGGCTACACCATTTCAGGCAGACTGTTTGAGTTTGGTATCATATCCACTGACCGCTGAAGAAACCAGTATATATGCGCTTTATAACGCAGATATGGGCGCTATCCTGGATTACGCTAATAACTACTGCTTCCGTAGCCCAGTAGGATGGGGAGATATAGGGGTAAATGCAGTAGGCAATGACCAGTTGAGAGACAATAGTGTAACGAATACTGAGATATTGGATAATACGATCACCACAGACGAAATAGCAGGCCATACTCTAACGAGCTTCAATGTGAATACAACTCAAAACTTTTTCGATTCGTGGGACGTATTCCCTACAGGTTTTATGTATCGATTCCCTTACATGAGCGCATGGGACACCCCGGAACCCAAATGGCAGATAGAGTGCATACCTGAATGGGACGGTAGTACCGATACTGAAGGTGGCTTTAAGATCAGTTGGCACGAAGCAAATGACGATGGTGTAGATACATGGGTAGGCACAGCAATGTTTATTGACCCTAGTAATCACTGGATGAGTATAGGCGGTAATATTCCGTCCGCGCAACTTGACGTAAATGGTCCCGCGCGAATTAGAGGACCGCTAACGATAGATGAGGGCATGGTACAACAGTGGAAGACTATCGCCGATGGAGATACTACTCCTAGAGTATTTGGGACGCGGTATCTCACAGACAATACCTCTACAACTAAAATTACCGACTTTGACGATGCACAATCAGGGCATGAGTTTGTGTTATGGGTAACTGATACCAATACTACTTGGAATGCAATGACAGGTACAATTAACTTCACTAACTGGACTGCTACAACTATTCCGATAGATGTGCTATTCAGGTTCTTACGCAGAGGTGACAGATGGTATGAAACAGGGGTATATGATTATAGTGTTGCCGCGCTTCCAGGAATACCAGATCCGTCAGAAATATACGCCTTTGATGGATTTGAGAATGGCATGAGTGCAGGTGATGGTGATTGGTCAGGGCCTTGGACCGGCAGCAATCCGGCTAAGATTGACACGGATGTTGCTCATATTGGATCTTATGCCGCGCAACTGGGGCGTGGGGGGTCAATGTACCGGGGGATAACTACTACTTCTGGATCTGCGACTATTACACTATGGTATTATGTTGCTTCCGGTTCACCGAACCTCACGGTATATGACTCAATCAATGCTACGACATGGGTAGAGCTTACCAACGCGACCCTGAGCGGCGGGTGGAGTCAATGGGACATCCCCTGGACAACTAATGCTTCTTATAGTACGGAATACCTGAAATTCGTGAATGACTCAACCACATCCAGCTACGTTTGGTTAGACGACATAACCATCGAATAGGAGATAATTACAATGTTTACAGAATGGGAATCAACAAACCACGACCAGTATCTTTACTATGACGGAAAGTTTACCCGCGCGCAGGGGGGTGGTGGAGGTGGAGGCGGTGGTGGGGGGGGGCCATCACCGGAACAGCAGGCTCTTATAGACAAAGCCAACGAAGAAGGTACCCGTAACCCAGGTAATACAGATTACGATTGGCAAGGGTACACAAACGCTCAATCCGGCAATCAAGCTAATTGGTGGGCAAATGATCCGGGGGAGTACGATGCAGTCAAGGCCCGCAATAAATGGACGCTTTCAGAGTTCAAGGATCGCTACAGTAGTTTTGCAAACGATAATGAGCTTGAGGATCAGTATAATATATATACCACCTCTTATGACACTCACTGGGAAAACAGACAGCAAGCTGACGAACAAGGCTTGACCGATACCTACTGGGCAGACCTCCAAAACTTCGTACAATCACAACCGGGGTACGAAGCTATGTCCAAGTATATCCCTGACTACCTAAAAAGGATGACCGCGTATCAAGAGGGTCAGATGGACCCATATACCGGTCAGTTAAGCGTAGGCAGGGCACCGCAATACGATAAGCTGATGGGTCTGGTTGAAGGGCGGATGTTCGGTGGTATTGATGAGACTTACGACAAGCTCGGCGGAATGTACCGTAGCACGAAAGAAGAGTTCCTTCCGGCTATGCGTGCAACGTGGGAAGAGACCACGGAGAAGCCCGCGGAAGAGAGATTAGAGATGCTGGGACTTTCCGGATCAAGTCCCGGTATGGACTTTCTGGCAGGCAAAAGACAGGACTACGCCATTCAAGAGACCGCCGCTGGGGCACAGATGGATATGACCTACGCCGATAAGATGGGTATGGTAGAGCAAGCCCGACAGGGAGCAATGGGGCAAGGCTACGGGATGATGGCAGGATTGATGGGATCAGACGAAGCCCGGCAGAGGACAAATATCGGGACAGAGTATCAGAACTGGCTCACTCACCAGAACGATCCCGCTGTACGCTTGGGGGTGGGTGGTCAAGCCATGAGTACCAGTGCCGGATCGTTGAGCGCGAGTGCGGGGCAGGGGATTCGAGCGGCAGAGATTCCGTTTGCCCAAGGGAGCGCATGGGATATGGCACAAGCGGACCAGGCGTTTATGGCACCGTATTACGAGATGGCCGGACAACCAATATCTTCCGGAGGTGGAGGGAAAGGCGGTAAGTGAAAATAGTAAAAACAAATACCAGAGAGATGGGTAAACTATATGGGGATCTGTTCGTCCGGGTATTCGGCGAGTGGAAACCCCACCGGAACCCGGACCATGTATGGCTATTCGCTAAAGACGACGATACTGATGTTATGGGATTCGCGTGCGGGTGTGAAATAACACCGGAAGAGATATTTTTAATGTTCGGCGGATGTTGCCCGGAATACCGGGGACCGAGAGTAAAGAACAGATTGAGAGAAGTACGGGACTATCTTCATCAGGATTATAAATATATCGTGACTTCAGTAGAAAACACTAATACGGCCATGTTAAGACTATACATAAGCATAGATTATTTAATTTTTGGGGTTAAGATATCCACAGACCAGAAAACATTTGTCGAATTAATACACGAGAAGGAGTAAACACAATGACCGCCACATCACAGATTCCACATGGGAGTATATTAGCTCAGCTTCGCCAGCGGCAGATGGACGAATACGCCGCCGCAGAACAGCGCAAGAAGCAGAAAGCCGCATTCACTAATCAGATGATCCAGCTTGGTGGCATGGCGGCAGGAGCGGCACTTGCTATCCCTACGGGTGGATTGAGCCTTGCTCCGATGATGATGGGTGCTTCTCTGGGGGGTGTCGGAGGCGGTTTGCTAGGCAACGCTATTACAAGCACACCGACAAGCCCGGTCCAAGGAGCTAATGCTCTTATGTCGGTGGGTAATCTCATGCAGGGACAACAGGGATTAGACATTGCACAGCAGAGAGAAAATAGATATGAAGCAACTGGAATGGCTAACCAAGGACTGACCCCTGGTAGCATGATGCAAGTTGGGGCAATGGAGGGTGGTACTGGACAATGGTATGCCCCTCAAACCCCAGCTCAGCCGACCGCCCCGCAGGCCGCCCCCGGCCAACTTAACTACTTGAACCAGCTCACTCAACAGAATGCTTTGACTCCAGAAGCTATACAGATGAATACTTTAAAAAATATGGGTATGCAGAAGTATCAGGAACTGGCTTTAGATGCTCAATATGAGAAGGAGAATCCACTAATGGGAACACGGGATATAAATAAAATGCCAGGTGGTACTGTTACGGATATTACAGAAAAGGGCGGAAAGACCTCAAAAAGTGTTGGAGGCTGGATCAATTCCATAGAAGAAAAGACAGATAGTGGGAAAAGCATATTTAAGTCGAAGTACCAAGCAGGGGATAATCCAATGGATGCAAAAACACAAAGAGTGGTTCAACTGGCTATAGCAAACCCAGATGAGGAAAGCTCTCAAGCAATTATAGAGTGGGCTATAGCCCAAAAACATATCAAGTAATGTCATTTACCAGCGAAGAACGAGATTTTATTGATGGCTGGATGGCGGAGCCACCACCGCCGCCGGTGTCGGAAGACATATCAAAGCAATTGGCGGAAGGCTTAGCATTTATTAAATCCAAATCCAGAACATCCCCAACCCCTGATATTCCTCTAGCCCAACCCCAAACCCCCGTACCCGTAACACAAGGCGGCCCCTTTGGTGGTATAATGCCAGGTGGCGGGATAGGAGATCCCCGGCCTACTATTATGCCTTCCGGCATACCCCGCTCCCCGGCAGAGTTCCCCTCACAGCTTGACCAAGCAGGGCAGAGGTTCGCTGGTATGACTCAGCTTCCCCCTGGTACGCTTGCTGATGAGTCTATGTTCGCTACCCCTCAAGCCCCTACAGGCATACCCAAGAAAGGCAAGCCGTATGTAGGTGGTATATATCCCACAGAAGGAGTTATTTCCAGATCGCCATTCTTATCTGAATTACGAGCAAGAGCATTAGATACTACTCGCCGTGGAGCAGAGTTGGTAACTCTCGGTGCTTCATCCTTCGCCCGTGAGTATGCTTTGGGTAGTTTTGATCCTATACGATTAGCAGAATGGGTATATGGGGATGAACCAGGTAGATTCCGTCAGCAAGCATATAATGATTTAGACAAGGTAGTTACTGCCGCTGAAACGGTTGGTGGGGTAATGGGTAATTTAGCCTTGTTTGATGCAATCATAGGGGGGTCGATTGATCCGACTACAGGAGCAAAGATATTAGGCCCGGTAGCCCAGGCTACAAAGGGAATAAAGATACCTGCTCTTAAAGCCTTAGCCAAAACATCTATTGAGACAATGATCTTTGGTCCCGGAAGAAAACCAGAGGGTGATGATGGCATTAAAAAGAGAATAGAGTCTATCCCAGAAACCGCATTATGGTTTGGGGCAGTAAACTTAGGGGGATTGATAATAGGCCAATCGGCAAGGGTAATCAAGAATAGATTGCACTATAGAGGTTGGCCGAAGGGACTCAATGAAGCTGAACTACGAGATTTAGGGTATAAAATAAGCAAGTTAAGTTATCAGGCCAAGCGGGCAGGGGAGACCGGAGTACCTAACCCATTTAATAAACGAGAACTAAAGGTACTAAAGTTTTTCGATAAAAATAAGAACGTCCTATTTGCATCGGTTAAAGAGGGAAGAGTAGTAGATCCTCAAATAAAGTTCACAGATATATTTAGAGGACCAAGAGAAGCCGTCCCCCCAAGACCATTGGATCAACCAGCAGAATATACCCCCCAAGGCGAAAGACCCATGGGACGTATGGGTAGAGACCTACCCCCCGGAATCCCCCCAGCTCCAGTTCCCCCCTCAGGAATCCCCCAGAAGCCCCCTATTCGCCCCGCTACGCCCTTAAAAGGCGTTACAGCTACCAAAGTCCAGACAAAACCCGCGGATAGCTTGCTGGTTAGTGTTCCACCTAAATTAGTAACTAATGATGGGTATGATATTACCACTACTCCTGAAATCCAGTTTATTGTAGATAAATATGGTGAAGCAGAACATTATCAAACACCAACATTTGATCCTTCGTTTGAAATTGTACAACGAGCAGTCTGGAACGTTAAAAAAGGTGATGAACTGGAACTTGCCGAGCCGGATGATTTAAGTATTGATGGATCCAAAAATTTAGGAGTAGTCCATATATCATCTGAATCAGATTATTGGGGGCAGAAATTGGTTGATGATTATGACAGAGAGGGTGAGTATAAAATAATTGAAATTGCACCAACGGCACAAGATAGGATTATTGAAGATATACAATATGCAATTCCCGATGACTCTGGGGTTAAAAAAGATAGTGGCATATTGGTTACTCCGCGCAAAAAACTTATATATGGAAAAGATTGGGTATTTAAGGGTGAGGAATTTACTGATGCACCAGTAGCCAAGCCCACCAAGAAAGCCCCCCCCGCAGGCGTAACCCACCTAATGCCAGACGGCACAGTAATGGCAGGGCCAGAGCATCCGGGAGCAGTACCTGGGAGTGAGACAGCCCCGGTAGCTAAAGAGCCGTGGGAGATGACACGGGAGGAGTATGTTAATAAATATATTGCAGATGATCGCGCAAAGGCAGAAGAGCGTGGTATTCCGATTATATCAGGAATGGAAGAAGCAAGGAAGATCCGTCCACCAGAGGGGAAATGGTATGGAGTGCATTCAGGCTACCCGGAACTTGGAGAAGGTGGTAAGGTTGCCCACAATCTCTGGGTTACTCAAATTGATGATGACCCAACACGTTGGGATGAAAAAGGTAATCTATGGCTTATAGAGATTAGTGCCAATAAAGGAGACAAGGAACTTCATTATAGCAACTATGAAAAAGACCCAATGTATAATTATGGAATAGAAACGGATTGGGAACAGTTAGACGCTGATGCGGATCAACTAATAGATGATGGCCAAGAACTTGTAATGACAACTCAATATGCCTCGTCTGGTAGTGATTTCGGAGCAGTGAGAGTAAAAGATAATACAGCCAGAATAGTGGGCAAAATTGAGACTCCAAATACTATTGAAGACGTTGCGATCACCGCGAGATTTGAACAAATTGATAAAATTCGTGAAGCGATTAAATCTGGCAAGGAAATTGCACCAGAAATTCGTAATCAATTCCAAGAGTTTGCGGAAAAACTGCCCAAAAAAGAGTCTTGGGAGATGACGCGAGAAGAGTATGGAAATTATTTAAAGAAAGAACATCCTTATGAGACTTCTATTGGACAAAAGATCACAGAGGACTATATTGATAAAAAACATAGGTATATCATAAATAGAACGCTGAACGGCACAAAAAGTATGCGCCATGCAGTACCCCCCAAAGTATTAGCCGACTACCCAGACTTAGCAGAGCAAGCAGTCAAGCCCCCGGGGATACCACAGACAGAATCACCATTACAAGAGATGAAAGGGAAAGGCATAAAAGGATTTGTAGATATCCCCCAAGAAATGACTGTTACCAATGCAGACGGAGTAAAAGAAGTCGTAGAGCCTTCAGAAGCAGCGGTGTTTCCGTTGGGCGGTGGTAAATATCTTGTTAAAGACGGGCATCCGGTAGAAGTCACTGAAGCTGGAATAAGGGAGATGGAGAGAAAGGGGGCGGTATTCTCTGATAAGGCTAACATTGGTGGAGGTGGCCAGGGACCGATCCGGAGAAAACATGAGATTACCAAAGAGGTGGCAGAACCATATAGAATAACTTCCATCAAAAAGATGAAGTCATATCCAGAGTATGTTGAAGGTAAATCTGGAGACCGAGACAAGGCTTTTATTCTTGCCGAGAAGTTGCTCCCACTAAATAAAATAAAAGAAATCGAAGGCAAGTTTGGAAAAAATGTGATATATACTCCAGTAAGAGCAGTTGAAGCATCCGGGAAGAATAAAATTCCAGAGGCCCTTGCGGAAAGAATCGCAACTGTATCGGGTGCGGGATATGATACTGAGATACTCCAGATTAGTTTATCCCATCATACCGGGGCAAATGCAATGCAACGACTACTCAACCGCCCGGTATTTAATGGTGAAGTTTCTGTTGACAGGCCATACGTTATTGTAGATGATGCTATTGGTATGGGTGGAACCGTTGCCGAAAAAGCATCTTTTATTATTGAGAATGGTGGAACAGTTGCAGGGGTTATATGCGGGGGCCAAACTCGTGGTGGCAACTTATGGATGGACAATAATGAAATTCAGAAATTACTGGAGGAAATAAACTATGACAGCAATGAATTTGGCATTGAACCCGAAGCCCTTACAAGCCAAGAAGCAAAATACCTCAGCAAATTTAAAACTCCTGAGTCCTTCAGAAATAGAGTCCTTCAGGAAAGAGAGCAGAGCCTTTCCAAAATGGGCCAAGAAGAGACGGGCTACCAATACCCCGTAGATTTATCCCCCCCCAAGGGCGCGGATCAGGCCATTCCCTCCGGCATCCCCGGTGCGTCAGTCCTCCGTGGTATTCAGAATGATATCCTTCTCCACCGTACTATCCAACAAGGCTTAGGCGGTACGAAGGGACCTTCTACTCCCCCTGATGTCCTCATGAGCATACGCGAGGGCCCGGCTACAAGAGTAACCGCCCAGAACGCACCGTGGAGGCTTCAATCAGCCGATGTAAAAGATGCTTCAGAGAAAGCCACTATAAAGGCGATCAATCAAGAATACCTACACATGAACCGCAGGCAGGTACTTAATGGCATTAAAATTATGATGGGGAAGCTATCCGGCGGTGTCCCCCACTATCAGAACCTTCTGAAGCGATACTTCAGGACTGAATTAGAAGAGAACTCCAGGGGTAGTGAATTTAATATAAATGATTGGCCCGATAAATCGCTCAAACAACTTGCTATTAAATTAGAGATCAGGACTTCCGACGCTATACCCCCGGCAATAAAAGCTAAAGAAGATGACATAGATGCTTTCTGGGAGGGGATTGCTGCCGAGAAACCAAAGCACATTACTCCGATGAATTACTTTACCCCTTTCGATGTGTATTCCCGGAAAGTAAGCCCCTTGACCACAGAAAAGGTAGTGGAACCCCTCCGAGAAACACAGAGAACGATAGCAGTACAAAACATGGATAAGACTGCAGAGATAGATACTATTCAGAAAAAAGCCCACAAAACCGTAGGTGCTTGGAAGAAAGACATGAAGCAAGCCCAATCCCATAAGATGTATAAAGCTACAGAAGGTAGAGACGATCAGAAATTATGGGATAAATTATTACTTGAAGAACAACAGGCGGTATTGGCTCATAATAAAGATAAAGTTGAATTATTTGAGTCTGTGAATGTTATCCGTGAATTAGTGGGAGAACGTCCGATCAAGGAATGGACCAGAGAAGCGTATATAAAACATATCCTAAAGCCTGATATAGCATATCAACTAACCAAAGGTGGAGTATTAGACCCTCAGCTTGCAAAGCTGATGGAGAAGATCCCCAAAACTACTCTATATTTGGGAGCTGCACAGCATAGAATAGACGTACCCGAAGCTATGAAGTCAATGATATTTATGGAGGACTTCTGGCAGTCATGGAGGGTAATGGCCGGGGAGATGATAAGATATAAGAACCTTCGGCTTACGCTTGAGAAGATAAAGCCCTACATGAAGGTGTTAGAACAACACCCAAGTTTCTCCCCACAAGCATACAAGATGTATGATAGGTGGTTGTCCCAAAATATCAAGTTTCGCCCATCAAATATGGATGAAGAACTTAACGGCCTATTTAATGGTATCATAGGATTCTGGAATAAGGCAATGCCGGAGAAGTACCAAAAGCGTATAGGCAATCAGCCATACAAAGATGTGGTAGATTTTTCAAGCCAGGGGATGCACGTCGGGGCATTATCCATGAGAATTAAACCTATCATTAGAAACAGAATACAGTCATTAGGAGATTATGTTATGATGGGTGAGACGGCATATTTACATGGCAGAAATATGTATCACACCGATAGAGGGAAAAAGCTCCTACAGGCATCCAACGTGTTTAGAAGTAGAATATTTATTATTGGCCAGGAAGTCACAAATATCCACAAAGTATTTAATATAATGTCTAAGGGATACCAGTGGTCAGACAAAAAGAACGTGGGGCAATCAATGCTTACCGCATATTGGAGGTATGTAAATAAATATGGCTACAAAGAAGACACCCTCCTGCCGGGATCCAAAAAGAACCTGAAATATAGCCCGGCGGCACTAAAGAAAGCAGAAAAGTACATGATGGATACTCAATGGTCATACTTTAGAGAAGACATGCCAAGAGTATTCTGGTCAAGTACCGGGCGGTTAGCCTTTGGATTAGGTAGTTGGCCCATGAGTTTCTGGACGCGATATATCCCTGAAATAACTCGTAGAACCTTCAAGGGAGTAGATGGCAGGGGTGATCCGGTCCACGGAACAGAGAGATTAGCTGGGTTGAGGTTCCTTATATTACTCGGCGCGATGATAGCAATGGAAGAGGGGACCAGAAAACTATTAAAATCAAGGTATATATCTTATGTCGGAAATGTACTGCCAGTACCTACCTTTGCTACTCCGGGGGGTTGGGGGCCTACTATGAAACTCTTAGTTGGATTGTGGGAAGGAGTAGCAGGGAGAACAGAACGAGTACGGGCGGCGGGGTGGAAATCTGCCAAGAGTTCGGGACTGATTCATATACCAGGATGGTTAGGGGCTAAAGAATTTTACAAACTAATTATCTCCGGGGAAATGGATATTATAGATTATGTATTTTATACAAAAAAACCCTGGGGCAAACAGGAGCGGGCTGAAACTACTCTGGACAAGCTCAGTCCATTTGGGAAAGCCGCGGAATCCCCATCAGGCGTAACCACCCTAAGAACACACCGACCGATATTAAGAAAATGAACTCAAAAGACTGGGCAAAAATATACACCCCATTGATTACCGAGCTGGCTAAAGCTATTCTTGGCTTGATCTTTGGGGATAAAAACAAGAAAGCCGAAATAGTCAAAAAGTTCGGCGGAGGAGGTTATAATGAAGGGACTAATGATTATGATGTTGATTATCACAATTCCAGCGGCAGTGGCGTTCGCTGGTGAAGATACCCCGGTAGTGATCCCGTGGAGTACCATCATTACGCTGCTATTGGTAATCGTAACCGCCGTAGCCGGGGGCTTGGTAGCGAGCTTCCGTAGGGCGTTAAAGGCAAGCTATGAGGCTCTGGGGATCCTGAATGACGCGCTGGAGGACGGGGAGATTAATGATGCGGAGATAAAGCAGATCATTAACGCGTCTGTTAATTGTCATGCGAGTTGGAAGGATGTTATCAAGCGTATCGGAGATCTGATAAAAAAGCGTAATCCGGTGGTATAGTAGTTGACACCGAATCGTACCAAAACGGGTAAATAACTTTTAATTACCCCCTAAAAATAAGGACTGCCTATAATATATTTTCAAGTTAAGCACAAAAAAATGATGATTGCCTATTGACATTTAAGGTATGCGTGGTATCTTGTAGTAAGTCTGGAGACTGCTATGAACGTAACCCACATACCAACAAAATTAAAGCCCCGTTCTTTCTGCGCTCACCGGAGCGTTCATAGTTTCCAGACTATACAGAGAGTTCGGGGCTTTTTGTGTGTAAGGAGGACAGCAATGAATGAAATGCTACAGGGGTCTTTTGAGAGTGCAATAATAGATGGTCCTGTTGACGAAATCAGGGGATATCTCTTACTCCACTTCCACAAAATTAAACATACCGACTCTTTCAGATTGATTGTAGATCGACTGGAGAGGGAAATGGGATTCAAGGATGCTCTTAGGAAAGAAAATACCCGGCTGGTGGAGGGGTTGAAGGATGTACGGATAGTTCTTGGTGACTTCTTAGAACCGTGGAATGAAAGAGAGAAAATGGTAGATAGCATAGCCAAAGAAGTCCTGAATAAACCAAAGGAGGACAGCAATGAGGAATAAGAAGCTAAATAGGGAAGTTAAACGCCCCGCGAATTTTGACTTCCTGATGGAGCGGCTAGCGATTTGCGAGAGCGGATACGGAGGAATCCTGCACAACGGAAACATTGTTGACCGCCGGAGATACCCACAGGCTATCCCGCTACCAAAAAATAGTTTATTCAACACTCCCGAACCGAAAGAGATAATCCGGCAACCACAGGAGGCAAGCAAATGAAAGCAGAGAGACTACTTGAAGCGGTACAGGAATCGCTAACACGGGAATGGGGCAAAAAAGCCCTGGCGGACATTGAACGACTGGACGAATTGATTAAATTAAGGGTGGAACTTAGATCCGAGATATCCAACACCAAGCAAACCAAAACCCAGCAAGCAATCCACCAAGCAGAACAGCTCATTAAATTACTCAAGAGCTAAGGGAGAGTAATATTAATGAATGTTTTGAAAAGGACAATACGAAGGAGAGCAAAACGAAAATATAAAAATAAATTGATGGACGCGAGAATTGTACTAAGAAATAATATGTTTAATGTTGGGTTTATGATGATTAGCGAAACCCAAAGAAAATACGCAAAAAGGATAGTTGGTAACATGTGGTGGGCTGAATATGTTACTACAGATACCCAAATCGGGAGTTTCTGGGTAATAGGGATAATCCCCCATAAGCAGGCAAGCAGATGAAAACACGCACAGAAATAATTGCATGGCTGAACCAAAAGGGCCACAACCTCGAAGAATGCGCGCGGTGCGGAGAAGACGGACTACCGGAAGAGTATGCTGATAAAGGTGATGAGGACTTTGTAGATATTCTTGAGAGATACCGTGATAGTGATAGCCGTTACGATGGGGATAGCCTGTGTTCACCCTGTACCTTAGACGAGGACATGCGTGTCCATAACCGGGAAGCGTTCATCGAGCATCATGGACGCTATCCGAAACCGTGGGAGAGATAACCACCGCAAGGCAAAAGCCAAAGGAAGAGCAAGATGAAAAAACCAGACCTTAATAAACCTGCATTTTCTATATTCCCCGAAGCAAAAAGAAGGATTTTAAAAGGAGAATGTGCAACGTGTGGCAAAGAGATTCAGGAAGGGTCATTCAGGGATGAATTATCCATAAAAGAATATGGAATTTCTGGAATGTGTCAGTCTTGTCAAGATTCTATATTCGGGGCATAGAACCATATTCCACAAAAAAGAAAGGAGATAAGATGAAGGATAACCATACACCGGAAGGAGAACAATTAATCTTTGACCGGGAAAATGTTGGAATCGTATATGGACAACACTACGGATTATATATGTATGAAGAGGGGTCAATATTAAATAGTGGTACGATATGTGATGTACCATGTGATTTAATTGACGCAAAAGATAAGGCCCGTTTAATTGCTGGATCGTATAACAGCTATAAGAATAACTGCGGACCCCACGCCGTAGAGTGTGCGGAGGGGGATCTGTTGGGGGAGTGTTTGAAGGCGATATATGGGGCATTAGGAATATCAACCCTATGGGCGTTTGGTGGGGGAGACTGGAAGGGACACGAAGGGGAGGCAGAGGCGTTAATGGACATGGAAAAGAGCTTTCAAGACATACTCGCCAAAACAAAGGGGGAATAAGATTATGGAATATGTAATTTTTGACATGGACTGGCTGGATATACCAATTCAGGATTATCCAGTTGGGGACCTTGCAATTTGTCACGACCCACAACATCGGCTGGGAAAAGTGACATGGGCGGTTGTAAGGCCCTTCGCCGAACCCCCTCCCCAAGCACTGGGACTTTTCTGGGACAAATCAGAGGCTATTAGATATGCAGAGTCATTCGGCTCAAAGGGGGAATAAGATGAAAACAGTCGTAAGGCTAATGAAGGGCAATGAAAAGCGCAAGTCAGACTGTCACGATCATGCTCTCTGGTTACATAACTACTATGGGGATGCGATAGTCGTATTGGAAGATGGTAGCCGGGTCAAGTGGCCCCGTCACCTGGTAGCGGATGATGCTACCGAAGAAGAGAAAGCAGAGTTTTATAACCGGCTCACAGTAGCCAGAAAAAAGGAGACAAGCAATGAATGAGATACCGGAAATGATCCCGGAGATTATCGAAACCGCAGAGTTAGCCAAGATGAGGGCGATTGTCCCTACCTTAGTAGATAAGGCGGTTGCGTTTCAGGTTGAATCTGATGAAAGCTATGAGAAGGGGAGTCAGGTACTCAACTATCTCAAAACCCAGACCACCAGCTTGGACAAGCTGAGAAAGCATTTCAAGGGACCGATCCTTGAATCAGGCCGGCGTATAGATGCCTTTTTCAAAGAACTGACTCATCCTGCTAAAGAAGCCATCGAGATAGTAAACGATAAGATGGCAGTATGGTGGAGGGTCAAGGAAGAGGCTCGGCAGAAGGCTTTGGATGAAGCTCGTATAGCTGAAGCTGAACGCATGAAAGCCGAGCATGAGCGAGAGAATATCCAGAGGGACATGGAAGCTGAAGGCGTAGAAGTAGAGGAAGAGGATCTGCCAGAGATGCCCCCGGCAGTTATCGTACCGGAAGCCCCTACCGCCAGCGGTACTACGATCCGTAAGACCTGGGCCTTTACGCTCATGGACCTCAAGAAAGTACCCCGTATCTACCTCAAGCTGGACGAACAAGCTATCAGAGCAAGTATCCGTGATGGCGTGAGGGATATACCGGGCCTTGAGATATTCGAGGAAGTAAATTTTTCAAAGCGAGCCAACCGGGCGTAAGCCTCGGAGGGAAGTGAAAATGAAAAGATGTTGTTTTAATTGTGATTTTTCAGAATGGCTCGATGGGCCGGAGTTTCACCTTGATAGTAAAATGCACTGTCGATTTCATGCCCCACAGAGGGTTCATGGAATAGGAACAGGATGCACGGAAAGTATGTGGCCTGTAATGACAATGAAAGATTGGTGTGGTGATTTTATTAAACGAACTGATAGGCCGAAAGGCAAAGGAGAGTAGCATGACAGCAATCGCTAACGCAGTAATAGAGAAGGTGTATGAGGGTCCGTCCGGAGTAAGCTCAGTCGGTCCGTGGCAGATTTACAACTTTAAGGTCGAGGGGCGTGATGAGAAATTCACCTACTTCGGTGGCGAGGGCAAGGCCGTTCCCCGTGTGGGGATGATGCTGGAGGTGATCCAGTACACCACCGAACAAAACGAGGGTAAGGACGGTAAAATATACGACAATCACACGGTGAAAAAGCTCCAGACGGGCCAGAGTGCCACTCCACCCCCTCACGTCGCTCAGCATGGCGCTCAGGACCCTAAAAAGGCTACGCAGGTGGTCACAGTCAACAGGAACAGCACCAATATTCAGGTGGCTCTTAATGGGATATGCCACGGCGCTGAAGGTATTGTGAAATGTTTGGGGCAAAACCCGAAAGCGCTCGAGCTCGCGGATGCCTGTATAGCTATCTACGAGCATTTCAAAGAGTTCGCTGATAACTACCGCGAAGACCTGTACCAGATCCAGCACAAGATGGACGGTAGTGGTATCCCGGATGACTTCTGGGCGTGGCTGGTGAAGGAAAAGAAAGTCGGCGACAGGAATGACCTGACCCCCACCACTACGGCCTTCACCCTGAATAACTGGGGCAAGGTCGTCAAGTGGTACATTGACTCTACCAAGCCGGTGAAGTCCGAGCAGATCCAGCAGGAAGTAAAGGACGATCGGGGTATGGACGAGGGGAACCGTGAGTTTGAGCGGCAGATGGAAAAGACCCCCGGACCGGGAGACACCAAGTTTCCGGACACATCCGAACCGCGCCCGGAAGATCTCTGTCCGTGGTAATTAACAGGGGGAGCTGGGAATTGGCCCTGCTCCCCATCGGAGGTAGTTATGGATTTTATTGAAACTCGCGAAGACCTACAAAAATTAAGCAAGATACTCCACGACAACGCTTGGAAGTATTCTAAAGTACGCCATGAATACGGCCAGATGAAGTGGAAGGTAACAATTCTTTTGGCCGCAAAACAGGATGACGAAGTTTATAGGAAGGCGTCATTACAAAAACAGACCCTACTACTTCTCCATCAATGCCCGGAGGATCGCAAAGAAGAGGTACATGGCTACGTCAGGAAGATGATCGAACTAGAGCAGGACTATAAGGCATTAAAGCTACTGGTGGAGGCTACAAGGACTCAAATCAGCCAGCTCCAATCGCTTATGAATTTTGTGGAACGTAACGAATAGGAGGCTAAGATGCTAAGAGACCATAAACATATCTACGATCAAACGTGTGGACTTGGGATAGACGGGGGGCTAAAAAGGATGTGGGACCAGCACGACAGAGAACAAGCATTGAAGCCGTCGATATATGATAATTGTGATGATGGGAAGAACCATCCTATAGTAATCGGTTCTGATTTATCCGAAGATATTCAAGCAACGGGTATGTTTGCCGAGGATACGACAATAGCGTTTACCACAGAGAAAGAACTCTACCGCTATGCTCCGGGATTCCTACCGCCAATAGAGCAATGGAGCAAAGCAGCGCAACTCAATATAGCGCGGATGCTCAGGAGAGCGTAATGAGTAGATTACCTAAATTTAGAGCATGGGATATACAGAAAAAAGTGATGTGTGATGTATGGGATATAGGCTGGAAGGCCTGGGACTTACCAGATAATCTACTCAACTACGTCACGGTATATCCTCAGAAGGACGCTGATGGAACGTATGAACTACTTGAGGGTGAAGTGATTCTCATGCAATACACCGGCTTGAAGGACCGTAATGGCGTAGAGGTGTATGAAGGGGATCTGGTACGGATTGAATATAATAATGGTTACAATATGGATGATTTTGCCGTAGAGTGGATGGATAGGTCTGCTATGTTTGTTATTAAAAATGATAAAAAGGGATGGGATGGTTTATATCGCTTAGACGGCATTGCAGTAAATGCAACGAATGGGAATAAACTTGAAGTAATCGGCAGCAAGCACGAAGGGATAAAAGGAGAGTGATATGAAAAACAAGATTAAATGTGTAGGGGACCGTATATATCCTGATATGTTAAAGAAGTGGACTCCATTGCAACTATATGATTATGGGTTTGAAGTATTATTTGTGCCAAAAAGGATGTATTGGATTTGGTTCATAAAAAATACCGTTGGATATATATGGTCTGCTTTCTTTAGTCATATCCAAGGTCTACGCCGCTTTCGCAAAGAATTTAATGAGAGTTTTAACAGGGCATATACTACCGACGATTGGATGATATTACAACACAACGGTGAAGTTTTACGCTGGGAGATAATAAAAGAACAGCGCAAATTTGGGCTCAGGAATAAAAAATAAATAAACTTACTTGACAACCTCCGGTAGTGTGGTATGTTGGTTCTAGCATGAAAGAATATCAAGCTAATATAGTCACGTTTATTGCCCCCAAAGGTGGAAAGTCTACCAATCTTGGTATTCTTTCATGCTCATCTGCGGGGGCTTTTTTATGCTCTCTGCCGCTACAGAGATCAGGGAGTATGATATGAGTCAAGGATGGGTATCGTTATGGCGAGAATTGTTTGAAAAACCTATATGGTTAAAATCGAGTCCAGAGCATAAAGTTATTTTGATTGCTCTCTTGGGAATGGTAAATCACGAACCTAAAGAATGGGAGTGGAAAGGTCAATTATGCAGTGTGGAACGCGGTCAAAAGATCACTTCTGCCAAGTCAATTATTGAGGTTTGTGGAGATGGTGTCTCAAGGCAGAATGTGAGAGGCGCATTACTAAGATTTGGAAAACTCGGTTTTTTAACCATCGAAACAACCAAGGCGGGAAGTAAGATAACTATATGTAATTACAAGAGTTATCAAAACCACCTGAACGGGGCTAACCAAGACAGTAACCAACAGGTAACCAACGATCAACCAACGGGTAACCAACGGGTAACCACTAACAATAATGTTAATAAGGATAATAATGTTAATAAGGAAATAAAAATAAGTACCCTCTCAAAATTCATTTCAGCTAAGAATGATATATTATCTCACGCTAAAGAACTATATCCCGATAAAGATAATGATACTGCCATAGCGGATTTTATTGAAGCGTGTGAAATCAAGGGATACAAATACAAGATGTTTGATAGAGCATTCTACAAGTGGGTCCGGGAAGACAGGTTTAACCAGTACGGACAAAAAAGCTCCGGCCGGAAATGTAATGGCGCCGAAGAAGCAATGGTAGTCCGGCTGGTATCATGGTGGAGCATCATAGGGACCAAAGAGACCTTGGAAGAGATGGACAGCAAGGCCCGGAAAGCAGTCAAGCAGTATGGTACAGGCAGTATAAACCATGCACTAAACAAAATGAACAACGTACCACGCCCGAACTTAACTAATTTTTGGGCAGAGGTAAAACGATAAGGAGGCAAGAAAATGCCAGAAGAAATTATAGAGCGTATAGAAGCACTGGAGAAAGAAGTAAAGGATCTCCAGAAGAATGAGAAAGACAGGTTATCGCTTATAATAAAACAAAAAGATAGGGTAAGCCAAATTCATCAACGGGTTGTAGACCTGGAATCCGAAGATGATTATGAAACTCTTGAACGAGTAATAGCCGTAGAGAAAGGAGGCAAGCAATGAAATTAGAGCAACTGATTGAAGTGGCGAGGAAGGGGGCGGAGTTAAAACATCCCAGGCTCAGAGGTGATATCATTGAAATTGGTCCAGGCGATATATTTGCCAGAAAGGATTCATACGATATATTACCCCTCGGAGCAGAACTATTAGACAACCGCTGGGAGATAGCCACCCCCCACCCCGGAGCGTGTACTAAATGCAAGGGGATGGGCTATTTCTTTGCAACGAATAAATTAGGGAAGGCGCATTGCCCCTACTGTAACGGAACCGGAGACAAACCCAAGCCCGAATCCCCCTTCAAAGTCAAGGTGGTGCGGTGTAGTAATTTTTTGTACTGGCATAAGGATAATATTGGGGAAATAGTTATTGCAAGAGAACCAGACCCACCCGATGATTACTATGTCGTGCACCACGAGGGTGGAATTGGAGGGGTCCCAAAATCCGACTGCATCCGAGTCCCCGAAATCAAGGACGGCTGGCGTTTGTTGCTACATGATGAGTTTGGGGGGATATTGCCGGAGGGGTATGAGGTATATGAAGTTGGGGGAAAGTGGTGTCGAGGAAAACGAGTAGGCAGAAAACAGTTTGTTGTAGATATCTACATCGTCCCAATAGAGCAACCAAAAGAAGAACCCCTCACCCGTGATGAAGCGCATGACCGTGCTATTTGCGAGCGGATAGACAGAGGAGATGGGTGTTATGGTATCGTATGCGTATCAGATGATTGCTTGTTTAGAAATGGGGATATGCCCTGTCCATCCTGTCGCCATGGCGACGGTCCAAGCTCATGCGCAACACAAGCCCGCAACTGGCTAAAAGCCCACCCCAACCCCGAAGTCCTGACTGTGAGGATAAAATCAGCTGAGAGCTATAGACCATATAAAGCGGGGGAGATTTATTCTGTTAAAGTATACATACCAAATGATAAATATTGGATAGTTGACAATTATCTAATGGATGGGGTATATAAGTACATACCACACTCCGATACAGAAATAATCCCCCCAATCCCCGAAAGCC
>SDBT01001218.1_pt1 | contig 44554 bp, 45 predicted proteins | sample 2277101 | NCBI WGS metagenome assembly SDBT01 (sample SAMN10404973, study PRJNA504765) | marine sediment metagenome | isolation source: marine sediment core GS10_PC15, 103 cmbsf | place: Arctic Ocean: Southern Knipovich Ridge | collected 2010
ATATTCACAATTTATATTATCGAAGAAAGTATTCAAGAAAATAAAAAATGTTGGAAGAATAGTTATGTAGACGATTGTAAAACTTGTACTGAAGCTAAATGCGAAGAGGGAGCAAAAAGAAGGAAATATTTTAAATATTTAATAGAAGAAGAATTGGGAGACGATGTTCTATTAATGGAACAATTTAATTTCTCATTTCCAGCGGTAGAAGAAGAGCTTCTTATTAAAACTGTAATAGACGATATAGATTTAATACTTATTTTTCCCGAATCTACAGGTTCCATCGATGAATTTATTGTTTTTTCCAGAGAACATGAACTTGCCAAGAAATTAAGAGTATTTGTAAAACCCAGATATCACCCGCTTTACTTCGATAAAGTTTCTCAACTGAGAGATAGAATTTTAGCCTTCGTTTCAGTTTATGGGCATGTATATTGCTTTAAGGATGACGAACAATTAGTTGAGATAATTTTCAAACTCTTAGGGAGTTATAGGAGAGTGAAAATTTTGGAATCTTTTGAAGATTCTGATTAGGATTTAAATTATTTTAAAAATGTCGATACCTATTTATAGAATAAAATGCAAAAATATTTTAGGTCAAAATTATTTGATCAGATCAGTAATATTTAAATAGGTAAAATCGTATTTATCTATGATGTTAAAAAAAAAGAGGTGGGATAATATGGGTAAATCGGATTGGACTCCGACAGAGATAGTTTTAAAATTAAGGCGTAAGGAGCGAACCCTTAATACTCTTGGAAATACAACGCGGTTAAGTATTCTTTATTTGTTACACAAAAGTAAAGAAACCGGTGATGAATATAATTTCAACCACATTGCAGATAAAATCGGCGTAGATAAAAGTAAATTAGCTTATCACGTTGCACTTTTAAAGAATAGTCATTTTATTAGTAACGAAATGAGATTGGAGGAAAAAAAAGGGAGGAAATTTTCTTTTTATTCGATCACAGAGAAAGGCGTTAAAGCCGTTGAAATGATTGAGAAGATTGACGCTTCTAACGAAGTTGACGAAAACCAATTAGACGGAATTATTGATTGATTTTTGGATTATTAATTTTTTTTTTTACTTTTTTTGGTTAAATATTCTATTTCTACGATTTTTAGGAAAGGAGGATAACTCCAGCCACAAAAATGTATGTGGATTAATGTAAAAAATTAAAAGTATGGAAATAAAAGGTTGTTTGTGGAGTTATAAAGTTGTTTTTGTGGCATCAAAAAGGTGTTTTATTAATAGATTTGAAAATTTATTTAATAAAGATAGGTTTCAAAAGATTTACATAATGGTCTCTAATTGAATATTCTGCAATTTTGGTGCTTTCTGATATAATTTTTTGAGTTAATACTGCTTTCTGGTTATATTCTTTAGCTAAAAGTCTGTCAGCTAAATAAATAGTTGCTCCTGTTAAGATAAAAGGATTTCTGCCTCCTCGGCGCGGTAGAGTTAAGAGATTCAATATAGTACGACATTTATTAGTTATTTTATTTTGATATTCCTTTTTTGACCATATAATACCTTTCAAAACTAATCGTGCTTCTAATTCCTTATGATTTATAACTTCACTTATTAACCTTGTTAAATAATCCTCACTTTTATGAGGGGTAGATTTATTCATTATATGTCTTTTATAAGTTACACCATCCCTTAAAATAAGTCTTGAGTTGACCCTATGGCCAAAGTTTTGAAACGCATTTGCTATTTCAGTAATTGTAACAGGAGCGTTATGATTTTCTTTTCGAGCCGCTTCAAAAATACAAAACGCTATTAAAGAGATATTGTTAATTATTTTTTTCTCATTTTTTATAATTTTTTTATAATAAAAAGCTGCCGTAGTGCGAATATTTTTATTAAGTTGTAAATAAATTGATATTTTATTCAACAGATTAAAAATTCGATATTCAGTTTCGTGGTTTTTTATCCGTATAAAATGAGAGTTCTTCTTTAATCTTCTAAACAATTTTTGCTCATTTGGATGTAATAATTTTCCAAATTTATCTTTTAGGAATTTAGAATTTTCAAACCCTATACATGAACCTAATCCCCCTACAAAATTAGCTCGCTCTCCCAGTTCAACATACTGTTTGTTTAAGTTATTTTTCGAGTTTTTATCACTGATTAAATATGATGAATCTCCAAATATTTCAGTTATAACTAGCCCACATTCTTTACAAATGCTTTCGAAACTAGATAAAATAGTGATTCCACCGCATTCAGGGCATCTATCACGATTATAACCTTCATTTTTACTTTCTACGATAGGTAAACACCTCATTAAAATTTTTAATACTATAATATCGGTAGGTATTTATGTCGATATTGTGGAGAGAAATTTCTTTTAAGAGGAATTATCTTCTATAGGGAAGGAGACGTAATTGAGAGTAAAAGTAAATTCACCATACTTTTTACAGATTTACTATGATTTTAAGAAGGATTTATAAAAACTAAGAGAATTTATCAATGCCTTATAAGGCTTATATAGAATGTGTTGTGCCTATATCTCAAGAATATATAAAAAACAAGGATTTTTTATACTTTTTTTTAAAATTCTTTAAAACAGAGACAAAATTAAACAATGATACTCAATAATTTAGAGAAAACTATTCAAATTAAAATTGTTTATTATGGTCCCGCGTTGTCAGGTAAAACTACCTCTATGAAATCTCTATTTAAGTATTTTGCAAATGATAACAAAGTCTTATCTATTGAGAGTTCAATTGGTAGAACACTTTTTTTTGATTATGGAAAAATAATGCTTAATGATGCACCTTGGAATTTAAAACTTCACATTTATTCTACTACTGGTCAAGACTTTTATATCGTTACAAGACCAACTACGCTTAAAGGAATGGATTGCTTAATATTTGTAGCTGATTCCCAGAAAGATACTTATGCTCGTAATATCATATCGTGGAATGAATTGAAAACATATTTCTCTAAAACTTTTATGGATATTCCTATTGTATTATGCTTCAATAAACAAGATATACCAGAAAAATTCAATGAAAATAAGTTTCTGGAAGAGGTTGATTTTGCTCAATATAAAAATATTGATTTAGAACATACTATTGCGACAACTGGAGCGGGCATCTTAGAATCTTTTGAAAAAGTTCTAACTCTGTTTTTTAAAAACATGCCTGTATATTAGCATTGATTTCTCAATCAAAAATAAATGCCTTTTTATATTTTACATGTAATTGTATTAATGCTCTATGAGCTAGAAAAAAGGTTATGTTTCTTCATGGGGAACATCTGACTTTTTCTCAACAAAGGTTGTTTCAGATGTTCCCTTTACATTAAAGTTGTTTTAATAATTAAATTAAAAAATAATGTAAAAAAGAAAATATTAAATACAAATAAAATATGACTCCTGCCACACCCTGGATTTTTGTCTTTTGGTTAGTGTACGCAAGTACACTCTGATTTTGCCCTACTTATCCTAATTTGTTTTGGACCTTGCTTTGGTCTTGTTGGCAGGGGTCTCCTTTATCAATTAAAGGAAAGGTTGAAAATTGGTATAAATTTTGGAATTTAATAGAAATTGCCAATTTTTTATATAATTAGAAGGTTACAATATGAAAGAATATTATTCGATATCACTTGAAGATGAAGAAGCTCAAGCTCTATTAGATATTACTCTATTAACCGATGAACCTATCAAATCTTTTCATTTTAATGGTAATATTGATGGCGCAATAGAAGTAGATGAACTTGATTATAGAGAAATGTTTTGGTATGATAATCATCATGTAATAGGGCTATATTTTTCAGATTCAAAAATAAGTATACTACCAGAAAGTCTTGGAAATCTGTCATTTTTACGTTTTTTAGTTATTAACAGTAGTTCAATTCAATATATCCCTTTTACAATTAAAAATCTCAAGAATTTAGAATTATTTCATTTTTATTGTGATCCAGAAATAAATCCTGAGGTTTCTATAGATTTTCCTGATATTTTTAAATATCTTACATCTTTAAAATCATTTGAAGTTTCCGGCTATTATCTTATTTATATTCCACCTTCCTTTTCAGAATTAGAAAGCTTAGAAGAACTGATACTGGAACATTGTTTAATCTCTTTTGATCATTCTAATTTTATACGTTTTAAAGATAACTTTTTATCTACACCTGTTCTAGAATTGCCCATTGATTATGGAAAAATGAAATCCTTAAAAAAGAAAATTATAAAAAATATCGGATTATTGGACATTCAAACTTAAGGCTTTTAGACTCTCAAAAGAAGTAGAATTATATTCATCTAAAAGGTCTAGGTCACTCAATTCTTAAAGAATTTAGCCCAAATGATGGGATTTAATTGGATTAGGATAATGTTTTCAATACAATCTACTGGTTTAATAAAACTAAACAATTTGATTAAGTTTATCATGTTGCATTTAACCGTTAACCAATGTAGGATCGGATTAAAATTAAGGTTGTTAATGCAATTAAACTAAAAAATAATATAAATATAAAAAAGGTAATTAATTTTCATTAATTTTAGAAAAATTAATGATTCCTTTTTTAATTAAAACAACGATTACAGCGAATGCGCCAACACCAATAATGGAAACCATTAAAATAATAAACATGATATCTAGTTCGGTATCTTTGTCTTTATCACCATCATCTCCTCCCCCTCCAGATGATCCTCCACCTGGACTTGGGGTAATCAATGACATTGAAAAAGCAGGATATTCAACACCATCAGCCCACAAGTATAAATATACTTCGTCTAATATACTATTTTCATTATAACTAACGTCACCTAGTATCCAATCTGTCGTATATGGTTTATGAAAATTAACCAGTAATTCTGTTTTTCTGGAATGCCAATAGTATCTAATATTACTGCTATATGAATCTGATAAATTAGCATTTCTTAAGTATAACGCAGTATATTTTGGTAGAAGGAGAGGAATGAGATATGTTAAATTATGCTTTTGTGTATAATTTAATGGTTCCCTTCGAAAGGTTAAAATGGAAGCGCCATCAGGTATTGCTCCAAAATTCTGATTAGTACTGGTCCAGTTCCACATATCATATTTTATCTCCCAATGAGTAGAATTTTCTGTAATTAAAGAGATATTTATTTTTGTTTTCTCATTCAATCCCATATCAGGTATAAAGCCAAATTTTTGTTCCCATTCGGAGCCAAAAACCCTTTCCATTGCGGTGTGATTTATTTCATCAATTTTCCACGAAAATTGGTCATTTTCATTAAACTCTAGAGAATAATTTACATCTTTCAGTTCGTTAAAAACAAATAATATTGCGATTGAAGTCAGTGGTAAAGTAGCATCGTATAAATTGTAATTCGTCATATCTCCATGGTCGAGACCAATGATCGGTTCAAATCTATCTAAATCATTAACAGTTTTATACTGGAATTTAATAGTCCCATTCTCGTATAATATTACTTCGAAATCTCCGACCAGTTCTTCATTACTATAATCATATGCTTGATAATATTCAATTACTAAATATCTATTAGGAGCAGTACCAGAAAAATTATAAAATACATCTCCACCGCCGAAATCAAAATCGTCTAAATTTAAATCCTCACATAATAATGCAATACAATCTATATTTTCTGAATTTTGACTAGGAATTCCATATAGCCAATCCTCAGTATCTCCTTTATTAGTAAAACTCATCCATCCATTAGAGCTAACATAAATTTTACTATAATTTGTCTCATAAAATGTAAAGTTCCATCCATCCTCAGCAAAAATATCGAGTACTTGATAATCATCATCCTCATTAGAAATAGAAGTCATATTTGTACCAGTAACGTTAATTTCAATCCATGAATATTCAGCATTGGGATTCATAATATATCCATCGCCATTTGCAGAGATTTTAAGATCATTAATAGGAAGAATATGAGTAAATTCAACTGTTTCATCTTGAAGTTTTAAAGGATTATTTTCATTCGATACGTTTAAGATGTTGGAGGGAAAAAAAATTGACAATAGAAGCAATCCAATAAATAAGCCTAAACAAGTTTTATTTCTTTTTGTCATATAAGCCACCAGATTTTAATCACCTAATTCAATATTATTTAAAAATTGAAATAAGTTTTTTTCTGAAATAAATGGATTTGAATAATAAAGAGTAATTGTAATATATAAAATTATTGAATACTCAATGAATTTTATATCTATTCTATTAGATAAATGCGTTATGTACCAAAAAATCCATATTCCTAACCATATTATTAATCTCAGCGATCTAGAGATAATTCTAATTCTACAACTTTTAATATTTGATATTAGATAATGATACAAAAATTTTAGTTAACTAAATGAGATCTTCCCTCAAATTATAGTTGGATTTAATTAAATTCAAGAAAAATATGGGCTTCAATAAAATTATTTCAGGTTATTACATTTCAAAATTCTAAAAAAATTTCTAAATTAACACCCAGTATCTGATAAAACTCTGGATAATAATAATGTATCCATTAACTAATGCTTGGATCGGATCAAAACTGAGGTGAAAAATTATAATAAAAACCTTGGATTTCATTGATATAATTTGTAAGGAAAAAAATTTTGATACAATTCCTCCAATAATAGGGATTCTTTTCGCAGATTTGTTCGGCAATGCTATTTTGACTTTTGAATATAATAACCATAATGGTAAATATGGTCCAATAAAGTCCTATTTAATAAGTGAAAATAATTCCGTAGAGATTGATTTAGTTTCAGGATTTTTTAGTTCCTTTTCCACATTTGCATCGGACACTAATATTAAGGACTTAAGTCATTTAGAAGTTCACGGGAGTAATTATAAAATACAGATACATTATTTATTTGATAAATTTATGGTTATAATATTTTTAAATTCAAATACTTATTTATCCTTAAAGCACCATGAAGAACTGTTACAATATTTAAAAAATGAGTTGAAAAATAATGAAATTATGCTAACTAATTTTAACGACAAAGAATCAAGAGTTATGAAAAAAGAATTAAAGAATAAAGGTAATATTTGGCTAAGAAAATTCAATAGAAACTATACAGAAGATTTTAAAAATGGATATCAAATGAGATTTAGTAATGTAGAAGATTTCGTTGAGAAATTAGATCCTGTTATAAAAAAGGAATTAAGAGGATATTTCCCAAAAATTCCTAAAGATACACTTAATGATCTACGACGAGAAATTAAAAACAAAATTCAGGATAAAGCTCTTGATTTGGTTTATGAACTTCTTAAAAATGAAGAATCAATGAAAAACACTATTTAAAAAGACTACTGTGTGCCTGTATTAATATCTATTCCAATATTAATTCCAGGTTCTAATTTAAACTGTTTAACGATGTTTTTTTTTATTATTACGCCTTTTGATCCTCCACCGACTTTAATTATCTTTCTTCTCATAAAGGTGGATACATCTAGGGGATTTTCACTCTGTCTATATATTTGTTTAAGTTCAATCTCAACTGAATCTCCAAGATCTATACCTAAGTCATTCAACATAGTCGGAGATATTGTAAAACCGATTGATCCTCCAATAGAAGTTAAAGTTACTGTATCTCTCAACTTAAATCACCGTTATTCATTGTTGAAGAAATTTGATTTTAGTTTAAATTAATATTATAAAGATAATATGTTTTACAATTTAAATATTGGAAAACATTTAAGAAATTAGATAAATCTTGTAAATATTCTGAATTCTCTTTATTATAATAATAAATAATTTTATTTTATATTAATAGAATATGATTATTCTTGATTTTATTTTAGTTTTATATTATCTTTTCTTAAAAACATTCGGGAATACTCGACGAATATTGAGAAAAATATAAGATTTATATATAATTTTTATTAATAGTATATTAGTAAAAACTACTTTTCAGTAAAATTTAATTTTGAAAACAAAAAAGGCAAATTTCATGATAAAATCGGACATTAACAGAAGAAGAGATCCTACTGGTGAAAGAGAAGGAAACGGAGATAATAATGAAGATGATGACTTCGATGAATTTAAGAAGTGGTTAAAAACCTTAAATATTTCTCAATTGCAGGAGGTTTATTATCAACAAGCGTGTGAACTAAACAAGATACGAGATATTATTTTAGATTCTGTTAAAAATTCGAGAATTAAAAAGGTTTTGAAAAAAATTGATTTTCTATTCTCTAAAGTGTTTAAATCTTGATTTGAAATGCGGTGATAAAGAAAAGTGGTCTTTTTATATTCGAATTTTATAAAGCTATTGCGGTAAATTTTTATGGAATATGTTGTACTTCTCAATGAGCGTCTGAGATTATTGCTTAACTCCGCTTCAAATGGGGGTAATATAAAGCATATAAAAAGGTAGGAGTCATAGCATCCTCATTATAGCGGTATTACCCTCATTCTAATTTTAATGTATTTGATATTTACTTTCTTTTTTAAGAATATTGAAAGTGAAAATCGTAATTTAAATAATTATTTTTAAAATATTTAATTAGAGAATTAGCCGTAATAAATGTGATATTTAGTGTGTCCAGAAGCAATAAAGGTCATTAGTAAAAACGAGAGATTTAAAAATTACAATCTATCTGATTGTGATGTTGTCATCCCCCTCAAAATAGTTTTATGGGGTCCTAGCAAAATTGGCTTAAATTTGAACATGGAAATGCTACAAGACATGTTTACACTAGAAGCCACTAAAAAATACACAGGAATTACTGTCTCGGGAAAAAAATTATCTCAAGAAACTAATTTCTTTACTAACATTATGCCTACAGATAAGGGGATCATAGGTTTTGTTTTTGAGATCGGAATGTTTACAGGTTTAGAAAAACTCTCTAAAAAAGGTAAATATATTTTCGAAAATCTAAGTGGTGTAATATTTATTGGAGATACCAATGCTAAATCAAAGGAAAAAACAATTCAAAGTTTCACCGAGCTTAAAAAATTTGTAAAGCAAGAGCGTAGTTTCTTTAAAGTAGAGAAAACAATTCCATATCTAGTTCAAGCAATAAGTTTTAATTATAAGGCAAAAGTTTCAATTGATGAATTTAAAAGTAGATTAGGATTATCAAGGAAAGAAGAGAACCCTGATGACAGTTTAGTAGTATATCACATTACCGAAACTAGTAGAAATAACCTGGTAAAATGTTTTGAAGATATGCATTTACTTTCTAAAATAAATGAATCTAAGATAAAAAGAAAGAGAGTAGATTAAATTATATAATGTTACGTTATAGAATTGTATTAATTACTATGATTTAGCCTTCAATGAATTAATTTGATTTAAATACTATTGTATTATAGTATTAAATGGGAAAAAAATTCAATCCTGCCTAACATTGGATTTCGCCCTCTAATTAAACCTTTGATGTTTAATTATTCTCTTCCTTACTAATTTGCGGGGTTGATCCTCCCTTTCTTTCTTTTATTGTATAATCTGATAAATCTTCACTCTATTCCAAATATATTTTTAATTTTCTTATTAAATTATACCAAAATCAATAATTCCAGAGCTAGAGAATATTTAATCTTGACTCATTAAGGTGAATTCTTCACATTGATTACTAAAATACCTAGTATGGAACATAAGGAGACTTTAATAGGGATGAGATATCATATAATTGCTGAAATCTATAAATTCGATAATTGTAATTTATATTTTATTTCATTTTGGAGTAATAAACATGGAAAAGAAACCCATATTACTGTAAAAATACGGATGAAATATTTAAAATATGATTATGGGGTCATAAAAGAAGAAATCAAGAGAATTTTATTCAGAAAAGTATCTAATTCGATTCATAATAAGATTAGGCATATTCAAATCCTATCAAATTCAGCACTGAACAAATATAATAATGTTTAGGCTTTTTTTTTTTAATAGCTAAAAAACAGTATTATTATAAATCTATTAATAAATTTTTTATATTTTGAAGTTACAAATTTATATAATAGGGCAATTTAATAGACGATTTATCAAGGTTAATAGTCGTTCTACAGAATGAATAGAAATAGTATATCTCATTTAATATTAGAGAGAGAACAGGAATTAAAAGCTGTGAAGGCGAAATTAGAAAATTTCGTTTTAATTCGAGATAAGATTGTCGAGGAAGATATTACTGGATTTGATCTTATTAAACTAAGTAGGAGCAATGATTTCCCTAACATTATTATAAAAGGAATAGATTTAGAGAAAATCGGAGATAGTAAAATTAAAGAAGATATAACCGAAGATGGTCAGAAATTAATAAATCGGTTAAAAGAATTAATTAATATGTATCAAGGAAGTGCATTTTATTTAGAAGATAAGATCTCTCAACTTTCAAATTACCTCAATACGAATAGATGACTAATGACATATTCTAGTGAAGTCATTGAATAATTTCTCTAAGATCTAATTTAATTCTCTCCCTTAATTGTTGTATAATTTCTATTGACTCTTGAATTTTAGTCTTGGCATTCACTGTTAATTCTTTATCTGCTTCTAGATTAAATAACGTCATATTAGGGATGTCTTTTCGTAATTCATTTAGATTTTCAATTATTTTTTCTGTATTGATAATTTCATCAGTAAGTTGTTTTTTAGAGATTATATGGTTTTTTGTTATTCTCTCGGTCATTATAAATTTTCTTTCTTTAATTTCAGGTCATTTACTTCTCTTAAGTCTTGAAATTAAAAAACTCCACTTTTTCTTTTTGACTTTTTCTCTTTAGTAATTTATTTTCGGTTAAATATGATATGTAAAATAAAAAAAAAGGGTATTTTAAAAAAAAAATAGTTAAAATCTATTTTTTTCGTTCTGGTATCAAAACTGACAAGATTTTAACTTTATATTAAATCTTTCATCTTTTCTACTAGTTGTTCTGGAGTAAATCCATGAATTAATGCTTTATGGCGAATTTTTTGATTAATTTCTATTAGATCAGATGATTCTTTATGCTTTATAAAATTAAAAAATTCTTTTACTATTTCTTCTAACCTAATTTGACTAGATTCGTATATCTCAAAATGACCTCCATATTTATTAAATAGGTAAAAAAATTCTTCAATCTGTTCATTAGTAAATTTGTCTTTACATTTTTCGCATGCCATACCGAAACTTTGCTGAGAAACATAAACTATAGTGTTTTCTTTGAATAATTCTCCACATATATTACAATATGTTTTTCCTTGGTCCTTATCATATCTAATTTTGTTAAAAGTGATCATAGATTTTTAATAATTTATTTATATTTAAATAAAAAAACTTTTGATCTTCAATCTCTATTATTTCAAATTTTGATTTATGTTTAGATATATATTGCTTTCACTCAAAAATAATGAATTAATAAATCTAATTATATTAGTAGCAAAATTATAATGATTATGGTTTTAAGTGATCGAGATAGGAAGATTTTATGGGCAAAAAGCGCCGGAAAACAGTCTTTTTTTTCCAATGAAACAAACTTCTGTTTGTTATATAAATTAAGATAAGTCAAATATTTAAATATTTATTAACTAAATACAATAAGAAATTCCTAAATCATTAGTAGGTCTAAAAAAGACTTTTTTTTATTATATCCAAGTTTTAATGCCTTTTATAGGGAGAGGACTAAAATGGGATTTATAGATTTTATTATAAGCAATAATAGAAATAATTTGGACAGTTTTATTCATGATATCGAAGAAATGTTAGAATTTTTTAATCCTATTAACAATCAAATTAATGATATAATTACAGAATTTAAAAGTTATAAACCAAGCTGCTCTTGGAATGATAAAGAATTTAAATATGATATAAGAATTCTTAGGTTTGAACAACAACTTCATTCATTGGACGGAATGATTTTTCGCTTGTTAGATGATTTTATTAAAGAAAATATTGATAATTGGATTCAGAAATTTGCAAATAAAGATTGGTTTGAATATAACAAAGATTTTTTTTATGCTACTAAAGAAATTTGCAATTTTATAACGAAAATTTTTATTGATGTTTATTCTGGTGAGAATTTTCAAACTGTAATAAACAGAGAGCTGGATTTTTTGTTTGAAATAAAATCTCCAATTATAAAAAGGATTAAAAAAGTTATTATTCAAAATCTAGTATTAGAAAAAGATCAAGTTTATGATTTTAAAGACCAAATTTTAGCAATAAAAGGTCGAGAAGAGAGATGGCATGAAGGAAAGATCGCTAAATCATGTAAGATTGACGATTTTTCTCTAAAATTCAGCTTTCATCTGCGCAGGATTTCGCCAGAAGAATTCGAATTGTTAGTTCATTCCAGAGGGTTGCTTGCTGACCAGATGAACATATCTACTTGTTTAGAAATAATATATGAATTTCCTAATGACAGATTTGCATCAAAACTTTCTGAATTAGCATTCAAATCTCATTTAGCTACTTATGAAGTCGTAGATTTTATTGATAAAATCATTAATAAATTAGTAAATGCAATTAAATTCTCTACGGGACAGTATGTATATCCTGTAGTTTTAAAGTCTATCCCACAGAATTATTACCTACAAAAGTTTTTTACTGAAGGAATCCCTATTCGCCATAGAAATTGGATGTATTTATTCTTCACAGGAAAATGTATAATCGATGTAAAAAGGTTCGAAGTCATCCAGGAGATTTTTGAGCTCTTATTGGATATTGAGAACTTCCCAATTGCTAAACAAGTCTTAGCTATAATGGAGCGCGCTGATAGTGCTTTACAATATCAAATGTATTTGACTTCAATTATAATGTATTGGATAATTATGGAATCTATTTTATCTGGACCTAAATCTGCTATTGCAAAACAAATCAGTTGGTTATATGGCTCTTTAAGAAGAAAGGTTGAGAGAGAATTTTGGGAATTAGTCTATGATATCAGAAATCATTATATGCATGGTGAAGTCTGGACTATTATAGAAGATAAAATAAAAATTAAATATCAAAACAAAAATATTGAATGGTTCGTCTTAGTAACTCGTGAAAAAATAATGCGTGTATTAATTTTTTTATTTTTATTACATAAATCATCAGATCCTTCAGAAGAATTATTCAAAACTCGTATAATATTCGACTGTGCTCCTTTACTCTCTCCAAGAAATTGTAAGAAATTCAAAAAATGGATTCAATTAGGAGAAGAAAATGAATTAGGAAAGCCAGAAAAGTATAAAATTGGAATTGGTTTAAAACCTATTTTTATTTGAGCAAGCAAGGTCTTTTCTAATCTTAATGAGAAATGATTCTGCTTTTAATTTTTTTGCGATTTTGTCTAGGTGGATTAAATTTTTAAATTGAAATATAGTTCAAAAGTTACTTATTAAAAATAACTTGATATTCTGCTATATAATAATTATATATTGGTAATTATCTATAAATCTTAGTAGAAATGATTCATAATAGAAAAAAAAATTAAAAAGGTTAAAAATAATGTTTGAGAAATTTAATTACTTTATGAGAAAGTATAAAAAAACAATAATATCTAATGAAGATGATAGATTTAAGAGAGATCTAACAGATACACTTGAGGGAATAGTCGATAATATAAAAGAAATTCAGAAAAAAGTTTTTTAATAATCTTAATCAATCTTTTCTACAATATTAATATAATTCTAATATTTCTTCCTATAAAGTGTGAGTGGATGTGGTTTTTTATCATGATAATTATAAATTAAGACCCAATCCAAATCAGTAAAGAGTAATTTCCTTAAATAATCATAATCCTTCTTTTTTAAAAGCTCTTCAATTTCCTTAAGTATATTATCATTGAATGAACCAATACCTTTTTTAAGATTCTTATAATTCTTTCTTACTCCATATTTATTTAACAATTTATAGGTTTCGAGAATTATATTATCCAAGCCTTGAAGATCTTTATATTCTTCATTTCTAATGATAAATCCAAATATATCAGCATAAGAAGTTTGATTCCCTGGTTTTATTTTAAATTTCCTAAGTTTTAATACTATTTAATTAATTATTATTGGACTTATAAAAAAGGATTCTTTAAATTTACTTAATATAAAATTATTAAGCAATTCTTTTTTATCTTCCTCACTTCCTAGTTCTTTTATTAATTTGTAAGATGATTCATAACGAATATTGATCAAACTTGACCTCAAATCTTTGAGTTGATTTCTTTCTTCATTGAATTTTTTATTTATATTTGAGACAATTAAAATAATAGGAATAAGAATAATAGAGATATCAATTATAAAAAATCTCTCGTTATTGAAGAATTTTGTTATTTCTATAAAAGATAGGAGCGAAGGGTTCTGATATTTTTGTCAATGCTCCTATCAATCTTTTTTTGCCTATTTAGAAAGTTATCTGATAATTTCATATATGCGGCCCGAGAAGGTAAACGTCCTCTTTTATATCTAGCTTCCAGAAGATTTAAACCATCCTTAACGCTCAAACGTTCAGCTTCTAGAATTTCTAATTTGTTAATAATATTTTCGAATGATACATCAATTTCGCTAATAAGTTTTTTAAATGGGATGATCTCTCTCTCAATTTCCTCTATTTTTTTCTGGTTTTTATCTACAATATTTTTATATTTCTTTTTAATTATTTTCTTTCGCTTTACATCTCCTTCAGCATTTCTAATTTCTACAATTAATGCAATTTTTTCTTCATATAATGAGCAAAATTCACGGATTTCACTTATTGGAAGTATTTCCTTTTTAATTGCTGAAAGTTCTGCGTCTTCCTTTCTGGTTTTAACTATTAAAACATATAATGATGAAATTAGGATAAGTATTAATATAAAAACTACTGGTCGTAATACCAAATCAAAAATATTTATTGTGAATGTAAACTGTACTGTTTTACTTTCTAAAGGACTTACATACTCGGATTCATAAATCAAAATAATAGCATTTTCTAAATACTCTATGGCATCGGGAGGTTCTGATACATAATCCAAACTAAAACACCCCTCAATTATCAATTTAATTTCATGATCTTTTCCTAGGAAATCATTTTTTGTCGTAAACACATTAATTTTCACCGATTCTTGAAGCCAATTTAATGATATATATTTTTCAAATGGTAAAAAATATTCAATATTAAACCTAAATTTGGAATTTGGATCAATTGTGACCCTATTTTCAGACAAATCTATATCTAAATCTTTATACTCTAAATGTGTATAGTTTTCTTCGGGATCAAGTTCTACTCCTAAAATTTCACCTAGATCATCATAGACTCGTACTTCTCTAGCAGGCCCGGGAATCTCAAAATGTAATTTATCAATATCTATAGCACCTCTATTTCTTATTACATATTCTTCAGTGATTTTTATTATCCCCCACGGAGAAATAAAAATTTCTCTTGTCAGTTCTTCAATTTCCGTTTTAGTGAAATCTGTTTCAGCCAATGTGATACTAATAATTGGTTCGGGGTCTTGAATTAAATTCTCCAAGAAGGGATCAAGATTAGTAGCCCTATAAGTTATCGTTTCATCTGTAGGGTCACTGTCACCTCCATCGGTATAAGATTTTACATTAGAAGTATCAGGGTAATTGTATACAGTTTTAATACTCCCTTGTGAATAATATGGAAAGATAGGAAAGACATAACCTGTGAAAATGATCTCCTGATCATCAACGCCTACCTCCTCATATAATAACATATCTTTATAAGTTTGTATAAATCTGATATACTTTGATTGTTGTGGTAATAATGGTGAATCGAAATAAATTGCTAACATCTCAAATTCATTCATAACAAGAGATTCACGTTCCACTAATAAACTATTTCCATCCTCTCCTGTTGCTTTAAAATAAATTAAGTTTTCAGTTTGAGTAAGCGGAATTCCTATAAAAATTGATGTCACAGGATTGTTATTCAAATTTTGAATTCTGATATTATCTTCGTAATTTACTACACCATATACACTCAATTCTGCTTCCCGATCGATTTTTGTAATTAAAATGTTTTCAGAGCCTTCTAAGGTAGCAGCACTATGAGGATCAATAACATCTTTATTACAACAATATTGATTTTCAGAAGATTGAGGAATTAATGAAATTATTATCAAACATATAAAAATTCCTGCTATTAATAATGAAGATTTTTTTCGTATTAACATAAATTTTCTAATTATACTTAAATTATCTAAAAGTAATTAAAACAATTTTTAAAAATTTATTATTTTTTTTTTTTTCCAACATTATAGAAGAAAATTTTAAATTTTTTGAAAGTTATTTAATAATTAGAGTTTAAATTATAATATAAATAATAGAGATTTTTACCTATGTCAAGTAGAAAACAATCAAGAAGAAAGAAGAGAAGAAGTGGGAGCTCCCCCATGCCATTAGGAGGTGCTGGATTAATGCGTTTCTTTGAGGATAGCTCAATAGGGATTAAAATAGGACCATTGAGTACTGTTTTAATGGCCGTTTTATTAATCGGTCTTGTAGTCTTGGCTCATCTTGACATTTTTAGCTGGCTTTTCACTCCAGGTGGTGGTGGAGGTTAATTTTTTTTAATTCTTTATTCAAAATAATATAATCAAAATCTTATTCGGTTACCTAATTTATGAAAATCTCAGATTTTCAAAAATTAATGAAGGAGCTTTATTTTCATAGAGATTCAGAAAGGGGTATAAATAGAACATTTATATGGTTAGTCGAGGAAATTGGAGAACTAGCAAATTTAATTAAGTATAAAAAACTTGAGAAGAAACTTATTTCTGAAGAAATTGCAGATATAATTGCATGGACTAATTCATTAGCTAATTTGTTAGATATTGATATCGAAAAAGCGTTATCAGAAAAATATCCCCAAAAATGTTTAAAATGCAACTCATCACCATGCCAATGTTATAAATGAATATCAAATTTTTAAGGTAAATTCTAAAACAAAATAACATTTTAATTTATTAAATCCTAGTTCAGAATTGCAGTATATATACATAGGAAGGTAAGATTTGATGGAGAATAACCCAAATTTAAAAATTATTCATCCTGAAGCGAAAGTTGATGAGGGATGTTTTATAGATGCTTTTACAGTAATAGGTCGAGGTGTTATTATAGAACAAGATGCATATATATCTAAAGGAGTTAAGATTTATGGTAAAGCAATAATAAAAGCTGGTACTTATATTGGTGAAAATTGCATTATAGGACATCCTCAGAGAGATTTTTTAGAAAATATTATTAAAAATAAAGAGCAGTTGATTAATCATGAGAGTCCTTTAGTAACGATTAATAAAAACTGCATTATAAGAGCCGGTACTATAATATATTCAGAAGTAACAATAGGAGATAATTGTCAAACAGGACATCATGCACTGATACGGGAAAAAACAGAAATAAAGAAAAATTCGCTCATTGGAACTAATTCAATAATAGATGGGAATACAACTATTGGAAATAATGTTAGTATACAAACCGGGGCATATATTCCACTATTCTCAACAATTGGTAATAATGTATTTTTGGGACCATACAGTAAATTAACAAATGACAAATATATGATGCGTAAGCGATTTGATTTAATTGGTCCTACGATCGAGGATAATGTATCATTAGGGGCAAATTCTGTAATATTTCCAGGAGTTAAAGTTAAGTATGGGACAATAGTAGGAGCTGGTGCAATAGTTACAAAAGATACAAAAGAAAAAGAGATAGTTGTTGGTAATCCAGCCAAATTTTTAAAAAATATTCCAGATCACTGGAAGTAAGTTTCATAGAGTTAAAATACAGAGTAATTCGGCATTAATTATGAGTTTACTAAATAAAAGAATATGGTTTGATATTGAAGAGCCTAAGACGGCAGTCATGTTCAAATCATTATTTAAAATGTTTCAAGATGAAGGAGCTGAATTACTTATCACTGCTAGGGATTACGATTCCACTATTCAAATTTTAGATGATTTTAATATTAATTTTAGACAAGTCGGCAAGCATGGGGGAGAACGATTGGAAGATAAGTTGCAAACCTATGTTGAACGTTTAAAAGACCTCCTACCTATTGTTAAGGTTTTTTTGCCTGACTTTTTTGTGACATTTTCATCGGTAGAAGGCACTAGGATTGCCTATGGATTAAGAATTCCATCAATTGGATTTAATGATGAACCTCGTAATGAGCCTGTATGTAAATTAATTTTTCCCTTTCTAAATAATATCATTACTCCTCAATGTGTACCTATAGAATGGTATATAGATCTTTATGCAGATCCAAAAAAGATTATCCGTTATAACGGAATTGATGAACTAGGTTGGCTTTTAGATTATTCTCCCAATCCACAAATCCTAGAAGATTTTAATCTAGAAAAAGGAAAATATGTAATATTGAGAAGTGAACCAAGTTTTGCCTCCTATTTCATTGATCAACTTAAACCTGAGGAAACACTAATAAGTGAAATTTTTCCCCCCATTTATAAAGAATATCCTAACCATAAATATTTCCTTCTTGTTCGAACTAGTAAACAACAGAAATTCCTTCAAAATAAGCTTAAATCATGTATAAATGATGAAAACGTTGTTATTACAAGGTATTTACCTAATATCCCTGATCTTTGTTTTTACGGAGCTTTAATTATTAGTGGTGGAGGAACTATAGTGCGAGAATCAAGTCTGTTAAATGTTCCAAGTATAGAATTTTTTCCGGGTGAAACTGCTCCACAAGAACTTTTTCTAATAGAGAATAATTTTCCTTTGGAACATATCAGAGATAAAAATAAAATAATTCAAAAGGCTATTGATATATTAGGTCAAAAAGCATCAACTAATAGATTCAATCTTTCATTTAAAGATAAGTTAATTCAATTCGATAATCCAAATAAAATCTGTTTTGATACTGTTAAAAAAAACTTAAATAAATGAGATACCCAAAAAGAGGTTAATATTCTAACGCCAATTTATAAATCTGTTCTAATTTTTTACCAACCGAATCCCATGTATATCTTTTAATAAATTGTTGAGCATTTTGCACCATTTCTAATCTTTTTTCCTCATTTTTTATCAGATTAATAATCTCTTTTGCTAATAGTGAAGGATTTCTGGGGGGAACATAAATTGCATGGTCCTGTAGAACTTCTTTGAAAGCTGGCAAGGCTGAACAAATTACGGGTGTTCCACATGCTATAGCTTCGATAGGAGTTAATCCAAAGCCTTCACCAGCATGAGAATAATTAATAAAGATATCACCCATTGAATAATAAGTTGGTATTTGATCATCAGAGACAAATCCTAAAAAGTAAATATCTTTATATTTTTTGTTCCAGATCTTATAATATTTTTCCATATAAAAATCTGGTTTTCCTCCCAATACTAAATTAAGATTAGGTATTGTCTTTTTCGCAATTTTATATGCCGTTATGATATCTGCAACTCCCTTATAAAATGCGATACGTCCAATAAAAAGAAGAATCGGTCCTTCAATACCTAAATCTAACTTGAGTTCATGGGCTTCTTTTGGATAAGGCTTAAATTTATCTTCAATTGCAGAATAGAGATTAAAGATAGTATTAATATTTACTTCAGGAATATTTTTTTTAATACTTTTTCTAATTGAATTAGAACAAGTGGTTATAAAGGAAGCTTTTCTTGCCACACGTTTAAATAAATATTTCTCAACAGGAATTAAAGAAAATTGGGTTTCAAATGGACCTAAGTCATGAAGAGTAGAAATAAAATTATATTTTTTTCCTAATAAAAGGAGTGGAAGGGATCCTTTAGGTCCGTTGCCATGGATTATATCAAATTTATTATTCTTAAGATATTTTATGATTTCTAGTGTAAATTGAGGTATCCAAAAATAGCTTTTTTTAACTACTTTTTTTTGTATAATATGAGGTTCCTTAAGATTTAAATTCCATTCTGCGGTTATTAGTTTGACATTAATATGTGGTTGTCTTTTTAAATATTCAAAAATACCCCTGATAAACTTAGCGCTTCCATCTTGACTGTCCGGTGAAACTGTTAGTGTCACGAGACACACATTCAATTTCTTCATGACAAGAGAGAAATAATTAATTTATGTGTAAAATCCAATTTATTTAAGTTAACTGTTCAAAGCCTTCTTCAGTAATGATTATGGTTTCTTCAGTTTGAGCCACATATACACCTTTATTTTCAGCCAATACATAATGAGCTTTTAATTTGTTCTGTTGAACTAGTTCTTGAAGTCCAAAGGCAATACCCATGCGAAATTCCTTTACTAACCATCTTTCAGCAAATGGCAGAGTTTTATAATTTTTGTTTACAAATCCAAGTATTTGTTTTGAAGTTTTTCTTCTTAAGGGTACTCGTCCTGCATATGGATTTAATTCATATATATACGAATTATTAATTAAATGAACTGAACCTTCCCCAGTAGAGGCAAAAATTTCAACAGCAAAAATATCTCCCTCTTCCATTATACTCCCACTTTGGTTTCCTAGTTCGGGTAATGATTTATTTCCATGTACAATCCATCGTTCTACTTGATGCCCACCAAGCTCTTTAATAGGGTTGTATTTAAATCCTTTAACAATACTTTCAATCTTTTTACCTATCTCTCTCGTATTCACCTTCGGCTTTGCCATCATAATCGCTGCTTCTACAGCTACTTCAGTAGCTTGTATTATATTTTGAAGATCCTCATCCTTATTAAAATTAATGGAGAAAGCAGTATCAACGATAAATCCATCAATGTGCACACCTAAGTCAAGTTTAATTAAATCATTCTCTTTTATAGTTAATTCATCATCCTTCATCGGAGAACTATAGTGTGCTGCAATGTTATTTATACATACATTAACTGGAAATGCACAGGCTCCACCTAATTCAGCAATTTTTGATTCTGTATCAGTTATTATATCTAATACTTTCGTTCCCACTTGAATTTTTGGTTTAATAAAGTTTTTAACATCTTGAGATATACACCCTGCCTTTCTAAGAGAATCAATTTTATATTGTTTCTCTTCTTGCTCTTTTTCTAACTCTTCCTTGCTTTTTTGTTTATTATTTGGCCTTTTTTGATCCTCATTCATTAAAATAAGTAATGTGAATTTGATAAAAAGATTTTTTATAAATAAGTATATATAGAAATTAGATAGAAAATTAAAATATATTATAAGTAAATACAAAAAAAGATCGTAATAATAAAAAATTTTAAAATCAAATTAAATTAGAATATTATATTACGAACTATTCTTCTAAATTGATTTCATGTCAGAAAATATCAGTGAACTCATAGAGCTTTTAAGGAAAATGGAAGCCGTAAATGCAGAGATTCAGGGCAGTGCAATTGTTTCTGTCCAAGGGTTACCTATTTGTTCGGTTCTTGCGCGTGATGTTAACGATGGGATCGTGAGTGCAATGAGTGCAGCTATTCTTAGTGTTTCTGAAAGAGCTGTAGAAGAACTTGCAAGAGGAGATCTCAAACGAATTCTAATTGAAGGTAATGATGGGATAATAATCTTATCAAAAGCGGGATCAAATGCTATATTATGTACTCTTTGCAAGGCTAACGCTTCTCTTGGTATGGTTTTTTTAAACATACAGAGCGTATCAAGAAAAATATCAGAACTTATTGATTAATGTAATTGAATTTATTTTGTATTAAAAAAAAAAGGAAAATTTACTTATCAGTAATAAGCTTATCAGTAATAAGCATATCAGTAATAAGCATAAGTTTAATATCTAATTCTATTTTAATTTCATTAGTTATATGATACACCCTACAGATCAATTTTTTGAAGAAATAGCATCAGAAATTATTCAGGGAATAGAAAATAAAAATTTTGAATTTAATAAAATCAAAAACAGAATTACAAGTCGCAATTATAGTTTATTAGACGAATTTCAAAGAATAACTCAAGAATTTAATACTGTTTCTAATTTTGAAGGAGTAAAGCCTTACAGTAAGCTTTTTATAGTGATTAAAAATATTTTAAAAAACTTCATAAAACAAAAAAATAATGATGAGAATATCTTAGCCTCCAATGAAGTTATTCAAGAGTTCATTAGACATATTGTAGATTTATTAATTCTAGAAAAATTGTGTGTTGAGTGTAATTCGAGTAATATTTATCAAACATCTAATCCTTATAATGAAAATGAGACAATATATTATTGTAGGAACTGTCAAAAGAAAGTTAAATTTATCCGTAATACTCAACATGCCCCCTTATTTTTAATGTATATCGATAATTGGATTTTAAATGAAAATTCTAAGAAAATTCAAAGGAATATCATTATAAAAAGTGATCAAAATAGAAAATTTTTAATTTATTTATTTTCAGATTGTCTTGATTATTTTAAAATTGATGGTGAAATAAGCTCCTTTATAATTTTCTATAAACTCTTCAAAAAAAACAACTTAAACCATGAGATTTTTGGAGATCAATCATTATTGAAAAAACTTTTATTAGTAAAACTGAAGAAATCTCTAAAATCAGAAAATTTCTACGATTTCCTTGAAGGGAAAAATTTTTATAATGACATATTTGGAGAAATTGATGAGGCCTTAAATTCTAAATTTATAGATTCCATTATAGATTCATTAAAATCAGGAGATATTCTTAAAATCAAATTTGCTTTAGAGAGTTTTAAAGAAGATAAGTATTCTGATTTCTTTTATTTAATAGCAGATGAGAATATCAAGGGGAAAATTGAAACTAATTTCTACAAGGGTTTGTCAAAGTGTATAGAATCTAAAAGATTCGAAAATTTTCGTCTAATGATTGAAACGTCCATAATATTCGATATATTTATAGATATAAAGAAAATTAAAAATAGATTTAAAATCCTTTCAAAATTAATTTTAGATTGTCATAGAGAAGTAAGTTTAGGTTATCAAATTGCAAGCTTAGGAAAAATTATATATTATGTGAGATTTTTTAATGAATTTAACTTATTGGATAAGGAATTTTCGAATCAGGATCTAGAATTATTAGAAGAAATCAAGCAAGATAATTTACTATTATTAAATCTGAAAGATTTATTGGGTAAAATTTCTGATTCTACAATTCTTTATATAGCTAAAGTTATGCCAGAGGATCTTTATGCTTTTCTCATTGATAGATTTTATGATGTATCATTTGGGAGAAATCCAGATCAAATGGTGCAATATGTTAACATATTTTTCAACCGGTATTCCATTTATGGCCTTAGTGTTGAAAAATTAGGGAGAGTTAGGCATTTTATCCATAATTTTAAGAAGTTTTACTTAATCGAAAAGAAAAAATTAATAGAAAAAGGAATATCTTCTTCAGATATTGATTTAAAATATATTGAATTCAATTTTAAAAACAAAAGGCACTTAGTATCACCACAAAACTTACTAAAAAATATAGAGAAAATATCAGATAGGACTCGCTTTAAATTTTATAATCTCTCAATGGTATTATTGGGAGGTCTTGGCCCTCAAGGGCATGGTTTTACTTACTCAACGCCTAAGGGTGAAATAATTGAAATCTGTAGCGATATTAGAGAGAATAATGCTATTATCATTAAATATAAGCAATTCTTAAAAATTCAATTTTTAACAAAATTAAAAATAGAAATGAGCAATCTGGGGATTAAAAAAGAAATCATCCAAAGAGTTGAATTGTATTTATCAGAAATTTTAAACCAGAAAGAATTAATTAATTATTATAAGAAAGTACCGATATTAAATAAGATTAAGAGTTTCTTAAATGAACAGGGAAATTATCAAGAAGATCTGAATCAAGACAGGGAAGATTTGATAGAAAAAATATCTAATGCGATCACAATTATTCTAAGACCTATTAAAATGATAGATCAATTTAAAGCTCGAATGGATTTGGTCTCAGAAGAGAAATTGAAACCAGAAGAGATTGCTAGTTTAACATCACTTAAAGAAAAGTCTCACTATGATGTTTTAAGAGAAAGATTCTTCTATCAATATATAGTAAAATGGTTTTTTGAGATATACATTTCGAAAAATCCTATAAAATCGTCGTCTTGATTATGCTCTATAGAGGAGATTTTAAAATTGATTTTTTTTGCTTTGTCATTTATTTTATTTTTATTTGTTAAATTCGTTTATATTTAATCTTAGATAATCGAGAATTGATTCTTTAATTTTCAAATGAGGAGATATCTTTGTAAATTTCCTTACATACTTTCTTGCGTCATCCCAAGTCCAATCAGGATTTTCAATCAATAGTCCTGCAACAATTATTCCCCCACTCCGCGATATCCCAGAGTTACAGTGAACAAGTACTTTCCCAATTTTTATATTATCATTAATGAATGCCATAATTTCATGAAGATCTTCAGAAGGGATGTAAGTTCTATCTTTTAACTGTTTGTATAAATAAACAAACTCAGGCCGAGGATCATATTTTTTTTTTTCCATCAAATTAACTATTGCTTTAATCCCTTCTTTTCTGAGCTTTTTCAGTTTTTTAGCGGCTCGATATGAACCAATATACAGATTCTCTTTAATTTTATAAATCTTTTCCATTTTTATTTTAAAATTCAATTCAATTCTAATGAAATTAATTAACTTAAGAAAAAGTAGATTAAAATTATTTGTTGCTTTTATGATGAAATTATCATTTAATATTTATTTCCTAATTCTCACACCTATTTTCGGGCTATTAATTTAATTTTATGATATAAAAAAAAAATTCTTGTCTTACACAGCTAAGTAGTAATTTCATTTACAAATTTTGAATGAATAGAGTCTCACATTCAGTAACGATACTTTCAAGCCATTTATAATAATCTTGACAAATGTACAATATATCATCATCAATTTCATCAATAATTCTTAAAACGTCAATTTGAGCTATAAAATGTGAGGGATCTGATTTTGATATTTGTTTTAATAACTCTTCTTCAGTTGGTGCTTCTATTTTACTGAGAGTACATTTAACTTTATCACCTTCATTAAATCCAAGATAGTCAGGTATTGGAATTACATATTCCATATTAGTAATAAGTGGTCGCTCTTTTTGAGAAATATTTCTAATTCTTGTTATCATCTTCAAAAGATCTCTATTATCATTTCTTACTGAAAGCTCTTTATCCCATTTTTTCCAGCCTTGAATATTTGAATATTCCTTATTCATTATCCATTTAACAGCACGGGAAGAAGTTATAAATGCATTTAGATAATGGTTAAAATCTGGCTCAATATTAATATTATCCTCCATTTTCTTTAAAAAAAAATGTGCTTCTTCAAGTTTTAAATGTGTGTGTGATTTTAAATTCATAATTGTTTCTTAGTCTTCTTCTTATCTTATCCTATATTATACAGAATAGGGCCGAATAATGATATTTTTATTTATAGTATTGTGTACTTGGATATTCCCAATAATTAATAGTAACACTTCCTTCTCTTCTCTTAAATTTTTTGATAAATCCCATTTGGCTTAGTTGATTAAGGTGTGGTCGTATAGTATTCGGTGAAAAATGTTCTAATTCAGAAATTATTTGAGGTGTACTTAATATACCTTTAACGTTTAATAAATCAATAATTAATTCATCCATATTTTTAGAAATAACTAACTCCAAACAACCTTTTTCAAACTTAATTTGACCATCTTCTATCAATTTATTAAGATGACATTCTAATTCTCCTTTATTCAATTTGTCTGTATTAAGTTTTGATCGAAGTTGAATATCATTCAATTCACCCTCTTCCTCTAAAATTTCAATGATTATATCGGAAAGATCTTTGATTTTCCACGTGGCTTGGAAAGTACTCCCATTTTGTACAAGTTCCTTTTTTAATATTCCCTGGTCTGCTAGATTGTTAAGGTGATCAAAGAGACTCCTCTCCGTGTTCGGAAAATCACTTAATTTATTTAAAACTTGCTTTGTTGTTAAATTTCCACTTATATTTAAAATGTTAATGATTTGTTTGTCAAAATTTTTTGATCTTTCTAAATTTTTCTTACCAATAGGATCAACTAATTCTATATTTAATCTTTCAAAATCATTTCCAATCACTTTAAATTCTACTAAAGTATTGTAAATTGCTGAAGAACGAAATCCTATAACTTTACTAACATCCTCTTGAGATAAGGGTATTCCTAAATTATTCGCAGCTAAATATATTACTGAAGCACTTATTACAATAGGTTCCTTATGTGCTCGATCTTTCTCTTGCGTCTTGTATAATTTTTTATGAACTAGTTTTATCAGTTTAAAAGCTAATTCTTTACATTCAGAGGATTTTATCTTTAGAAGACTAAGAATTTGATTAATTGATGCCCTATATAATACTTCTAAAATAATCTCATCATTTTTCATAAACTCCTTACTTCGATCTTTTATTGGGGTAGTACTAATTTTAACCTTATCACAAATATCCTCTTGAGAAATAGTATTCTTCTTTAGTAAAAATCGAGAACTGAGATATAATGATGTACCTATATAACCTAATGGATCATAATTGATCCCAATGAGATCTAATTTCATAGCTTTTTCTATAACATTCTTAGCGATATCAATGCACTTTTGTGGTAAATCAAGCACTTCTCCATATACTAAAATTTCATTTAGTAAATTTTTAAAATAAATATTAGAAAATTCTGCTCTTGTATTTACTGTACTGAAAATCTTTGAAAGATCATTTACACCCAAATCAATCTTTAAATCGTTTGTACTGTATAAGTCAGTCTTAATACTCTTGTTTATCTCTTTTGATCCCTTGATATCTTTATTGAGTGCATTTTTTATAACTTTTTTAAAGAGCTCTAAGTATATATTATTCTTTGGTAAGTCTAACTGGATTAATTTGTAAAAAAAATAAGGAGATATGATCTTAATGTTATAGGGAATTAGAACATTATTATACCTATGCAATATATCTTCTTGTAATCCAATACCCACAATTAAAAATAGAACATTAGGCGGAGGAAAATATTTCTCTATTTTATCCTTAAAGTTAGGTGTGGATGTATATGTTGTAATATCTATTATCACATATTCATAATCTCTATAATTTACAAGTGAACAGTTTTTTTTATCAAATTCATCTCGGAATCTTTCTTGAAAAGCACAATCCATCCTATTTAAAATTAGCAAAAAATCGGGATGATTAGAGTTAATAGGCTTTAAAATATATGGTTCAGAATAAATATTTGTCAGATACTCATGTCTAAAATACCGAGTTAAAACATATTTCATCGAAAGATGGTAATAAGTCCCGCTAGTACTTGTAGTTACATCCAATATATTGTCGGATTCCATCCCATACATATGGTTATAATCAATTAAATTAAGCTCACCTAACAGTATAGCAGTATTCCGAACCATTTTTTGACCAACTCCAATGTATTGTGATATCTCTGGTATACTCAGTATTGCATTTTTATTTTTTGATCCCTCTAACATCGTACAAACTACCCAACATAGAATTTCGAACAGTCTCTCAATATTTTCAATAGTTTTGATTAGGGATGGATATTGTTCCTCAATCCATATTTTAAACGGCTTGGCAAAATGGTACGCTTTAATTAGAATTAATTTATTAGATCCTTTAGCCTTTTTATATTGTCTGATTAATGAATCATATTTATGATTTAACTTTATAGAAAGAAAATTTTTACTATTCAAATTAGGAAATTCTTTAGCTGCAATTTTACTTAATTTTAAATTTTTAATAATATCTCTAATTTCTTTCTCTAATTCCTTATCAGATAACTGAGTCATGAATGCATTTTTCTCTTTTATTACTGAGTTTTTCCCTTTATTTTTTAACTGAACTTTTTTTTGGTGAACTGCATTTTTTTGTCGGCTAGATTTGTGTTGGAGGGTATTCGTAGGATAATTAGAAACTGGAGCCCTTATCAAGTCCTCAGGGCAATATTTTTTTAGTTTTTGTCTAAAACTAGGATTTACACCTTCGGAAACAGAACATTCTAGACTAGTTTCAGTAGGATTGGGACCTTCCTTCATATTCTGATCTCTAATATAATTTTCATCTATTTCAGTTTCTTCATAAGAAGATCCTGGTTTAATTGGGCAATTAAGATCTTCATTTATACCTCTATTAGGTCGTGGTAAACCTTTTTTGTATTTCATAAAATTTTCCTTTTTTTATATAATAATGATTTCTATCTATATCAGTGTAATAATTAAACGAAATATATTGCGCGCAGCCTAGTGAAGTACGATATTTATTTTCTTAATTTTAGGTGCGCAATGTTCGTTGGAATCATATTTTGAATAGTATTCTCTATTAATTACTTGGTTGACTTGTTGTAAAATCTCTCTGACCGCAGCCTTTATATCACCAACAAAACAAAATTCTTCAGATTTTTTTATTTGGTTTTTAACATAGCTCTTATTTATGTACTTACGAACATCCTTATGAGAATATCCGCTTTGTTTAAATCTTAAAATTTCCTCTGTTAAGATACTAATGATTTTATTTACAATTATAATTTTATCACCGCTGTCATTATCATTTATTTTAATTTTTAGTTAAATTCTTACTAATTTCTTAGACCTATATTATATTATACTCTATCCTTTATATAGTTTTATCATTTTTGTCGCTCACCAGTCTTTATTTTTAAAAAAAGTGCAAGATTTAAATATAACCCATGCAAAATACATTTGTCAAGCAAAGGATTTGAATATTCTCCACCTCCTTTATGTATAATAACGATTAACGTTTGCATCTGTTTGAATACGCCTCCGATATCACTTTTTTCTTAGGGTAAATAATTTTCATAAAATTTATAAATAAAGATACATTATAATCCCTTTACATTATTCAGATAAAACGTCATTCCACATGATTTGGTAATTAAATTATTTTGTAGTCAATTGCTTATACAGAAATTTAGGTGTTAAACAATTTGATATGAAAAAAAAGTTATTTAACTTCTTATTTAAACCTATTGTAACATGTTTATTTTTTCGCTCTCATTATCACTATTTAAATGATATATAGATTTATAAAAAAAAATTCATGTTTTGAGATGAACTATTAAAAGAAAAATTAAAAATGAATGTTAAATAAAAAATCTATTTTCCAGCTTAAAAGATGAATAGAGATGTGATTTTAGAAAACACATCTCATTTTTGTCATAATTAATTACAAAATAGCAAGCAATAATTACATATTAAATAATATATTAAAAACACGAGAATAAGTTTTTTAATATATCAACAAAAGCAAAAGTTATATATGCTACTAAGTTTAACTCTGTCCAATATGAAGTTCAAATGGAAAGAATTGGAGGACCTTAAAGAAAAATAGAACCCTATTACTCTTTATTAATTTAATAGATTTAATGCTTTTAATAATTTTATAAAAAGAATCCCTGGTCTTGTGATCATAATATTATGCCTATTTCCATCAAAAGTATCATTAATGAAATATAAATTTTGCAATTTTTTAATCCAATAAGAAATTTTCTGCCTTACACTCTGATCAGTATATTCTAAATTCAATAAATCTGCGATTTCGCGTAAATTGTAAGACTTTTTCACATTATCATTCTTCTCTTCAAGATTTTCAGAAATTTTGTATAAAATATTTTTTGCCACTTTGTTTAATTTTATATTTGGTAATATTGGGACTTGGATCAATCCATATGGCCCTTTCGTTAATCCATGCTTTCTAAATTCTTTTAAATCCCCTTTCCCTTCAACAATATTCGTAAATAGATAATTTGAGGTACTTAGATAGAAAGGAATAATGTTTTGAGGAAAGAAAGATGCAATGTTGCAAGCAATAATTCCGAAAAGTTTTGTTGATGTAGAGACATTTACATAGATTTTACAGAATTGTGACTGGTTAATTTCATTTAATATTATTTGACCTAGAATATTTATGATAGCATCTTGATTAGTCACATCTATTTCTTTGAGTATCAAATTATTTTTAAATAATGGTGTCCAAGTCTCATGTATTTTTTCAAAGAAATAATCTGTATATTTTAATAATGCTTTTTTTTTTTGATGAGTTTGTAAGTCAACATCTCTTAATATATATATTTTTGTAATTGGAACAAATTGAACGCTTTCAATAACTCGATCAAATTCTAGACCAATAGGCACAATTAATATAGACGACAAAATTCGTAAACGTAAAATTTTTTCTACCTTTCTATATTAAGGTAGAATTAAAAGATAAATTTAAATATTTTCATACCTTAGATTTCACCAAATGTTGAACAAAGTTAAGAACAGGATTAACGACATAAAATCGGGGAAAATAAGAATACTCTATTAAAAAAGAAGATAGAAAAATGACTGGATGTTAGGGAGTGAATAGTTTGGTGTAAATTTCCTTTCTATATGGTAGATATACAAGTTTGTTAAACCAAAAGAAACTATTAATGCAATAAAATAAGAATTATATTTTGAATTATTAAAGTTAAGAAAATATTAGAAGAAGTTTATTAAAATGGATATAATACATAGTGCTGAAGAAGTTACTTATTTTGATTCTTATCTTAACAATATCAATAAAAACTCCATCTTTAAAGAGAAGGAATCCTTGGAAAATAGTTTTAAGAAAAGAACTAAAGAATCGACTTTCAAGGACTGTCCATTTAATAAACTCTGTAAATATTGTAATTACCATTTTTACCATAATTGCTGTTTGATATATACTTTAAAATCTAATAACTTCCCACGTAAATGTAAATTTGTAGAGTGTTTCAATTATAGTTTATGTAACAAAGCTGTTAAAGAAAAAATTTCGGAATATAAAATTCCAAACCTAGATGTTCTTAAAAATTTACGATATCAAGTAAGGAATCCTGAATATAGATTAGAAAAAAGTTATATACCAAAAATTGATATTGATTCCCCCAAATTTAGATCCGAACAAATAAAAATTATAAATTCGTGTAAACTGGATATAATAAACATAAGTCTCCAAAAAATGATGGCTTCTGCTCAATCTGAATTAATAAGAGAGATATTTCTTTCAGATTTACATGAAATATTAGATTTTCGCGGACGAATTCTTCTTACATCTAACATTAGTGATCATTTTTGTGAAAAAATAATGCAGAATATTCCCCAATTCATTGAACAAGTTAATTCTATGAAAGTTGATATTATGACAACCCTAGATGCCAATTTTTATTGGAATCAACCTATTTTTATAACATTATTAAAAATGGAGCAAATTACCAGAGCAAATAGATTAATTAATGATATAGATTGTTCTCAAATTGGATTAGTGCCACCCATGGTTCCGTTTTTTACTCAAAGATACCTAAAATTTATGCTGGAATCCAACTTTAAGATAATAGGAATACCTATGCAAGAAATTAATAAAGATAATAAGAAAAGAATTAAATCTAAAATTTTTCATTTAGTAAATTCTCATAAGAAATTTCATAAATTTAAACTTCTTTTAATATCAACAAGTCCAATCAAAGTAAAAAAACCAACGGATTTGATTTATCCAGATTATTATACAAGTCTTTCATGGACAATAATAAAAAACTCAAATTCATTATCCAATGAAGTTATTAGTCATAAAAGAAAAGATAAGTTGCTTTATTATAATGAACTTATAAGAACTAATAAAGAAATTGCAAATATATATAAAAAGTGGTGGTAATAAATGGGAAGTTCTATGACAAGGGGTTCTCCAAGGAGAACATATAAAAAATATATTAATCCAAGTGAATTTAAAAATTTAGATAAATTTAAAGAACCGGAATCAGGATATTATACGGAATTAAATGAGAAATTGGCTGATTTGCTTGAAAATTATAACGCACGAGATGTAGAGCAAATTAAGAAACACTTAGAAACCATTAAAAATAAACTTGAATCTGAATTTGAGGGGTCTATCGAGCTGTTATATGGCGGTTCTGTTAAAAAATCTACCTATGTGGATGGTTTAAGCGATATCGACATGTTAGTATTGCTAAATCGTTCTGAATTATCCAAAGAGAATCCAGAAAATGTAATAAAAATTTTTAAAGAGTCGCTAGCTGAAAGATTCCCCAAAAGTGATATTCATGCAGGAGATCTAGCTGCTACAATAAAATTCAAAAGCGATGGCAATGAGATTCAGCTTTTGCCAAGTATAAAAACTAAAACAGGTTTTCGAATAATGGAACCTGAGACTAAAAACTGGAGTAATATCTTAAAACCAGATAAATTTGCTAAAAATTTAACTGAGGTTAATACAAAAAATAATCAAAAAGTAGTACCTGTAATAAAATTATATAAACCCATAAATGAAAAGGCTCCGAAAAATATAAAAATGTCAGGTTATCATATTGAAGCTTTAGCAACGGAAATTTTTAAAGACTATACAGGTCCGAAAACATATTCTAAAATGTTAGTACATTTTTGCCAAAAAGCTAAAGGAAGGGTTTTAAAACCAATAGGAGAGACAACTGGCCAAACAGACTATATTGATTCAAAATTTGGAAAAGCTTATAGTAATAAGAGAAAGAAATTGAGCTCTTATCTCGAAAGAACAACAAGGAAGATGAAACTCGCAATATCGACTTCTTCAATTAATGATTGGGTGCAATTACTTGAATGATTTTAACGGATTAAAATTCCATATATCTGGAAGCGCAAGTAAGTCAACTTCAATTAATATACTTGAACTGACTCATAAATTTATAAAATTTCTTATTATTAAGATATTAAATCAAAATGGTCATTTAATTATCACTTTTGGAAGTGAACCAAAAAAAGAGGGGCACTCCTTAATTTTCGATTACACCATCTTGGAAGCTATTGAAGATTTTTATAATAAAAATCCAGGTAATGCAAAATCAACTGTAACTGCAATTTTATATAGCTCATATAAGGAAAAAATGCCAATTGAAAGAAAGCCTCTATTCGCTAGTCTAAAAAAATTTTCTTCTTTTCAAATTAAAAATCTTCCTGATTTAAGTAGTCACGGAGGTAATTTGCGTAATGAAATTTCAAAATATACCGATGTGCTAATTGCTTTAGGTGGATCAATAGGGGTTCACGATTTGATTAAAAAGTGTAATCAAAACAGAAAAATTGTTATTCCACTAAATATTAATTTGGAAAAACCTGGTGCTCACAGATGTATTGATATGTTAAATAATGGATCATTACAATTGTACCCTAGCTCTATTTCTGATTATATAATTTCAGAGATAAATAAATTCAGTCTCACTTCCAATTCAGATCTTCATGATTCAGTAAATAATATATTAACATTAACTTATAGATTGATGAACGAAAGGGGTGAGGATATAATTAGTTGGATTATAAGAGATATAAAATCGTTGCAAGAGAAAAATAGGGCACTTCAACCAAATGAAGATAAGTATTCGATTATTTTGGTTGAATTTTTAAGAAGGAACCTAAAAAATTTTGGGTATTTTGCTCATTCTCAAGAAATTTCTGGAAAAACATTAAAAGGCTATAATGATAGAGAATCTCATGGTGGTATGGGTGAATTAGATATTAGAATTGTAGATGAAAACAATGAATTACGGCATATATGTGAAGCATTTATTTTAACTTATTTGAATACGTCATATATAACAAAACATTTAAATAAAATATTCGATTACGATGTTAATGGTCTACCAATTAATATAATTATTGTTTATTCAAAAGCACTTGAATTTTCTTCTTTATGGTTAAAGTATTTAGAGTTTTTGAATATTTTTAAGTGGAAATATCCTTTAATTGATTCAAACATAGAAGATCTTTCCGAGTCAAGAGATTGTCCTTCTGAAATAAAATTAACTTTAACAAAACATAACAGGTCAGGAGTAATTTGCAAAATATATCATATTTTTGTTAATTTAAAATAATAAATTTTATATATCGCTAAATCTAATTACAATTATGTCAAACCGCAGAGAATTAGAACAACAAGCTTCTTCATTAGCTAAAAAATTGGATAAATTTTTACATGCGAATACAGATTTGAAGATACATGGTGTAGCTCGTCAAGGCTCTCGAAAAGAAGGAACACATAGAGATGATAGCGATTTAGATATAGTTTTTGCTATATCTGGTGATCCTAATAAAGGAGAGATCTATCCGAATTTAGCGGAAAAATTAAAAAACGGAATGAATATTCAAGCTGAACTTGGTGATGAGAAGAATGTTATTAATATCAAAAAAGGAGATTTAGAGATAGATTTAGTACTCCTTTCTAAGGAGAAGTTTGAAAAACAGATTAAAGAAAACAAACTAAAGAGGATTAATTTCACCTAAATTAGTATTTACAATTTATTGGATGAATTGTAATTAATCATGTTTAATATTCGCCTCTAAGTCTTCAATAACTGATTTAATTGCTTCAATATCATTAAAATCATCATTTTCTAATGTTTTAAACGATTCAAAAAGATTTTTTTTTCTTATAAAAATTTCGAGTTTATGTCTAAATATAAATTATAAAATATTAAACCTCAATGATAATAATAAAGATTTCTTCATATATTATTGTGATATTTATTAATTTAATAAATAACATTAGTAAAGTAGAATCTAATGACTTTAACCATAAAAAGTGTCTCTAAAGATAGTGAAATTTATTCATTTGCAAAAGAAATAGAGATTAATAATTATCACTTTCAGACTCCATTTCCTGTTAAAAATCCTACTATCGCTCAAGAAACGATGCCTACCTCACTTACTAATGAGATGTACGAATTTTGGAGCACTTTTAACATAAAAGATGTATTAAATGCTCCTTTTGATAACAAGGTTGGAGATAGAATTATAAATCGATTTCGGAATAAAAATGTTGGAAACATTAAAAACAAACCTAAGATCTTCTTAACTTCCTACAAAAATATTAAAGGAAATCCTTTTAAAGTTTTTGATGATAAGCTAATTGAGTTTATGATAGATGCAAATTATTTGTATACTGATATTGTAACCTTTCCAATTATTCACGGAGTTAGGGAAGTAGTTAACAACAATTCAATCCTGCAAGATTATTTAGATTTCATAGATGTATGTTATGAAGTTGCCGATACTTTAAATAATAAACCTATAATGGGTATAATCCCTCCTATCCCTCAAGGTTATATTCATAATATTGTAGAGAAGTATCTCTCTTTAGATTTAATGATGTTATGTTTCGACTTCAATGGATCAAGTTTAGGTGCTTACTATCCCCATTATTCCCAGATATTTAGAACTCTTTATGATATCGATAAGACAAAATTAGAAGAAACAATTAAATATGTAATAAATTTAAGACTTCCTTCAAATAGAAACAGATACAATCCATTTCCTGCTGAAGATTTACTAATCCCCTCAGTTGGAACAGACATTTTAGGTATTAATCATTTATCGGGAGGAAGTGCTACTCCAAAAACACCAAAAGAGAAAAAATTAATAAAACCAACGAAAACCACTCCAAAAGTAAACACTAATTTACTAAATACGAAGGAATATAATTATCACAGGATTTCTTCTAAACCTGAATTTGATAAAGTCTTTACTAATCCTTTAATCCAACCGAGTTTCCAAAACTTTTCTACAGCGACATACACAAAAAGAAATACATTTCAAAAGAAATTTAATTATGCAAATCTAAATGTAGAGATGAATAGCTTGCATCAGAAAATTAAAAACAACGTGCCTACCCTTAAAATCTTAGAAAATAAAATCGGTATAAAAGACCAGATAAGAAATAAAGTAAATTGGCTAGATAATTTTATTAAAACAAAATCATTGTATGATTTTTAGTTATTAGTTTTGGGTTGTGGAAATACTCGCGAATCTTTTTTTAAATTTTTAAATTTTTCTTCGATAATGTCTTGGGGAAAATTACTATCTTTTAATAATTTCAAATAAATTCCATTTGTCCCTGATAATCTATAATTATTTCTAATGAAATATTTTCTTAAATGTAAGTCATTAGTTAAGCAAATAGCATTACTTACTTTTGTATAGTGATAAATCATAGAACAATCAGCAATAGATAGTTTTGGATTAAAATTTTGGATTTGTATTAGGTCATTTAAAGGTGCCTGATTGAAGATTCTTATAATATTATCACTAATCAATTTATCAAGTTTTGGTCTTGCTCCCTTCTGAACCTCTAAGTCTACATCATAAGAAGTCCATTGATCATATCTCGGATTTTCACACCAATCGATTAAAATTTCTTCAAAACCTATGTCTTGAAGTATGTTTATTAAAACGACCGCATCGAAAATTTTAGTTATAATCATAAAATCTGTAATTTAGTGTTATTTTTAATAAAATCATACGCTTTTTGAAATTCCCAACCCATTAATTCTGCAATTTTAGATATTCCTAACTCTCCCTTCTCATACAATTCGAGATATATTTTTTCATAATCGATTTTATCAGCTACAATAGAATCACTAATATAATCAGGAAAACCCTTGTAGATAAAAGCTAATATTTCATCACTCGTGAAGTTTTTAAAATCGTCCTTTATGTTATTAATCGCTTTTTCAATCAATTCTTTATTATATTTCTCTTTTTGGCTTAACTCAATAATTGAATCTAATTCATTCAATTTTTTCTTCCCACTTTCAGTAATACCTATAGCTTCTTTCTCCATAAGAGTTTCTTCTCTATTCTTTGTTTCTTCTAAAGCATAATCTAAAGATTCACTATATGGTCCAAATCTATGAGCTTTGAAATCAAAAAATTCAAAAATCTCTTCAAAATTCCTTAAAACTAAGAAAGCTATTTTTTGGAATTTTACTTTTCCATCTATAGGGTCAGAATTCAACCCATTTAAGATTTTCAATACAAAATGAGTATGTAAATCAATGTTTTTCGTCATATTTGCAATTAAATAGAATTAACTGATTAATAAAAATATAGTGTGTTTCAAATTTCTATTTTCTCAAAAATTTTACAAAAAAAATGTGAGGAAGTAGTCATTTTTTCAAGAAATGTTAGATTATGATCAGAAAAAGCTCATTTCATAGAAGTCTTTCTTTTTTTTAAAATATTTTATAACCGGGTCTAATTTTTGGTCAATATATCTCTCCATACTCTCAGTTAGCTCTTGTTTTATTTCGACTAATTTCTTTTCGTCCACTACAATATTTTCATTTTCTTCCATGACTCCATAATATTTTTATCATAATATAATAAAATCTTTGTGAAAACAAGGTTTCACGAACTTTAATTGTAGTATTTTAAATAAAAAATAAGACAAAGAATTAGGAGTGTTAACTATTTTGAGAAAAAGTCCAAGAATTTATTGGTAATGATATTCAAAGACATTTACGGACTTTTTTATGGTCTCAAATATAAGAGATTAACCAACCAAAATTCTAATGATGGATTTTTAGAATTTTTAAAAAAAACTAATGAATAATCATTAATAGAAAATATGTTTTGAAAACATTGATCTGGATCCAGAGCCCTTGAAATAATTTAAAAATTTAGTTTTCTAAATAAACTTAATACCTAAGTGATCTTCGATAAATTTATCGATATATGGAGCTAAACTCTCTACAAATTCAGGTAAACAGAAAAAAATAATTTGTTGATAATCTAAGGAATTAGGGACTGAATATCCCATAGCTTTTAACGGAAGATTGTGTGTTTTATTAGAAAATGCATCCTTTACTCTGATATAAGGTTGCCGGTATTCTTCTGGAACTTCTCTTCTCCCTCCTAACCTAACCCTAATCACATAGTCAGTTAAGACCTCTTCCTCTACACCAGGGAGATCTCTTTTTAATTTTTCAAGCACATTCGGTTCTTTTGAAAGGAGGTCTTGTTTGAATTTTAATAGTTTTTCATAATCCTCAAAATCATCATAAAAATGGTATATTTTCTTTTGTTCATCTGCTTCATAATCGTCATATTTCTCTTTCAATAGAATATTATATTTTTTTTTTTTACTTGTGTTCCAAAGGTCTTCTAACTCACTATATCGATTTTCATTTTTTAATTTTTTTATGAAATTCGTTGGATTCATAATTAATTTTCCTTGGAGCTCCCATGTATAAAACTTTCTAATGATTCTGTAGTGCCTCCTATTTCCTAAACGCTTTATAACATCATTTGATATAGGGTTTTTTATTATTCTAAGATATTCAAGTAGTGACTTATCTGTATAGTAAAGGAGGGCAGTTCCGCATTCTAAGGGAGGCCATATCTTTTTATCTAGCTTTGAATTCGAATAGATTTCTTGAACATTTCTTATAGCGTCAACAATGCCAAATATTAAAAGAGATTCAGAAGCCAAGGTAGTATGGTGATGATATACTGTAGGGAACATCTTTGCTTTTGATAATAAAAGAAGGTTAAATGCCCTTGTTCCTTTCTCTGAGACTCCTAACTCATATTTTTCATTTTCTTCAATAATTGTAAAGAAGCTAAGGAGTCTATCAATATCAGCAGGTAATGGTAACCCGGAGAATTTTGAGTCTCTTAATAAATAGTCGATTTTATCTGCATCGGAATAGCCGTTTATAATTTTAATTAATAAAGTCTTATATTTATCTTTAAACTCTAAAGAGTACTCACCATTATCCCCTTTAAAGGGAAGGGAATTCCCCGTAATACAGAGAGGCACTAACTCAAGGTCAATGGGAATATCTTTATAAATTTTATCTAGGAGAGATTTAACTTTTTCTGACTTTAAGAGATGGTATCCCATAAACTCATGAAAATTTTTACGTGTTCTTTTAAGTCCACTACTAGAACCGGCACAGATCTCAGCATCAACACTATTAATACACTTGAGGTAAGAGAGTGTACTAATAACATCCTCAGAGACGTGGGAAAAGGGACCATGCCCAATATCGTGAACTAAACCTGCTAGCTTTAATGTGTTAACATCACTATCTATTTTATTCCTTCGATCAAGACATTCTGAGATGATATTTCTGTATATCTTTTCTGCAATATATGAGACTCCGAGACTGTGAGAAAATCTATTATGAACCGCCCCAGGATACACAAAATTTGCTAACCCCATTTGGGATATCCCAGTTAGTCTTTGTAAGTAAGGTGTCGCAATAACTTTCCTTTCGAATTTTGTAAAGCTAAGAGTTCCAAATACATTATCATGGATAAAGAGTCTTTTTTTCTCTGGAAAATCTTTAATTATTCCATGTTGCTCAAAAATGAAATTACTGATATCCTCGATTTTATCTACTAAACTCATGATATATTAAATAATCTTCAGACCATAAGAAGTTAGTTTATAACCCTTGTTTGTCTCTTCAATCATTTGTCTTCTAATTAAATCAAATAATAAATCATCAACTTGTTCAGAGTATGAAGAACTATGTGTAAATTCAATTAATTCAAAATTAATATCCTTACTAATCTTCTCACTTTTTAGCGAATGAATGAATTCATTTATCGCTCTTGAGTCAACAGCTAAATTTTTTCCTATAAAATTTAGAATTTCATCTTTTATCAAACCTTTTATCATATTGAAACTAGGGGTATATATCTCCATTTTTTAGTTGATCCCTCGACAATTTATTCAATATTAATAATATTATTTACTAATATATATAATATTATATAGGTCCTCTTAAATTTAAAGGGATCGTCTATTTTTTGGTTTCTTTTTATTAGCATACAATTAAAGTATATTTATCTCAATTTAATCCACTGAAATTAGAAAACTACAAAGATTTAAAATTATCTATGAACATAAAGATTCAACGAAAGGTTCTAGACATTTCGGTCTAAAAAATGTGTTAAATGTCAAAGGATGTTCAATCCTAATTATGGATGATGTATACACTAATGGGAATACAAAAGGTAATATTTCTTTATTAATTAGAAATGCTGGCGCAACAAATGTCTATATTGGAGTAATCGGAAGAACTAAAGTGTAATATTTTTTTAGAACTACACTCCTTCCCAAAATTTCAGAATTAAATAAAATAAGAAAAGCGTAAAAAATCAAATATCACTTTCTTATTTCTTGAATATTATCAAAGATGTTGTCAAGTTTCCCACGCATACTTCCATAAAGGCCCTCATCTTCAGAAACTACAGAATTTATTGCTGTTTTTAATCCGTAGTGGCTCTCAGAGATTAATACCCTTACTGGAAGTGTAAGAATTTCATTTAAAAGCATCAAGAGTTCTTGGATAATAGAAATCATTTTAGGAACTTTTTCTCTTGTTCTATCTATGGTTGAGGCTTCTGAGTCAATCAAACCATCCTCTCGTTCCTTTTTTAGTTCTTCCCAAATATTCTCCTTTATTTCCGTGAAATCAATACCTAAGTTTTCTAAAGCCGTTTGAGCCCCTTCAAAGAGAAAATTAATTGTATCTCTCCCAGTAAATTTCCTTACATTTTCAACCATCTCAGTAGGAGCTAGTCCCTCTAAGAAAGTAACTAATAATTGATTATAATCACCGATTACATCTAAGGGTATAAAGAGCAGCAGCATTTCTTTAGTTTGCCTAAAGATATAACCGTATATTTTTGCTACTAATTCATTACTCAAGGCTTTTTCAACAAATCCTCCATATTCATTCATAAGATGGACTGATAAATATCCAATAATTCTAATCATATCATCTTCATAATTACGAAAATAGTCGAAGAAATGTTCGGGCTCCATATTAAGCTTGTCTCTAATAAGCTCTGCAACTTTCTCTTTAATTCCTTCGAGAGGCTCATCAAGTAAATCATCTAATTTGTCTAAAGTTATCATATCTTGCAATTTGTCAATAATATCTAACTTACTTTCTTGTTCAATTTCTCCTTCTAAGTGTTCCTCAAAAAGGAACTTAGATGTAGACCGTTCCTCAGCTATAGAATCAATAAATACCTTCCATTCTTGGAAATCATATATTTTACAGGAAAGTTGTAAATTATCACTACCTTTTACCATACATTTTTTTTCTGTAATGCCGATGCGGTAATCACTTTTTTTAATTTTTAAGACGAAATTTGCTACGGATTCAAGCATTCCACATATTCCGGCGGTACATCCCTCAGAATCTTCGCTTAATTTACTAAAATCAAATGTATCTTCTGGGTCGTCGCCATACCCAGCACATATTGGATTTTTTTGTATGGTCAATAGGTAATCGTTATGTTTGCCTTCTTTCGGTATTTCTTCATATGATATTTCCCCTATTTCCATACCAAATACAACTGACCAAAGAATTTCAAAATAATTTAGTACTTTTTTAGGTGTTCCGGGCATAAACTTAAAAACTGCAGATCTACGTTCACATGATTCGTACGATGCCTTCTTTCCAATTTCTCTAAAAATTTTAAGACTTTCTTCCTCATCATTAGTGATATTATTAACTTCAGTAAGAACTTCTCGATATAATAAGGTATAAAATAATGCATTGGTAGAGCGACCAAAGGTTTTAGTAACTCTTTTCATCAACCATTGAAAAGCCCCCATTTTTTAATTCCCTCCTGTTTTAAAATTATATATTTGAATACATGAAGGATTTCCATATGCTCTCGATTCTTCCACTTTATATGGTTCCAATTTAATCGTGGAGGGAGTATTCGATTGCTCATTTACAAGAGAGATTATTTCTGACACTAACCCTAATAAAATCTCACAACCTGCGATATTTATATCCTCATAATGGTATTTACATAAAGCACACTTCTGATCTTTGACAATTATAGTATTATCAGTTTGATTTACTTTAATTGAGATAACACTGTTAACTATTTTTTGATATATAGTAGTTATAACATCTTTAATGTTTTCAGTTGTTATTAGATCTGTTGGTTTCCAATAATTAATAAAAGTTTTTGCCATGTTACGACCCATTCTGCGTAACCTCTCAGTTATATCTGTCTTACCATTCTTTTCCATAAACCGTGCCAAATGATAGATTGAGTTTCGCATTTGATTCATAGTTGCTTCTGCTAATAAAACTTCCTCTTTTGTATAGTTCATATTTTTTTGAGCCTTATTCTGTTTACAATAATAATTTATAATTGAAAAATTACCATCTGTTTTAAAGATTTTAAATCAATACAAAGTATTAATAATATTTAATTTAATTAAGAATTTCCATCTAAAAAAATAGGAAGAAATAGCATGTATTTAGATTGAAAATATTATAAGTTAATTTCTAAAATTTTAAAAAAATTAGAAAAAAAGAAAGAAAAAATATATTCTGAAATATAGATTCAGTTCATTTGTGAGATTATCTGTCTAAGGACAGGCTCGCCAGCTGCTCCCACCATCAGACCATTTTGCACAAGTGGCTGATCTTGTACTTCAATCGTACCTTTTAACATTTCACCATCTTTAAAGAACAGGAGCGTTGGAATCGCCGTTATCCCGAATTTTTAGTGATTAAAGTCGAAAAAATATGGCTTTAATTTTCACCGAGTGGGCGATTCTTATCAAGATCGACTTGGATAAGCTTTATTAGTCCTTCATCTCTTAATTTATGTAGAATTGGAGCAACAAATTTACAGGGACCACACCATTCCCGTTTAAATGAGAAACTCATTTAAATAACGGTGAAGACATCGATTACTAAATTGCCATCCCTGTGTTCTTCGGTAACTTCTACTCCTACGCTCTTTAAATCATCAATATTTACCATTTTAATCCTTTAAGTTTACTATGAATGTATTTTATGAATTTGATTTATTATGAAATTTAATACTTATTTCCTTTTATTCTTTTTATTTATAAAATACAAGAAAAGAGTGGGGAATAGGAGGGAATTATTGCTGTGTTGTGAGAAAGATTTATTTTTTTTAAACTGGAAAAGAAACTGAGGAAAAACAAAAAATTTAATTGATTCTTTACTAATATACCTTAACTTAGAAGACGAAATGCAGATATCTCATGGAAAAAAACAGTAAGGATAATATATTGAGTATTTAAGGGTGATTAAAAACTTATGAAGGACACTCTGCTAAAGTTATATCTGATTATTGTTTTTCTATTAGGTATGTTAATTTTATTCAGTTAAATGCGATTTTTTTATAAATCTATATTTGGTTTATTTCTCTTTTGAAGGAGTTTTTATACCGAAATAATAAATTAATATTTGGAAGTAAATTAATTCTGTAAATAAGGATATACCCTTTATCCAAATTATTCACACTACTTGTTACATAATACAGAATTGATATTCCCTCTTTTTCTTTTCTTAAATTAGTATCTTTATGATTAGAATAAAAATCTTAACCAGAGTATAAGCCAAAGAAGAGAGTTAGATAAGTTAATCGGGGGTTTTTTTTTTGATGATTTTTTATAGTTTTTTTTTTAAAAGAGAGTGTGAAAAGAAAGGTAATTTTGCTAGTTATAATAATTGTTGTTTTTAGTTTGTATTGTTATCATCCTAAAAAGGTTAAGGCATTCCCTTTTAATTATACAGATTTTAGTACAGATAAGGATATTTATTATAATGACGAAATTATAGAAATTAATATTACTTATGAATTACAGGATAACCCAAATACATGGATTGAAGTTCATGTAATAAATGAAACTAACCATGTTTTATGGGAAAGCGGAGAATATCATGAAGCAGGTAATTTTTCAAGAACATGGCTTGTAGATATTAAAACTTTAGACTTGGATTATGAAAATGATACAAATATAATTTATGTAAAATTGTTTTGGTATTACTTCGGGGCTTTGGAATGGTACACAGAATTAGAGTGTACTACTATTAAAAGAAATATATCTTGTGAATTGACTAATTTTGATGATTATATAGAATATGGAGAGGATTTCAAAGTTAAAGCTAAATTCTTTAATAATACATTAGATAGTCAATATTATGTAGATAATCAACAAGTTTTATTTGAAATATTAAGACAGAATTTTACGGTAATGTTTAGCAGTTATTATATTACGAATAGTACAGGAGAGTTTAATATCTTTGTTCCGAATATTGTAGATCTTATAATAGGAATTAATTATTTACGTTTTACAGTAATGGATAATCAATTTTTTAAGTCAGAGATTTTTCAATATCAAATTTATTTTGAAGTAAAGCCTATTGAAAGTTTAAGTTCAAGCGAAGACAAAGAAGAAAAAAAAGAAAGCTCAGAAATGAATTTAATATTAATAGCTAGTTCAATAAGTTTAGCTAGCGCTTTAGCTGTAATTATTTTATTTCTACATTTTCAAAATATGAAAAAAAAGCCAAGAAATTTAGATGAAATTTCTTTTAAATATTAAAAAATTCTGTAACATGTGTGTTTTTTATTTTGATTTTAGAGGATAATTATTATTACACTTATTCACAAATTTAAAATTGAAAAAAAAATATTTATAAATATCGTTAAGAAAAAAGAATAACTTATTACTAAAATGGCAACTATAGATTTCGAATTCAGGAACGAGATTATTAAGTCGGATATTGGAAGTACTCTTGCTTATTGTTATCAATGTGCCACTTGTAGTGGAGCTTGTCCAGTAGCACAAGTAACAGAGGGGCGTTATAATCCAAGAAGACTCATCTTAGATTCTTTATTGGGATTAAAAGAGAAGATTTTTGGACCCGAAAATGTTTTTGGTTTATGGGGCTGTACAATGTGTGATACGTGCGATGAGGTATGTCCACAAAAAGTAGAATTAACGGAGATTTTCACGCTTCTAAAAAACAAGAGCGTTGAGAAAGGTGAAGCCCCTGAGCATTACACAGGACAGGCATCAATGATTTTAGAAAATGGTAAGGCAATTCCTATGCAACCTGCGATAGAAAGGAGAAGAGAGCAATTAGGCCTTCCAGCGATAATGGCTCCGGATGTAGAT
>SDBT01001219.1_pt1 | contig 44537 bp, 76 predicted proteins | sample 2277101 | NCBI WGS metagenome assembly SDBT01 (sample SAMN10404973, study PRJNA504765) | marine sediment metagenome | isolation source: marine sediment core GS10_PC15, 103 cmbsf | place: Arctic Ocean: Southern Knipovich Ridge | collected 2010
GACTCGAGCGGCGAAGCAAATTGGGATGACGCGATCTCTGGCAAGCAGGAGGACAACCTGCTCTCGCAGCTCGTCAAGCTGATCACGATCCTCTTTCATGAGCAGGGCAGCCCGACGAAGGGCAAGGAGCCTGCCGCGTGGGATGTCGAGTTCAATCCGCTGACGCAGCCGACACGGGAGCAGCAGGCCGGACTAGAGAAGATGGTGGCCGAGAAGGACGCGATCTATGTTGACCTCGGCGTTCTCAAAACGTCGGAGGTTCGCGCGTCCCGCTTCACGTCAGACGGGTTCTCGCTCGAGACCAACCTCGACCCCGAGATCAGCGAGGCGATGGCCGAGGAGGACAAGCCGGGCAACGAGCCCGAGCCGCCGCCTATGCCTCCGCCCGGATTCGGTGGAGGCCCGCCATCGCCCCTGAACACTTCCGAAGCAGACCCGGCGAACGAAGCGCCACCCGTCGAGCCGGACGAGCAAGAGCCTTCCTCACTCGAATGATCATCTGTCCCCACGATTTCTTAGTGAAGCTCGGGATGCGTCCGACGCATGACGAGACTGCGTCATCATGGAGAGCAGCCTATCGGGCTTTTGCTCGGGCTGTGCGCCATCGCAATGTCCAATGCGCAGGGATTATTTGCGGGATCCCTGGCGCAGGTAAGACGACGTGGGGTCGGGCATATGATGATTCAAAGATCGTGCTCTTCGATGCTGTTTGGAGCCGGCGCGCTCAGCGAGAATCTTTTGCTGCCCGAGTGACTAGGCACGGGAGGCAGACGATCGCGGTGCATGTCCATGCTGACATAGAGACTGCAATCGCAAGGGTGGCGCAGCGGTCGATCGGTCGCGTCGTGCCGACTGCTAAGATCCGAATCGCCGCGGCGTTATTCTCCGCATTCCCGCCCGTGTCTGATCGTGGATGGGCACGGGTAATCGATGTGCAAGCATAGGCGTCCCCGCCCGCTCCCGCGCCGCAGGAAGACGAGGAGGACGGAGAAGAGGAAGAGACCTAGAACGAAGGCGGCGCGTCGAAGTCGATCGGTCGCAGAACGATCACTGTACGCGGTGTCTTCGGGTCGTGCTTCCGGTCGAGCCTGATCGGGGCGATCCGGATGTCGTTGTCGATGGCGCCGACCCGCTGCAACGCGTCCATGACGCACGACACCGCAGAATCGCAGTCCCGTCGCGGGTAGATCTCGCCGTCCATGTTGGCCCGGGTGGCGACGTGCATCATCAGGTCGAGAGACCATTCGCCGCCCATGATCATGTCGCGGCGCGCCTGCAGCCACACGAACTCGAGGCGCGACGTCCAATCCTTGGCGTCTAGGGACAGGGTGCGGCCGGGCTTCCCGTCACGCCGGCGGATGATGTGCGCATACCACGAGTCCTTGCGCGGCGGATGGCCGAGCACGACGAGCTCGAGCGGCTTAGTCAACATCGATCGCGCGCTCCCATCTCAGCTTTGCTTGTGTCGGGTGGCGATCTATCCGCGGTCGCTCTTTTCGGCTCCATGATCCTCCGGCTGTTTGCCCGACGATCTGCCACCCCGCGGCACGCAACGACACCCCCGACTCAGTAGCAAGCGTGTACGTCACAAGACGGCGATAACCGAGCGCCCTGCTCGCACGCCACGCCGCCGCGTAAAGCATTGAGCACGCATTTCGGGCGCCATCGGTGCAAAGACGCACAACTTCGGCAGTCCACCCGTCTTCGAGATGTCGTGCTACCGGTCGTCCCACGATTGCTACGCCGCGGATGACCTCGCCATCAGACACTGCGAGCGCAAATAAATGGGAGTGTGCGGGGCCATGATGGCGATGGTGCTGCCGCACATACTCCTGCGCGTCACTGATCGTGCACGGAGTGAGCTCTAGCACTAGAACCCCTTCGTCCCCGCGCTGTACCGCACGCCCTCGAGCCCGCCCCATGCCTGCGGAGTCGACGTCCCCGAGCCGACGACAGGCAACCCGAAGTCGTGGCCGTACTGCGAGGCAAGCGGCTTCACGATCTCCTTTGCCGCCTTCGATCCCGGGTCGGATGTCCTCGACTTGTGCGAGTTGCGGTGAAAGAGCTGCGCGACGATCCCCTGAGGGTTGCGCCCCTGCAGCCGCACGAGGGCGCACTGCCGCGTGTGCTCCTCGACGTAGTATCGGCCGAGCGCGAGGGCCGAGACGATCTGCCGGTCTTGCAGCTCGCGCCCCATAACCGCGTACCCGCGCCCGTCCTTCTTCTCCGACTTGCGACGCCAGAACGTGCGCGGGATCCCCTCGATCCCGGCCGCGCGGATCCCGAGCTCGATGTGGATCACGAAGCGGTTCGCGGCGTGGCCGCCGTAGAGGTACGCGAGGATCGGATGCAGGAGCACGACGTCGGCGCTGCTGTAGAGCACGCCGCCATGCACCGGGATCGACAGGCACGACCGGGCGCGCTGAATCGCGGCCGCCATTTGGTGCCACATCATCCCCGTCACCTGCTCGAGCTTCCGCGTCCCGTGGGCCCGCCCGCGCTTCTGCCGGCTCGTCCTGGCCGTCTGCCGGAAGTCGTGGAGCTTGGCCCCGTTGAGCGCGAGCGCCTTCGCGAGGCGGTCGTACGGCGTCATGAACGACGGGGCGAGCAGGTCGGGATCCGGGTCCGGCGTCAGGTCCTCGTCGTCGACGAAGTCATCCTGCGGCTCGAGCACACCGGCCGTTGACGTGAAGTCGAACAGCGTTCGGATCAAGTCTGCCCAAGTCCAATTGCTCGATGGCCGGAAGTCGTCGTCGGTCATGGTGTGGGATTATAGACGCAGGCCTCACACCTGCTCGGGCACCTTCACCGGGCGAACCGGCTATGGCTTCGGATGCCTAAAGCCTCGTCCGTGGGGGAGGAATCGAACCTCCAATGCGCGAACGCTACGGCTTTACAGACCGACCCCGGGCCACCCGGCCCCACGGGAAAAGTGCGGGCATCACACCCGCCTGATCGTCGTCCCCGAATCGAACGGGGCCCATTGCATCGCTCGACCACCGAGCTCGGACGACTCCCACGGTCGCGTGGTTGGCGGCGGGTTTTCCGGACTGCAGTCCGTGGGCTCCTTCCCGCATTGGAGATAGCGCGGGCTTCCCACCCGCTCGGCACCCTTGCCCACTGTGCTCGTGCTCGGACGGGTGGACACTGGCTCCGAGGGCCACCCTCCCGCTGTGACAAAGAAATGGCAGACGGCGCGGCTTTGGGAATCGAACCCATCACGCAACCCCGGGTGTTACCACGTGCGCTCCAAACCTCCCGGGCTACCAACGCACCGACACCGTCCACCAAAGTCATGCGGCCTGCTCGCGCTTCTTCCTGCTCGCGAGTCTCTTCGCTTCCTCCTCTGCGAGCTCGTGCAGGTGCTCGAGCTCGAGTTGCACCTTGCGGGCGTACCTTAGGCCGCGTCCGCACCGACCCGTGTTGTAGGCGCCGAGGCCCCCTTCGAGCGAGCCGCAGCGCTCGATCTCGCTGCGCAGCAGGTTCGCGGCGAAGCGCACCACCGGCTCTTGGCACGCGCCGATCTGCCGAGAACACCGTTTGCGTGCCTTTGCGCTCTTGATGTAGGGCGGGGCACCGCGCCACCTCTCGTGAATCTGCATGATCCCGCGGCAAGCCCATTTGCCACACGGACCCTCGGCGGCCGGGTTCAGGCGCGACTCGTGAACGGCCACCGCGGCGAGCAGCCATGGCGACATACCCGTCTCCTCGCCGACGTAGAAGAAGTACTCGGCGAAGATCTCGACGCGCCTGCGGCAGCCTGAGGGCGCCCTGGCGCAATGACCGATGAAGGCCGGCTTTCCGGCTTGGAGCGACGCAGGAAAAGTGAGGCGCAGGGCAAGAGCATCGTCGAGCTGTCCGGGTTCCTGCGGAACTGCGATGAGAAGAAGCGCGAGCAGGCTTGTTGCAAGCATTCGAAGAGACTCGCCCACGTCCGTGTGGTATGTCGGCGCGGTTTCTCACGTGACTCGTGGTGCGCCCCGGTCAAGAATATCAGGGCATCCGACTGCGTGACTTTCATCGTCGTTCGTTCCGCATGCCGGGCATGTGTACTCGTGCGCAGGCACGTCGATCGTGTCGCCTTCGCCCTCGAGCATGAAGTCGCCGCCGAGATCCTGCGCCCGGTCGTCTTCGAGCGCGGCGTCGAGCTCGAGCACCTTGTGTACACGCTCGGATGCCACAGGGTCGTCCATCGGCAGCATCTTGCACAGCCGCTTCACGGCTGTTTTGCACCACATCGCGCCCTCGTGATGTTGCCACGGTGAGTAGCTCGTCATATGCGCCGACTTCTTCGCCCGTGCGATGTCGTCGGCGTCCACCACTTTGAACTCGGCGACGCCGCCGGGGAAGCGGGCGATCGCATACGCGTGGGTGATCGGGCTATTCGTCCGGTCCTTCCCCGCCGGCGCCCGCCGGTGCTCGAGCACAGGGTGCAGCCCCTCCTCCCATCGGAAGTGGTCGACCTCTCGGACCTCTTCGGCCTTGATTGGGAGGCCCGGCGCAGCTCGCCTCACGAGCTTCATGAGCCCGCGGAAACCGATCTGAAAGGTCGCCTCTCCCTTCCTTGGGATGATGTGGCAATCGGCCGTCGCCGTGTCCGGCTGCAGGCCTAGTTTGGCCGCCTCATATACACATGCGATGATCGTCTGCGGGTCACACCGGAGAAGTTGGGGCGTCTTTCTCAGGCTCGTCAGCGTCAGCGCTTTGAGCTTGTCCGGTGTGATCTCTTTCGGCAGGAGCGCGAAGATCGTCGCCTTGTTGGCATCGAGCGAACGCGAGACCTCGGCCATGACCGTGTTGGCTTGCTGCCCGGGCTTGGCTAGAGCATTGCTCATTTTTTCTCTCCTATGGCCTCGACGCCGCTCTGCATCCGCACAGGGCCGCCGTCGCGAGCTTCGAGCGTCCCCTTCATCCTCGACTCCCCTCCGCACGAATGTCCCTAAGGACGCGCGCTAGTGCGCCCGAGGCCCTGCGAGCAAACAGCTTCGCCTGCGGCGATAGGGCGTGGCGGTTGGCGATGTTGGAGTAGTCCTTCGCGTCGCGCTCGACCATTCCCTCGAGTTCGTAGAGGTCGCCTGCGTTGCTCATAGCTGAATAACTCCCCTGTCGTGGCGGATCGTCGTCATCGGCGTCCTCATCTTGAGGTCCTCGATCGTTTCGTAGATTGGGATCTTGAGCTCGACGGCCTCACGGATCTCCATGCCCGTCCCCCTCGACCTCTGCCATAGCGGGCACAGCAGAACGGCGTCGCTCCGACGGAGCAGGGCCATGTCGGCCGCTATTGCCGCCGCTTCGGAGACACGGCCGTACCAAAACCTCGCAGTCGCGTGCACGCAGATCGGCGCAAGCCCTTCGGTTATAAGCTCGAGTGCAAGCCCTTCGGCGACGCGGATGTTTTCCTCACGCGCCCATGAATCGGGCCCCGAGTACGGGCCTGCGATATAGATAACATCCATCATCGCCCACCCCGGACCCGCTCGTCCTGCCAAGCCGTCAGGGCATCGCAGGCGCCAGAGACCTTGCCAAGCGCGTCATCGTCGAGAACGCGTACGCCCGTCTCCCGGCCGGATGATCCGTTAGCTGCCCGCAACGCGTCCGTCATTTGAAAGAAGAGGCCCGCGGGTACCGTGATTCGCTTCGGCTTGTCCACGGCCGTAGCCGCCCTCTCAGTCGTCTTTGTCGACATCAGTCCTCCTCTTCCTCGTCGAGCTCCACGAGCTCCTGACGGTCATCTGCGGTCATACGGGCCACGGTCAGCAAGACGTCGCGGATCCAACCGGTCGGACCCGCGCGGTCTTTCCGCATGGCGGCTCGGATCAGATCGTTTTCTTCCTTGTTCACGCGCGTCTGCAGGGATAGGACCCGCAGCTCGTCAATATCGCCTCGGCTCATGTGAGGAGTGTGCAACGCGCGGCGGTAAAAGGCAACATGTTTATGTTGCATTGCATACGCTGCAGTGTATAGTCGGCATATGGCAACGACGACAGGGCGAATCACTCAGCGGGCCATCGAGCTCGTAGGCACCGGCTCAACCCCGGTCGACGCGATTGTCGCAGCCTGCGACGAGGTCGCCACCACGCCGGCGCAGCGCCGCTTCGCAACCCGCATCTTCGCCAAGCTCGTCGCCCAAGCAACCACCTAGGACCACGACGATGAGACGACGAAGCGACACCTACGGAACCGCCACTACCACCGCCTACTTCGAGCGCGAGATCAGCGGCCTCGACATCGAGTTCGCCGTCGACGTCTCGGTGGACTTCGACACCTGCGGCGGCAAGTGCCGCGCGTACAGCTTCGACGTCGGCGCACACGGGACGTCCGACGCAGGCATCCGCGTCGAGCTCACCAAAGCCGAGCGGGACGAGATCGGCGAGCGAGGCGACGAGGTCATGATCGAAGTCGAGGATCAGATCGACGGGGCACGCGAGGCGCAGGTCGAAGACGCGGCGGAAGCGAGGCGGGACCGGTGACCGACCCGAAGATCAAGGCGCTGGCGCGCAAGCTAACGGACGACGACTGGCTGATAGTCGAAGCGACTGGCGTGAGAGCGACCGATCTCGCCCTGCTCGCCTACGTACGGGATCTAGCGGCGGGGCTGGTAGAGCCGGAGCGCGAGGTATTGGCCGGTTCGGGCGACTGGGGGCCAACCGCGTCGTTTGCTTGCGCCGGGCACTTTCGCGGTAAAGGTCTTCACGCTTGGGTCACCGAAGGGGACGGGAAGCGCTCTAGCACCACCGCCCTCGGCCGCGCCGTCCTCCGAGTGCTCGAAAGCGAGGACGGCCGATGATACAGGCGGCACCCTGCCCCCGGTGTGGAGCTCCGGCGGACATCAACTACAACCCACCGCCAATCCCCCCGCGAAACTGCGATTGGCACGTGAACTGCTCCGAGGTGTGCGGCGAAGACAGCGCGGATGTCGCATACGGAACGACGCGTGAGGCTGCGATCCGCGAGTGGAATACGTTGCGAGATGAAAGCGAGGGCGCATGACCAAAAACCTCGCACACCCGGACGAGTACATCGCCGAGCTTGACCGCGAGCTCGCGCAGTGGCGTCGCCTCGCCCACGTCGCCTACCGCCTTGTCCGCGTGGCGGATGAGCGACACCTCGGCGTCACCACGACATGGCGAGCAGCGGCGGAGCACTTCGTCGCGGAGTTCAGGGAACAGGACCGATGAACGACTATTTTCTCAAACTGCGTGTTCGTTTCTCCGTCGAGTGCGAAGGCGTCGAGCAGCACGCGCGCACCCTGCAGGTCGACGAGCGGATCGACGAACATCAACTCGAAGAGGAGCGGCGTCAGGGCTCTTTTGGAGCAAGTGAGATGCTGCGATATCGACTCGAGCACGCAGCCCACACGATCACGATGGCCACTGACAGCGCTCTGCGTGGCGACGACGAACTCATGCAAGCCTTGATGAAGGCGTCTGCTGATGCGCTTGCGCGCGCGGAGTACGAGCGGAACCGATGACCCGCGACGACGCCTTCGCGGAGTTCAGGGAGCAAGACCGATGAATCCATACACCGAGAAGATCGGTAACAAATTTTGGTGGGAGAAAGATCCGTGGCCGTGCGGAGAAAACGAGATCCCGACGGCGCAGGTCGGTGAATACAAGCTCGTGATGCATTCCCATGGATGCTTCGGGTGGATCTCGCCGATGTACGGTTTTCAATTTGGCTCAAACGTCAACGAGCAAAGGAACTTCGCCTACCAAGTCGCGGCGGCGAAACATAAATTTCTCGGCCACCGCTACCGTGCTCCGGCCCACATTCCGAGCACGCACAACGTCTATCCCGCATCGCCGAAGCCGGTTCGATTTTGGGCATATGTCGGCCCGGCGCTTCGCGAAGTCACGAGCTACTACGTCCCGCAATGGCAGTGCCCGCGCTGCCTTGCTCGATTTTTCTGCGGACAAGATCGGGTGCTCCATGTCGAAGCGGCGAAGCTTGATTGTTGGCCCTTTACGCGCGCGCGTAAGCGTGGCAGCTGCCCGCTGACGCCAGTCGCGGAGTTCCGGCGCAAGCAGAGAAACCGACGAAGGGTGGCGCAGTCTTCATCACCCGCACATCTTCGGGAGGTGCGGGGAGTTATCTACGACGTGAATTCGGGCCTTTGGTGGCTCCGAAAGGAAATGAGAGATGGCAAGACGTACCAACAACGTGAAATCTATTGACGGACTTCAGGATCTGCTCGGCTCCGGTGTGTCGGTGCTGAAACAGATCAGGCAAAAGGATCTTCCGTGGGCAAAGACGATGATCTCGGCAGTCAATAGCGGCAACTCACTGCTCAGAACACAGAACCTGCTGTCCCGCAAGGCGTCAGAGGATTGACCCGCGAAGACGCCTTCGGCCGACTCAAGACCCTCACCCGCGCCCGTCAGATCCTGCGGGCGTGGGGCGCGACCATCGGCACTGTGCACGAGCGGGATCTCGTTGACCGCCATATGGCCCGTGTGGCCGAGAAGATGCGCGAACGGTGCCGGCCGTCGGTTGTGGATAACCTGTGAGCACCTTAGTTCTTGCATGTCGTGTCTTGCACGTGGTACCCGAGGTGCATGCTCACCGCGAAGGAAGCCGCACTCGCCGTCGATCGGAGTGTGGACACCATCCGACGATGGATTCGAGACGGTCGACTCAGGGCCCGTCGCGACGGCGTGTCGCGGTCCTATTTCATCGCCGAGGCCGAGCTGCTCCGCTTTTGCAAGCGGCACGACGTGGCTCTCACGAACCCCTTCCTCGAGCGCGTCGCGAGCTAGTTCCGAACATGGCCGGCCGAGCTTGGATCAAGCTCTACGAGCGGTGGCTGACGTGCCCCCGTCACGCAGAGCTCAGCGGCGACACCCTCGGTACGGGTGCGCTCCTGCTACTCGTCGCCGAGTCCATGGGGGCCGACGGGGAGGAGGGCGTACGGTGGCTGCTAGGGGCCGACGGTGGTCCCGTCACGCTCGCCACGTGTCACCGCCATGTTCGAGTCAGGTCTGAGTCAGGTCAGCGCCGTGTGCGCAAACTGCTCGGTGTCGGCACGATGGTCGAGCGACAAGATGGCTGCCTCGGTTTTAGTAACTATCGACAATGGCAAGAGAAACCGGGCGCGGCGCGGATGCGCAAGCACAGGGACGCGCGTCACGACGGTGTCACCGGTGACGTCACGCGTGACCGGGAAGCAGAGGCAGAAGAAGATGCAGAGGCGGAAGCAGAGAAGAGCGTCGCGGCACCGAAGCGGCGCGCGACGAAGCCCTCCCTGTCTGCGGATGCATGTGGGATAGCGCAGTACCTCTACGACGCGATCAAGGGACACACCCCGGGCTTCGCGGCCGACGTGAAGCCGGCAACGATCAGGACGAGGCTGCAGGGGTGGGCCCGCGACATCGACGTCGGCATGCGCAACGACGGCATGACGGCCGACGGCTGTCGCACAGCGATCGACACCGCCCATCGGGGCATCGACGACTTTTGGCACCGCAACCTGCTCTCGGGCAAGGCGCTCCGGAAGCAGTACGAACGCCTCCGGATCCAACGCAGCCGCAAGAACGGCTCGAACGCAGCCCCGAACTACGACGATATCGACTTCCACGGCATAGCCGACGAAATGGATCGACGATGGCCCCTGACCAAGTAAAAACCGTCCTCCGCTTCCTCAACGCGACATGGACGCAAAAGCCGTTCGACAAAGACACGGCCTCCGTATGGGGCTCTGAGCTCGCGCGCCACGACTTCGATGTGGTGATGAAGATTCTCCGCGCGCTGTTCAGAACCCACGAGTGGCGCCCGTCCATGGCGCAGATTCTCAAGCCTCTCCTGGCCGACGCGGGAGCGAAGGGCGCGCCCTTCGCGTTCTCGAGCATTTGGGATCAGATCCCGAAGCGACCGCCGAAGGTGACCGACCTTGAGGCGAAGGCGGTCGAGCAACTCGGTGGATGGGACGTGCTGCGCGGTTGGCAGATCAATGAGCGCCACTTCCACTATCAGCGCTTCCAAACACTCTACCGGGACATCGTCGCCGACGAACGCAGCGAGCAGCTGCGCGCGCTGACCTCGGGCAAGCAGCCTCAAGGGCTGCCGCCGGGGGACGCATGACCGACGGCCCCAAGACAGAAGTGATCGCCCGGCTTTGGCGGCTACTCGGCGAGCGGCGGGAGGTGATCGACAAGTTCGCCGACCTCGCCGAGCTCGTGGAGAAGCAGCCCGGACTGACCGCGGCCGAGGAGGAAGGATTCGAACAACTCGAGAAGGCGGTGGCCAATGGTCTCGACGAGAACGAGCGGCTTTGCCTCGAAGCGCTGAGCATCCTCGGGCAGCTAGAGGACGAAGGCGAACAGCAGACGGAATCCGGAAATGGAAAAGACATCGTCGACCGCGGGTGACATGATCGACAAGAGCCACCCGTACGTCCGGCAGACGTGGCAAGACACCGTTGTCCGCCTCCGCATGATGCCGATGGAGCAGCTGCTTGATGTGGCGGCCGAAGCGATCGACCCACGCTGCCCGCCTCCGAAGTTCGCGATCGAGCTAGCAACTGAACTACGCGATCGTGCCAAGGCGCACAGGAACACGAGCGACCGATGAGCAGGAGTGGATTTACAGACGATTGCGATTCGAATATTTGCTATCTGTGGGACAGCGTCGTGAAGCGAGCGACGAAGGGGAAGCGCGGGCAGGCGATGCTTCACGACCTCCGCGAAGCACTCGATGCTTTACCGAAAAAGCGTCTCGTATCCGGTAGTTTTCAGCGGATAAACGGCGAGGTTTGCACACTCGGTGCTCTCGGAGTAGCGCGCGGCGTCGACATGCGCGCGATGAGCGACGAGGCTGAGGCTGGCGGCTACGTTGCAATGGAGGCTGCCGAGGCGTTTGGCGTAGCGCGCTCCCTTGCCGCGGAGATCATGTATCAGAACGACGATGCGTATTATGGGCCCCCCGAGGATCCGGAGGCTCGTTGGTCCCGCATGCGGGCGTGGGTCGAGTCGCGGATCGAGGTCGACCGATGAGCGACGACGAGATGTTGGAATCGGGCATGCGTGCAGAAGTCAAAACGCAACCCCGCGACGGTGTCATTGTGTGGCATCCGATCGTCATCTATTGGACCGACGGCGAGCGAGCGTCGTTCTACTCCGGAGACACGTACTACACCGTGCCGCTGTCCGATATTCGGAGGCCACAATGAGCGAGGTCGACGATAAGACGCACGACCTCTTCGCGACGCAGCACACCGACGACGCGGACTCGGTCGCCTACGCGAAGCCTCCGGAGAAGGCGCCGGCGTCCAAGGTGAAGACGGAGGACAAGCTCGCGCAGCTGAGCCGGGTTGCGTCGGAGAGCAAGGTGCTCGGGATCTGCGAAGGTGCGGCGATGTTCCGACGCCGGCTGCTCGACACAGGAGACAATAGGCCCGGATGCGCCACGTCGTACACGTACGAAGATCTACTCGCTGATATAGGCGAGGTCGACGAGATGCTCGAGGCGCAATACGGCGAAGAGTACTCACGGCAGATCGAAGCGAGGACCAAATGAGCATCGAAGACGTAAGATACGCAATCGGAGAAGTGTTCGCCGGCCGAACGCACGGGCTCACGATCCACTGCCCCGACTTCGTGAAGCGAGGCGAGATCTACATGAACAGCCGGGACTTCGATGACGCGTTCACAGAGCGGCCAACCCGCTCGGACTACGAGGCGCAGCTGATGCTTGACGCCGCAGACAAGCTCGCCAAGACGACCAAGATCAAGATATCGATATGACCGACGAAGATGACGAGCCACGCGAGCGGATCTTCGAGATGGAGGAGGCCTTCGTTCCTCCGCAGTGTGAGCGGTGCAAGAAGAAGCGGCCGCGCTCGGTATTAATCAAGCGGATGATTGGGAAGCCGATGACGCTCGCGTTTCTGTGCCGGTCATGCGGGGACGCGGTGAAGCAGCAGGCGTCATACATGGCGGATGAGATCCGGAAGAAGCTCAGGGATCAGGGGTCGGAAGTGGAAGGTGGAGCGTGATGCCCTTCGACGACAAGGGTCCTCCGTACCACTCGCCCTACGAACGGCGGAAGGCTATCGCGGACACCATCATGGCCGCGGTGGCCGTCGTGACCTTCGTTGCGATCGTCACCATTCAGGTTCTTCGCGCGTATGGAGTCATGGATACGCCATGACCGATGACAAAAAAGCGCCGCCCCCGGATGAGCCCGAGGGCGGCGACACGATCGCCCGTTACGAAGAGGACCACGCGAAGGCCCTTGCTGACGCTACCACAAGCCCCGGGATCATGATCGTGCGGTGGAAGTCGCTCAACGCCGACACGTATTGGGTACTCGAGCACGACGGGCAAGCCGCAGGGTGGGTGAGCCGCGAGCTAGATCCCGGTGGGCGCGAACGGATCCGTTACGGCGTCGGTGGGGTGACGGGGACGGCGAAGTCGGTGACGGATGGGCGCAGCTTCGTCGTGATGAGTCTCGCCGAATCGTGTCGGCAGGTTGGGATGGCATTGAAGGTCGAAGGGGAGAGGCGCGAAGATGGGACTGATTAAATCCGACTACGAGGTGTTGCCGGCGTCCATGACGTCGTCGTTCTGCCCACGCTGCGGCGCAGGCGTGCGGATGTTGAGCAGCGAAGTGCACGACCGTCCGCGGTTCTACCTGTGCGTGTGCGGCTTCGTTGGGCACATCGGGGTTGCCGACGTGAGGCGGAAGGACGATGGCGAGACGCCTGAGCGCGAGGACCTCGAGCAGCGGGCGCAGGGCATCGAAATGGCCGACAGCTACCTCGGGGGCACAGACACGCTGATCGGGTATGCCGGGAAGGTGAGGGGCGGAGATGGGTGAAGGGATGTGCATACACGGTGTGTCGCTGCACGAGCCCTGCGCCTTGTGCCACCCTGACGCTGAGGTCGAACTGCTGCGGCTCGAGGTGGAGACGCACAAGGCGCGAGCGACGAGGGCGGAGAAGGAACGGGACGACTACCGTCAAGCGATGGAGGGGCTAGGTGATATGGCCGGCGGACTGAACGATCAGCTCGCCGAGGCCCGCCGCGCCCCCGAGCTGATCGCCGCGTGGGGCCGGGAGCTGGCTGAGCTTGAGCACGGGTGTTGCGCGCACGCGATGCTGCTCTACATCGAGGCAATCGAAAGCGGAAAGTGGAGGGCGAAGGGATGAACGACGAGCAGGCCAAGAAAACTCGCGAGTGGCTCGAGGAGGCGCAGAGCTGCATCGAGCTCTGCCACCACTTCGGCGGGCTGTCGCCTGCGATGGATCACCTTGCTGACGCGGTCAGCGCGTGTGCGGCGGCGTGCGCTTCGCTTTTGGCGAGCCAGGAGAAGGCGGGGCGGTGACGTTCCGGCAGGCGATCTACTGCCTGCGCTGCAGAGTGACCATGGTGCTCGACGACGAGGGCCGAGACATGCTCAAGCGGCGGGGTCTGCCGTGGTGCCCCGGTGGCTGCGGCGTCCGCTGTGTCGAGGCGTGGGAGCTCGAGACGAAGAAAGAGAACGCGAAATGAACGACGAAACGAAGAAATGCGACGGATGCGGCCTCGAGTTCGATTGGTGGTCGGACAGTCTCACCGACCATTGCCGCGCCCTCAAGAGCGTCACTGCACGGGCGGTCGCGCTCACAGCTGCGGTCGCAGCACAGGAGGGGCTCAACATCAGCCTGATGCACGAGCGAGAGCGGCTCGACCGAGAGGCGGGGGAGCAGGCGCTCCGGGCCGTGGCCGACGGATGGGAGGCTGTGCAGGGCACGGGCCCCAAATCGGATGCGCCTTGGCTCGGCGACTACTTGCGGGGCTGCGCCGACGACCTGCGGAAGCGAGGGGTAGCAAAGTGAGCTTCGGGTGATGGGAATCAATAGGGTACTCCGCCTACACGTCGGCACGATAGAAGGGGCCGAACGTCCCTGTTTGCCAACGCGAAATCACCGCACTTTTCAACCGTGAGAACAGACACAAGAGCGCGCATGCACACGGGTTGCATAGCATGCGCCGCACACGTAGAGTGAGGACGACATGGATCGAACAATCCCAATCGAGCTCGAGGTCGGATGGGCCTCCGGCAAACCCCCTGCGATGCTTGGGCCCGACGGCAAGCGCCGCCTCGGCCGTGATGGCAAGCCGCTGCCTGACCCGCCCATGCCTACGCTCGTGGGCCTGCTCGAGGTCATCGGCGGCGTCGGGGTGGTCTCCTGCAATCAGTGCCCGCGTGGGTGGGACATGATCGGCGGAGGCGAGGCGCTGCGGTCGGCCGTGCTCGACGGGCGGATCAAGGTGGACGATGACGTGCACGTGGCGCTCGACCTGAGCGGGGCGGAGCCGAAGGTCCGATGAGCTTCTGCGGAGGAGAGCGGGTCCGTCACAAGACCACCGGGCAGATCGGACGCATCGAGCAGGTGCGCTTCGGCAGTCCGAAAGTGTACAGCGTCGTATGGGATGGCGAGGAGTCCGAGCCCGGGTACGAGTGCCCCGCGGAATGGCTCGAGCTCGAGGCTAAGGACAAACGCCCGCTGCAGGTCGGCGACCGCGTGCGCGAGGTCCACGACGAACCGGTGATCGCGAGGTCGGTCGTCGGCACTGTGACGCACGTCGATTCGACGCACGAGTGCGTGCACGTTCAGTTCAACGCCAAAGGAGGGGAGTTTTGGTACTCGGCTACAAAGCTCGAGCGAGTCGAGGAAGGCGAGCCCATCGACGCAAGCCTCGAGCTTGAAGAACCGGGCAGATGGGGACGCGAAGTCGAGCTCGCAACCGGTCACGCGCTCGATGCGCTGACGTGCCGGTCGCGTCTCGACAAGGAGACCGACGCAGACTTCCGCGACCGCATCTTTGGGCGCTGTCGGCAGACCGCCCCACCGAACACGACCGTCCCGCAGGCGATGGTCGATGAGTGGGTGGCCAATCGCAGAGGCGTCAAGGACATGCTCGCTGCAAGCAATGAAGGGATCGAGCTCCTAAAGGCGGCAGCCAAGGAACTTGGCATATCCACGGAGGAACTGCGTGAGCAAGATCCGCGCGACCCCGAGCGAGGCGAGACGCAGCTGCAGCGGGTCACTCGCGAGCGCGACGAGTGGCGCGATAAGTTCTTCGCAGGAGGCTGTCTCCGCAAAGGGTGGGACGCGCGCCGCCGCTGCTACGAACGTATGAGCGAACCCGGAGACGCGCTACGCGATGCGATCTTCCACCGGATCTTCGGAACCGCGAGCGTCGAGGAGGGCGAGTGATGGTGCTGCTCAGCATGAAGGATGCAGCGCTCAAACGCGCCCGGAAGCAAGAAGAGCACGCGAAGAAGCTCGAGAGGATCCTTGCCGACGAGAAGCTTGCCGATGTGTACCGCGATGGAGTCGAGGACACGCTCGCGCAGTTCCGCCTTGCGATCAAGATGGACTACTGCGGCGACGTGCAGCAGATGTATGAGGGCGTGAGGCTCATAATGGAGCCGTACCTTGACGACCCCTCTGCCATCAGGAAGATCCTCGCAAAGCCAAAGCCGAAGGAGGGCGAGTGATGCACAATGAACTAATGCGTCCGGTAGGAGTCGCTCAGGCGCATAACTGGTTTCGCGTCTCGAAGCACGGTGACGAGTTTTTTGTCGATCGCGTCATGGTATGGGTGGCAACGATGCCGGAGGACGGACACCTCCTGCACGCGTACGGCGCCGTCTCAGCCGCGGAAGAGGGTGTAATCGGCGACGATAGTGAGCCCCATCTCGTCGGCTACGTTTATGGGGATGACGAATGCGATCTTTTCGGTCGTCGTCATCCGTCGATCACATGGGCCGATTACTACCGCAAGAACAAGCGGCCCGAGATGCACCCGGGGTGCTCGTGAGTCTCATCCGACACATACGCCGATGGCTCGCGGGCTTGTCCACGGTGACGATCGAAGGCGCGCCTGGCCACAAGACCACGGCGGTCGGGGGCGTCGACACTGATACGGGCACGTACACGATCAGCTTCGCAGGCGAGACCGTGAGTGTCCACGCGGGCGCGTGGCAACCTCCGTGGCTCATCGCATGGCGGCTACGCCGGAAGATGCGCAAGGTGGGTTTGTAATGAAGTACAGCGAACCGGGGTGCTCGTGAGTGAGCGCTACAACCCCGATCGACCAAGCGTGCCCGAGGTCATGCCGATCGTTCGCGAGATCTATGAGCGCAACGCCGCGGGTTGTTGTTGGCATGTCGTCCTCGACGACGAGAACGTCGACGATCGTAGTGTCGAGTTCTGTGCCAACTATGCACGCGAGCGTGGGCACTTTTGGTGCTGCCTGCTCATCGAGCCGATGCTGAAAATGTCGAAGACGCAAAGGCGAAAGCTAGCGTCGTGACCCGCCGCGACATTCTCCTCGGCGCCCTAGCAGCCCTATTCACGATCGGAGCCAACATGACCCCCGAGAACGAACGAAGAGCAGTGCGCGCCCTCGAGTCCATCGCGAAGAGCCTCGCCGACATCGCACGGAGCACAGGCACGCGCACCTTCAGTGTGACGCAAAGCGGAGACCTGCAGGAACTCGACGAAGAGGACCACGCCACGTTCGCCGGGGTTTGGGAGCACTAGTTCTCGGTGTACGTCATGTGCCCGGACAGGGTGATCGCGGTCGAGACGCTCAGGACAAGGCCCTCTCCGTCGGTCGCCGTTTCGAGCAGCCCGTCTTCGCTCGACGCGGAGATCATGCTTTGGCCGACCAACGGCATCCCGCCCGATAGGTTCGTCCCGGCATCCTCGTTTTTCCATTGGATGGTCCCCGCTCCGGAGGACACGATCGTGTAGGCGAGAACGCAGATCCGCCGTTCCGCTACCCCCGCGATGATGGTGCTGTCCCCTGCTCCCACGCACTCGAGCACTGTGTACTTACGGATGTGCTGGCTCCGCGCCGAGAAGTTCCGTGCCATAGGGCAGCATACACGAGGGCGGACCGCGCACATGGCCCTAGGCCGAGTGCTACCCTTGCGGGCATGCTCGAGCGTCTGAAGTCTCGCAAGTTTTGGATCACTGTGCTCGCGGTCGCAGGCCTATCCCTGCAGGGCATGTTCGACGAAGCGGTGCAGGTCGTGATGCTCTACATCGCCGCGCAGGGCGTGGTCGACGGCTTGGCCGCCTTCAAGAAACTCCCCAACGTTACGAACATCGGCCATAGCGCCGACCGTAGCGTAGACCCAAGCAAGGTCAGGTTGCCTGCGGGAGGCGACGCTGTGCAGAAGGCTAAGGCTTGATCGACCACCGCGAGACGCCGCCCCGCCCACCTCCGGGCAAGCGCGAGTCTACCGTCGAGACACTCTCGATGCAGCTCGAGACGATCAAGAGCGAGCTCAACAAGCGCCGCGATACGGGCCGGTTCAAGACGACCGCGGAGGACTTCGCCAAGAAGGTCGATGCAGCGCTCACAGTCCGCGACGCACAGCGGCGAGACGAGTTCCGCAAGAACGCGCGCGGCTTCCTGTTCGCCCTCTTGGGCAGCGGCATCCTCGGCGGTGGCGGCTTCTTCGTATGGGGTGCCAGCCACCCGCCCGTAGTCGAAGCGTCCGACGTCAAACGCGCGGTCGAGGATCAGGGGGCCGAGTTCAAAGCGAAGGTCGACGAGAACACCGACCGCGTCGGAAGCGTCGAGGCTGCGGTCGACCGACTCGAAGACATCACCGTCGAGCAGCAGGTGCAGCTCGTCGACGGGATCGAATACCTCGGCAAGAAGATCGACGCCGTGAGCCCCCGGGCCGCGCGCGTCGAAGAGCCCAAGACCCTTGAGCAAGCACGCAAGAAGGTCGCCAAGGAACGGGCTCGGCGCGACCTGTTCAAGGAGTAGTACACTTCCGCCATGCCCGAAGAAAACGCGAACACGCAGCCGATCGTGGTCACCCGCGAGACGCTACTGCAGAGCATCCGTGTGGCGCCTGCAGGAATCTACACTCGAGCCGTAGGACTCGCCCTTAGGACACATGCGGCAAAGCACGGCCGCGAGGTCACCGCCGCCGAGCGTATGCTCCTCGAATCCGCATGCGAGGGCGCCACGTATTCGATCATCCCCTTCCTCGCAGCCGTCCTTGAGCAGCTCGAGGGGCCGAAGCAGGCACCGGCGAAAGAGGGTGCGGCATGAGCGACTTCGACACCATCCGGACCGGACGTGAGAACTTCACGATCTGCTCCCACACGAATAGATGCGTCGACTGTGGCGGACTTCTCGGCACAAGCGGTTGCCTCAATCCGCATTGCGCCCCGCACTACGCGTCCATAATAACGCTCAACACCGACGGGCGCGCCGGCTCATGCCCGCACTGCGGCGGGACCGGGAGGCGTCACCGATGAGCACCGACGATCCTAAAGTGCCAACCGAGGAAGATCTGATCGAGCATCTACAACGCACCATTGCGGAGATCGAAGGTCCGATCGGAGACGCCGAAACACTCACCCGCGTGGCCATACGCGATCGGGAATGGCGATGCTTGGACTTACAACGCGGCGTGCACTTGCGCGGCGTAGAGCACGAGCTTCGTCGCAAGGTGCTCACCTACGATCTCGAGTTTGCTGAGCTGCGCTGCAGGTTCACGCGGATGCAAATGCAGGGCGCAGAGCTTGAGATAGCTAGGATTCAACTGAATATCGATGCGCTGAAACGCGAGGCCAAGCGATGAGCACCGTCGCAGTCGCACGCGTGCTCACCGGTCTATGGCCCGCGCTCCGCAACCTGCTCCTGAAGATCGGCCGGTGGCTCATCGAGACGATCGCCGAGGAAGGGATCGGCGGCCTGATCGTGTACATGCGGCAACGCGTCCGCGTCTTCGGCCGACGGATCGTCCGCGTGAAGGCTCGGCGTTCTCGCATGAAGTCGAAGCGCGGTCCCCGATACAAGATCGAGAACTGGCGCGTGCTGTGGCTGCAAGGCCGCGTGAAGCGGTGGCGTACTGCGATCGCGTGGTTGCAGTCGAAGGCGGCCGAACGCTTGCGCGGGTATGTGATCGCAAAAGCGGTTGCCCGCGCGCAAGATGAGATCCCCGAAGAGGCACCCGACGAAGACTTCAGCCGGTGGCTGAGAAAGGCGAGACGATGACCGAGGCAGAGCGATTCAACATGTGGGCCGACGCTCACTATCCATCCCGCAACCGGCACGACACGGGGAAGATGTACGCCGCGTGGTGTGCCGCACTTGCCCCTGCGATCGTAACGGCGAAACCTGCCATGCGAAGGCGGCCCAAGTCCGGCGAGCGTAAAACCGTCGAGGTCTCGGGAGACTAGCCAATGGCGCTCAACGCACTTTCCACCACGAGCCGCAACGGCATGTGCGACTTCCTCGTCGACAACATCGACACGGGGGCAGCCGATGCAGGCGGCGACCTCACGATCCACACGGCGGCGTTCGGGACACTCCTCGCAGAGCCGCTATTCGCTAACCCTGCCTTCGGGGCGGCTGCGGCGGGCGTGGCTACAGCCAACGCGATTGCTGATGATCCGTCGGCAAACAACACCGGCACCGCGGCGGTGATCCGGATCCAAGACCGGGCCAACGCACAGGTCGTCGACGGCAACGCCGGTGTTGCCGCAGAGGATCTCGTGCTCAACACGGTGTCGATCACGTTGGGCGATATCGTCGCGATCACCTCGGGCACGATCACGATGCCGGCGAGCTGATGCCGATCAACACAAGCGTCCCGCTCGAATCGAGCCTGCAGGGGCTCCTGCTCCTGCTCTCACAGCAGCTCGTGCAGAATGGTCGGCCCGACCTCGCTGGCCACTGCGAACAAGTGGCGGGGCAGATCGGCGCGGTCAAGATCCCCTTTCGCCTGGCGACCACAGACCTGCTCTGCGCTGCGTGCGACGAGATGCATCGGCGCAACGATGACGAGGCAGTGGCCGCGCTCGAAGGGTTGGTCGCGGCCCTCAAGGGCGGGAAGAAGCGCAGGATCGTGGGCGGTCTAAACTACAACGCGACGACCGTAGGCGAGATCCACGACGCCGCGGAGAAGCTCGTGAAGCACGCGGAGCGGCAAGCGGGGGGATGAGTGCACGTCCTCGTGCAGTGGGCACGCGCTAGCCCCGGCGATTGGGAGCTAGCCACGTGCGCGCAGGTCACCGCAGAGGCGGGCGCTCCTGTACCTGACGGTACGCAAGTCCTGCAGGTAACCGACCGGCGCTACATCAACTGTTTCAACGTGCAAGGGAACCTTGGGCGCGCCGACCACTACGCCTTTGTGGAGCTCGCAGACGGCGGCACCGAGATCACGCAATGGGATGACGACCCGGACGATTGGGATCCCGCAGACTTCATCGCTCGAAGGATCGTCTTGCCTCCCTTGCGGGCCGACGCTGCGCTCGGCGGGCTGATCAATACGGCCGGTCGCCAAACGATCTACGCGGGACCTCGCAAGCTCGCAGAGCTCCTGACGCCGCGAGCGAACGGAACGATCGGCTACGACAACGCGACGATCTTTCCGTTGTCCGACTTCGTGGAGCCCGATCCGTCGGTGACGCTCCATGGGATTTGGATGTCCGACGACCTCTTCGCAGCGCACGATCAGGTCACCGGTCTTCGCGGGTGGCGGGAGTGGTGCGACCACTTGGGCGACGAGTACTGCGAGATCGTCAGCGGCCGGCGCTCCGTTCGTGATGGCGCGAGGGTGAGCAGTGGCTAAGACATTCTTCGCGACGCAGACGACGCTCGCCTCGGGCGTCCACGCTGCGGACAACGAGCAGGAGATCAATACCTCTGCCGGTGACGCGTCGACGCTGCAAGGCAACGCGAACCCGACGAACCTCCCGCATATGGGCTCGACGATCTCGAGCGAGCCCAACGAATCGCCATGGCCGACCGGCGATTACGTTCGGCAGCTCGACATCACGGAAGCATCGACCAACGCAGAGTACGGACTGCTCACGCTCAACAGTCAGGCTGCCCACCATGCTCGGGTCAACGCGGCGCTTACCTCTGAGCTAGAAACGCACGAGCAGACCGAGTCCGCGCACACGATGACAGGTCTAAAGACCTGCAGCACGGGGTCAGTCTCTTGGTCATCGGGGGCGACGACGGACCGCTACGAGTCTCTCGTCGCGCTCAACCGCACGAGTGGCCATGGCAACGTCACCCTGACGCAGCGCTATGGGTCGGACAACAAAGTCGACGGCCCGTGGACGGAAGCACCGGACATAACCGGCGACCTCGCAGGAACCGCACCGATCGCGACGGCAAGCTTCGCCGGCGACGCGAAGACAACGGGAGTGCTCGGGGCCACCGCACCGATCGCGACCGCCGCCTTCTCAGGGCAGAAGAAAGAAGAGGGGGCACTCGCCGCCACTGCCCCGATCGCGACGGCCGCGTTTGTCGGCGTGGCAACACAGATCGCAGGAGCCTTAGCAGGAACGCTCCCGATCTCCACGGCAGCATTCGCGGGCGACGTAACCGCTGTGCACGGCGATCTCGCCGGGACACTCCCTATTGCGACGGCAGCATTCGCGGGCGAAGCGAAGACGACGGGCGTGCTCGGAGGTACTGCCCCGGTCCCCACCGCAGCTTTTGCAGGGCAGAAGAAAGAAGAGGGTGTCTTAGGGGCGACGGCACCCATCGCGACGGCCGCCTTTGCGGGGATGATCACCAACATCGTCGGCGACCTCGCTGCGAGTGCCCCGGTTCCGGCTGCGGCCTTTGTAGGTCAGAGGAAAGAGGAGGCGACGCTCGGAGGCACCGCCCCGATCGTGACCGCGGCCTTTACCGGCAACCGGAAGGAGGAAGGGGTCCTCGGCGGCACTGCCCCGATTGCAACCGCAGCCTTCGCCGGGAACGTCGGCGTGGCAGGGGCCGTCTCCGGAGTTCTTACCGCGTTCGCGCCCATCGCCACTGCAGCGTTTGCGGGGAGTCGGAAGGAGGAGGGCGCACTCGCGGCCACGCTCCCGATCCCCCTCGCCTTCTTCAACACGTACGCGGGACTCAACCCGCCGGGCCCCGGACCGAACACGGTGGACGTCACTTCAACGCGCGGGACGACGACGGTTGACACCTCGCGCGGCACGGCCACCGTGAGCACCGGCCGTGGTACCGTCGAGGTTGACCCATGAGCCACTGCGGCAAGATCCCCGACTTCGTGATCAAGAGCAGCGACACGTTGCCGACCTTCGACGCGACCCTGCTCGACGGCGGTGTCGCCTTCGACTTGACCGGCTACACCGTCACCCTACACCTGCGTGATCGTGCGACGAACGTGCAGACGAGCTTCGTGATGGCGATCGTGTTGGCCACGGCGGGCACGGTGACCTACGCCTGGCTTGCCGGGGACACCGACATCGCCGGCGAGTACGACGCGGAGATCGAGGCGGTTCAGGGGGCCAACCGGCGCACGTTCCCGGACGAAGACTTCCTGCTCTTCGTGTTTTCCGCCGATATCACGTAGCCACACACCGTCCCACGTGGCGCCCTTGCGCGCATTCGTCGCTCCGGTGTAGCTTTGGCGGCAAGGTGACGACGGACACGGTTGAGCTTCGCGGCGGGAAGTACGTCGTATTGTCGCAGGCCGGCGAAGTCCTCGGCGAGTTCGGCTCGGAATCGGAGGCCCGCGAGCGCCTCCGGCAGATCGAGGCAGCCAAAGCGGCAAAGGACGAGGCCGTTCCACGTGGAACACTCGAAGAGGAGGTGATCGGGGCCAATCTCCGGGCCACGATCGATCGAGAACGAGATAAGGCCGACGAGGAGCCTCGCGTCGAGGTAGGCGTTCGTCGGTACGACAAGGGGCACGTGCGCAAGAAGGCGCGCTACGACGCGAGCACCGGCTTCCTCCACGTCGACGCAGCCGTCACCCGGGCCCCCGCGGTCTTCGACTACCGCAACGCCGACGGCTCACTCCGCCGAGAGTTCCGTCCGGCCGACCACGTTTTCTCGAAAGACAACCTCGACCGGATCGGCAAGTCGACCGTGACGCTCGGGCATCCACCTGTACGGGTGACCTCGAAGAATGTTCGCCGCTTCGGGGTCGGCCATGCCGACGGTAACGCGCGCGTGGAGAAAGACCACGCAATCGTCGGTCTTGTGATCAACGACGACGAAGCGATCGCTGCCGTGAAGGCAGGCAAGCGCGACATGTCCTGCGGCTACGACTGCGACCTGATCTTCAAGGCAGGCGTGTTCACGGATAGCCACGGGGTTCCACACCACTACGACGCAATACAGACAAATCACCGAAACAATCATCATGCGATCGTTGACAGTGGGCGGGCAGGTTCCGCGCAGTTGTTCGTCGATCGTCGCGACGCCGTCCAAGTGACGGAAGAGGACAATATGGCGGACAAGGAAAAAGAAGACGGCCAGCGGGAGGATCTCCTCTTCTCGATGGGCGACGACAAAACAAAAGGGCGGGTCAAGGTCGACGGCGTCGATATCGAGATGCCGATCGAGCAGGCGAGGATGGTCGCGAAGTCGCAGAGGGACGCGAAGGCAAAGGCCGACACTCTCGAGGCTGAGCGCGACGCGGCAAAGTCCGACCTCGATGCGGCCAACGAGAAGCTCGCGAACACGAAAACTGAAGAGGAAATCCAAGAGCGCGTTGATGCCCGACGCGAGCTGCTCGATAAAGCGTCCGCATTCATCGTGGACGAGGCCGCCTTCGAGGCCATCAAATCGAAGACCGACGACGAGATCAAGCGGGCGTGTATCGCCGCGGTGAACCCGTCGATCGTTCTCGACGAAAAGCCCGAGGCCTACGTCGAAGCGATGTTCGACCTGCTGAAGCCGGAGCGCGACGACAACATGAGCCGAACCGGACGCACACTACTTGGAGCGAAGTCGAAAGACTCGGAAGGTCACGACCTGCTGAAGAAGCGGATCTATGACTCGATCGAGAAAACCGACGACGCCTACTGTCGAGCCATTCCCGGTGGCATGACGGTCGATGGAAAAACCGGGGCGCGCGATGACGTGCTGCACGGATAGGAGACTGACCAATGGCACTTCAAACCGTAGGTAGCTATACCGAACTTCAGCCGCTCGGATTCGAGGGCGGGCCCGGTGACGCGTCGCTCAAAGAGTGCGCGACGGGAGTAAACGAAACAGAGGCGATGCCCTTTGGGCGCATGGTGCAGTTCGATGCAACCGGCACCGTGGATCGTAGCGTCAAGTTGGCCAACGCGGCCGCCGACGCTATGAAAGGGATCGTCTATCACAGCCACTTCGGCACGCAGTTCGACCTCGTGACCGGGGTTGCACAGGTCTCAACAGTGACCGTTGCGGCCGTCGCACTCGCGGACGGCGATACCTTCCGAATCACGCTCTTCCTGCCCGGCATCGGCGCCGGGATTCAGGTCGAGGTCGTGCGTGCGGGCGCTGTGCCTGTGGACGTCAACGCCGTTGCGGCAGCGCTTCGGCTTCTGATCAACAACGATCCGCAGTTGTCGATCGCTGTCACAGCGACGGGCGCCGCGGCTGCAGTCATCATCACCGCGGACGACCCGGGCAGCTTCGGTGTGTTCACCGAGATCGTAGACGGAGGCGGTACGCCGACGTTGGTGCATGCGTTGACCACGGGAGGCGAGGCCGACGGTGTGCCGGCAAACGACGGGGCGAGCCTGCTGCGCAAGGGGACCACCTGGCTTCGCCCGGAGGATCCTGTAACACCGGCTTCGGGCGTCTTCGTCCGGGTGACGGCAAACGCTGGCGTCGGGACGGCTCTCGGTGCTCTTCGCGGGACCGCCGACGGCGGCAACACGGTGGACGTCTCGGCCTTTGCCGAGTGGCTCACCACTTCCGAGGGCGGGGCCGATGGTGGTCTAGCCAAACTTCAGCTCAACATGCCTGGCGGCTAGGGAGGACAAAGACAATGCCATTCGACGGACTCACTGGCCATCAGCAGGTCATTCAAGCGCGGTCACAGGATCGCTTCGATTGGAAGACCCATTTTCACTATACCAAGCAGGTACTCAGCCTCGACGACGCGGAGTCGCTCTTCTTCCAACGGGAACTCGAGCACATCATCCCGGAGTTCTTCGAGCAGCAGCTTGCGAAGATCAATGCTCGCGCGTTGTTCCCGATCGATCGTTCAGCCGGCGGTGCCGTCAAGACGATCACCTGGCGGCAGTTCACCAAGTTCGGGCAGGCGCAGATCATCGCGGACTATGCGGACGACATCAACATCGTCAATGCCATGGGCGAAGAGTTCACGACAAACGTTCGTGGACTCGCAGCCGGTGCGCAGTGGTCGATCGATGAGATCCGTGCTGCGCAGCGTGAGGGCCGACCGCTCGAGCGCATGTATGCGGAGGCGGCTCGCGAGGCAATGCTTCGGGAGGAGAATCAGGTCGTCTTCGGGGGAAGTGCTGCCTTCGGTCTGCAGGGGCTCGTTTCGGCGGGTACCGGTATTCCGCAGAACGCTCTGCCAAACGGCGCTTGGATCACGGGCCCGGCGACGGGCCTGCAGATGTTGGCTGACCTGCACTTCTGCGCGAACACGGTCGTCGAGACCACGGGCGATATGGAGATCCCGACGCGGATCCTCTTGCCGACCGCCTTCTACAACGCAGCGCAGACGACCCACGTCAACGCCGCAGGCACCGACACGACGGTGATCCGGCACTTCCTCGACAACAACTCCTACATCCGGGAAGTCGTCCCGGTGCGGGAGCTCGCAACACTTGGGGCCGGGGGCACGCCGATCATGGTGGCGTACACACCCGACCCGTCGAAGGTGCGGATGCAGGTGCCGCTCGACGTTGAGCAGTTCCCTCCGCAGCAACACAACCTCGTCGTTCGAGTGCTGTGGCACATGCGGATCGGCGGGCTCACCGTCCACAAGCCGGCGTCGTTGCACATTTGCACGGGCCTGTAGGTAGCGCGGGGGCGGGCCGGTACCCCTTACCCACCGGCCACACGAGGACACATGCCCGCAACAGCGAAGAAAACCGAACCCGAGAAGAAGCCCGAGGCTCCTCCCTCGATCCCGATCACGAACATTCAGAAGATCGGCGTGCTCCGATTTCATGCCGCGTACAACAAGGAGAGCCCGCTCGGCACGTACATCGAGATCAAGCCCGGCGAGACCGTCTCCGTCCCCCTTACCATTTGGAAGCGCTACGCGGAGCGTGCCGACATCGAGGCCATGGACCGCGTCCACTTCATCGTGGGCGGGCTCAAGCCCGGCGAGACGATGAAGACCCCGAACGCGCAGGCGCAGGCGCTCGCCCTTCGGGAGAAGGACGTAGTGGCCCGGGAAGCCGAGCTTGCGATGTATGAGGCGAAGCTAGATCAGGCCCGACAGGAGCTCGAGGCGTCGAAGTCGGCGGTACACGAAGGTCACTAGATGGCGACGGCTACGCTCATTCCGGCCGACATCAGGGCGCTCAGCTTGAGCGACCCCGGTGAGTTCGAGTGCTTGAGCAACCCGCAGATCCAAGCGGTGCTCGACGACGTGGCGTTGCAGGTCAACCTCGACGTGTGCACGGACTTGGGCCCGCTGATCTGTAAGAACCTCACGGCCCACATTCTCGTGATGCGGATGCGGTCAGGCACGGTCGCCGCGGGGCCGGTGGCGTCGGAAAGCGCGGACGGGATCTCTCGCTCATACAGCACGAGCGGGATCATCAACAAGAGCGAAGCGCACGCATACTTCTCGCAGACGTCCTACGGGCAGGAGTACCTGCGCCTGCTACGGATCCTCCCGGCAACACCGCTTGCCCTCAACACCCGCTTCGGCTTCCTGTACGACACGGTGCCCTGATGGCCGTGCGCTTCAAAGACCTCGGCCTCACGAGGATCCGGGATCAACTCGGCAAGTTCCTCCGCGGGTCGATCAAGATCGGCTTCATCGGAGACCCCGAACTCGCCACGATTGCGGCGGTTCAGGAGTTTGGGTCGGCGGCAAAGAACATCCCCGCTCGGTCCTTCATGCGCTCGGCCTTGGAGCAAGCGCGCACAGAGATCGCAAAGGCCCACGCGCGCATCATCGGCCGCCTGATGGAGGGGAAGATCAACGCGCAACGGGCCGCCGAAGAGCTCGGCGAGTTCATCCGTCAGGCGATCATCAAACGTATCGACACCGCTCAGTCGTGGGCAGTACCGCTCGCGGCAGCGACGGCTGCGGCGAAAGGGCACAGTCGTCCCCTGCGGGATTCGGATGCGATGCGTAACGGGCTAGTAGTCGAGGTGGTTCTATGAGCAACCCGACCTCAGTCGTCGTGATCACCGATACGCTCGCGCAGTTCCTCGCTCGGACGAATCAGTTCAGCGAGACGAATCAGGATCTGATCCAAGAGAAGTTCAATAAGAAGACGACGGACGGTGCGTCGGCCCCGATCTTCGCCGCACTCTCGAGCCGGTCCCGCGCCGTGGCGCAGTGGCCGAACATGGTCGACGACTTCCTGCTCGCCTTCTTCACGGCGCAGGCGGGGGCCGAGCTCGCGAACAACCTCGGTCCTGTGGGCACGACGGATGCGACTCCGACGTCGATCGGTGACGCGATCACAGCCTTGCCAAACGGCGCGGTCGGGTGGATCGACGTCAAAGTCTTTGGCAAGTTCGCAACGAAGGACTTCGTATACAAGCTGATCCGCGGTCGCTTCGAGTCCGACGGGGTCACGTTATCGATCGACATCGACGACGACCCGCCCGCCGAGTACAGCGCTGGCGGCACGCTCTCGACGGCGACCGCTGCGCTGATCCTGAATGGCATCGACGTCGAGGTGCAGGTCACCGGGGAGGCGGCCACGACGATCAGTTGGATCGCCAACGTCCGCACCTTCATAGGGTTTGAGCCATGAGCAAGCCGAGGGGAAAGCTGAACCCACTCACGTGGCTCGCCGCAACGGTCGCCGAGAGGAACCTGATCGGCAGCAACGATCAGCTACGCGTTGACGACCTTTGCTTCGTCGAGGGGATCGGGTTCTACACCTGCACTTCCGTGGACGGCGGGGACGCGTCGACGTGGACGGGGATCCTGATCCCGATCGGGGACACGATCAACGTCCACGGGAAGATCGAGAATACCTTTGGCTCGCATGTCGACCTCGACGCCCCGATTCTAGTAGACGGTGCAACCGCCATTCATGCCCCGGTGGCGGCAAGGACCATCGTCTTCGGCGACCGTACCGGCGACGCAGGGGCCACGGGCGCAATCTCGGCAACCGGCAACTTCTTCTTGGGTTGTGCCGACACGACCGATCAGGACCTAGCTCAGTGGCACTACAACGCCACTACTGACGAGTGGCGGCTGTCGGCAAACACGATCGTCGAGCTCCTGATCAACAACACCGTGATCGGCCCCATCGTCGCCGGGGGCATGCAGCTCGGAAGCAACTCCTTCGAGTTCTTGGATCTCTTCACGGACAAGGTTGCGCTCTCGGACGGCATCACCGCCCCGAGTGAGGCAAGCGGCATGGCGCGAGTCTACGTCGACAGCGCCGACGGCTTCGCGAAGATCAAGTTTTTCAACGGCAGCGGCGGCGACGTTGCCACCTACGCGCTCGACCTCCCGTCTGCAGTCGAGTCGCAGATCGATCAGAGCAACAGCGATCAAGCCGTCTCGAACTCGAGCACCGAAACGGCGGTCTATTCGTTCTCAATCCCTGCAGGCACGATGGGCACAAACGGCCACGTCGCCTTCGAGCTCGCAGGCGAATACGAGAACAGCACGGCAGGCTCCTCCGGCTTTCGTATTCGCGTCAAGCTTGGCTCGACGACCGTATGGGACACGGATATGCAATCGGTCTCATTCAACGCGAACTTCCGCGCCTTCTTCCTCGTGGGCAAGATCTCGAATCGGAGTTCGGCGTCTTCGCAGAGGACGGACGTGCGGGCAACGCTATCGGCCTTCACCGATGGGAGCTCAACTGCCGTTGGTGAAGGTGCCGGATGGTCGGGGTCGAGTGGGCATGCTGGCCCGTGGAACGGCGACCCGAGCACCGAGAACACCGCGCTTGCGCGAACGATCGAAATCACGGTGCAGCATCAGACGCAGGACACGAGTATCCGCTTCACGAAGCACACCGTTATGCTGAAGGCGTGCCCGGGGGTGTGATGGCGATCCTCGGCGGCCTCAGTCACGTGATCGACTCCTTCCGGATCCCCGGAGGGATCTCCGTGGAGCGCCACAGCGCCACCACGCCGGACAGCGACGGCGACCCCACCGTCGGACCGCTGCAACGCTTCAACGTTATCCCTGCGGTGGTGCAGCCGGCCACAGGCCGCGACCTCCTGCGCCTCCCCGAGGGCGACCGGTCCAAGGGCGCGATCATCGTCCATACGAAGCGCCGGCTGCGGACCTCGCTCGAGTCCCGCGGGCTCATGGCTGACGAAATCCTTTACACCCCCGGTGGTGACGCGGAGCCGATCCGCTACACCGTCGCAACGTCCGGCGATTGGAGCATCGCGGGCGGGTTCTACCGCTGCATCGCGCTCAAGAAGGAGCTCGACTGATGGCCGTCCTTAATCCGGTCCGGCTCGACCACGTCAAGCGGACGATCCGCAACATCGTGCGAGGCGCGGTTGACGACGATGTGGCCGCGACGTCCGTAGTGTGGGCAGAGCAGGGGATCCCCCGTGAGCCTCGGCCGCTCGTGGCGCTGTCGCTCGTCACGGGGCCCACAGCGGACGGGACGATCAAGGACGAGAAGCGAGAGCGATTCGAGGTCACCTCGGTCGTCGTCACCATTGACAGCGCCGTAGCCACAGCGCTCTACCGGATCCGGGTCAACGGGATCGCGTACGACGTCACGTCGGGCGCGGCGCCTACGGTCACGACGATCCGCGACGCCTTCCTAATCCTGCTCAACAACACCACACTTCCCGTAGAGAATCGGACGAAGCAGGCCGAGCCGATCACGGCGGTCGCCACAGCGGGAGACATGATCACGATCACGCCCTCGAGCGCGGGCGGGATCTACCGAATCGACGCGTCGCCTGCGGGCCTGATCAGCGCCGTGACCAACGTCGACAATACGGCACTGACGACTCACCTGATCGGCCGTCGGCGCATGCTCTTTGACGTCAACATCTACACGGTCGGCGGCGTTGCCATCGAGCTCTCGAGTCGCATGCTCGCAGAGCGCATCGTCGCAAGCCTTGACCTCGAGAGCACGCTCGAGACGATCTCCAATGCTCGCGTGCCGATGCGGCGCGAGGGCGACATCAATGACCTTACAGGCCTCGAGTCGGATGGTGCGACGCTCGAGAGTCGGGCGCAGTTCTCGATCGTCGCCTTCGTCTCGTCGCGAATCGCCGAGACCACAACCGCGATCGACGTCGTCGAGATCACCACTAGCGTCGACGGCAACACCGAAACGTTCACAGTGACCGCACCCTAGGAGCACACCGCCATGGCAGAAATCAGCAACGTCGTCGTCGTCACCGTTATCAAGACGAGCGCCGGCATCTCACGGCAGGGGTTCGGGACCCCATTGGGGGTGTTTCAGACCACGGTCGGCCTACAGCCCACCCGCTTTCAGCTTTACAGCACAGTGCAGGAGCTCATCGACGCAGGCTTCGCGACGACCGACAACATCGTGCAGTGGGCGACCATCGTCAAATCGCAGACGCCTGCACCGCAGAGGTTCGCGATCGGTCGGCGTACGCCGGGCACCGCACAGGTTGACACCGTATCGATCACCGCACCCGACGCGGGTACGTGGACGCTCACGATCGACACGATCGTCTTCTCTTTCATCGCAGCGGCCGCTGACACGAATCAGACGATTGCCGTCGGTCTCAAAGCTGCGATCGACGCGGGCAGCACCGCGGTCGTCACGGGCATTGTGACCGCCGGAGTGTTCACGGTGACAGCCAACATCGCGGGGGAGCTCTTCGTCAACGGGGGGATCACGCTCGGTGGCGCCGGTACAGGCACCTTCATAAACACCACTCCGAACGCGGCAGCCGAGCTGATGGCGACCGCCCTCGCGGCGATCAACACCGAGAACAGCACGGATTGGTACTTGCTGAACATCGAGACCCGCAACGACGTAGACATCACCGCGGCGGACACCTTTACCAGCCCGCTGCGCAAGGTCTTCGTCGGACAGTCGAGCGACGCTGATGCGCTTGCCGGCACACCGGCCAACATCTTCGACACGATCCAAGCGCTCAACAACGAGCGGACCACGCTCGTGTGGCACGACGACGACAAGGAATATCTTGATGCTGCGTGGGTGGGGATCGCCGGCGCCGCGGAGCTTGATACCGCGGGCGGCGTCATCACGATGGCATTCAAGCAGGCCAACGGAGTGCCGACCGACGACCTGACGACCGCACAGATCAACAACATTGCGGGCGACGGTGACACGAGTGTCGGGTTCGGCGGCAACGTCCACGTACCGATGGCGAGTCGTGGCGCCTTCCTTTACGGCAACACGACCGGGGGCGACTTCTTCGACGTTCAGACGACGATCGATTGGACCTTCTTCCGCGTTGGCGAGGCGGTCTTTGGTCTGCTCGCGACCACGCCGACGAAGATCCCGTTCACGAACTTCGGGATCACGCAGGTACAAAACGAGGTCAAGGCGGTGCTCGACACGGGTGTCACGAATGGCCACTTCAGTGGGGACACACCGCCGACGGTATCGGTGCCCGACATCAGCGCGGTCAGTACCGCAGACAAGGCCGCACGTACTTTGCGGAACGTGATCGGCATCGCGGTCCTAGCCGGGGCAGTGCATAAAACCTTTGTCCGCGTCGAGGTCGGCGTCTAAAGGAAGGTGAGACATGGGAGCGCTCAAGGAATACGATCCAAAACTCGTCAACATCACATGGGACGGCATCGATCTCAACAAGGGGATCGCGGCCGGGACCTTCATCACGATCACACGAACGTCGCGCGCCTTCTCGCTCAACGTCGGGGCCGACGGCGGTGGCACGCGTGTCCGGAACAACGACAAGTCGGCAGTCATCACGCTCACGGTTCGCATGGGAAGCGAGACCAATGCGTTGCTCTCCGACAAGATCAAGGACGAAGAGCTGCCGAACCCGACCAGCCATGTTGCTGCGCTGACGATCAAGGACACCTTAGGCAACACGCTGCATCAGACCCCGCAGGCCTTCCTTGACGGCTTCCCCGACGACGAGATGGCCGACGATGAGTCCACGCGCGATTGGGTATTCTTGTGTCTCGAGATGAACATGGATCCGCGCGGATCTAACGAGGCGTAGGGTGATGGCGTGGCGGAGTTCCCTCGTCGTCTTGCGGAGTATGACCCGACCACGGTGATCTTCACTTGGGGCGGCGTACCGCTGCCCCTTGGCGCGAGCTCCGGCAACTTCATCCGTCTCGAGCGGAGCAAGCCGATGTGGGAACTCGTGATCGGCATCGATGGCGAGGCGACTCGCGTGCGGTCCAACGACCAAAGCGGGATCGTCACGTTCCGCATGCGGCAAGCAGCCTTCAACGCGACGGCGCTATCGGCCCTGCTGACGATCAATGAGTTTACCGGGCTGTATGCCCCGATCGGCTCTGCCTCTCTACCCTTCTTCCTAACCGACGTTCCCACGGGCGTCACCCTTTGGACCGCCCCGCAGGCCTTCCTCGAAGGTTGGCCTGTCGAAGAATACGGGACCACAGAAAACGATCGCGAGTGGACGTTGCTCTGCCCGCTTCTAATCCCCTTTCCCGGCGGCCGACTAACCGCCGGCGGCGTGAATCAGTGAGACCGCAATGTTACGAGAGCCCCAACACAAGAATATCGACGGTGTCGATTACGTCTGCCGCCCTCTCCCCGGATGGGAAGGGATCCGCCTCTTCTTCGAGCTCGTCCCACTAATCGGGGAGCCTGCGATGCTCATGATCACGCGCGCATTTTCCGAGGGCGACACGCCTGCGGATGCGGGCGAGATCGTGGGCGCGGGGGTCTACAGCTTCTTCTCGAAGATCGAGACCGACACCGGCGTCGCCGTAATGCGGCTCGTGTTCTCAGAGATCGAGGTGGTCGACCCGAGCACGAAGAAAGCTTCTTCCCTCAGCAACGATGCAATGTTCAATCAGCATTTCACCGGCGGGATCCTGCAGGCGCTGAAGGTCTTCGCGTGGGGGATGCAGGTCAACTTTCAAAGTTTTTTAGAAGGAAGCCGCTTGAGTGGCCCGATCGGGGGACTCATGTCGGCAGTAGGCGCGGCATTCTCTCCGCAAACATCCCCCAAAGCGTCCACCGACTCGTCTGCGGAAGCGATGGAACGATCAGCCTGACGAATCTCGAGAAGATGAAGACGACTCTCGACATCGACGACCTTTGGGACGCGCTCGAAGCACACGACGTATGGAAGTCGTGGTCGGAGGCGCAGAGCGACAACTCGAAGATCGAGGCGGCTCGCGTGACCAAGCTGCGCGCACTGACCGGCGGGGGTAGGTAGTGGTCAAGGTCGCAGAGCTTACGACGGACCTGAAGATCCGGGGCAATGCTGCCAAGGCTCTCGGCAAGTTCAGGCTCTCGATCACAGATGTGAAATCGGGGCTCGACCTCCTCGTCGGCGGCGTCCGGATTGCAGGACGAGCGATCGCGGCCTTCACGACCGACATGGCGGATGCTGGCGACCAGGCCGCGAAGACGGCTAAGAATCTCTCGATCGGGGTTCAGGCCGTTCAGGAGCTCGACTTCGCTGCGAAGATCTCCGGGGTCGGGATCAACGAGGTCCGCACCGCGATTCAGCGGATGCAGAAGGGCCTCAACGATGCGCGTCGGATGGGAACCGGGCCCTTCGCCGACTCCCTCGAACAGATGGGCCTTACCCTTGAAGAGTTCGAGGGGTTACAGCCAGACGAGATCTTTCAAAAGTTGTCCGGCGTTCTTGCCGGCGTCACAGACGCGACGACAAGGGCGGCGCTCGCTCAAGATCTTTTCGGGCGCGGCGGCAAGACATTGCTGCCGCTCATCAACGAAGGCGCCGACGGCATCGCGGAACTGCGCGATCGATTCCAAGAACTAGGAGGAGGATTCAGCGACGACGGTGCAGCCAATGCGGAGTTGTTCAATGACTCGATGACGGAACTGAACACCGTCATCGACTCCGTAAAGATCTCGATCGGGGAAGAACTTTTCCCGGTCATGATCGACATAATCACGGAGCTTCGCGAATGGGCGCTAGCGAACCGCGAACTGATCAAGGAAGAGACTCTTAAGTTTATCGACGAGATGGTCGTGCTAGTCCGCGAGCTGGCGCCGTCGGTTAGAGAACTCCTTCCGATCCTCGCCGACTTCGCGGTATGGGCCGCCGATACGATCAAGGAGTTTCGTGAGCTAGACGATACTCTGCGTGATATCTCCGAAAATCTAGACGAAGAATGGGGGCCCGCTTGGACGGTTGCCAGGCTGGCACTAACCGCCATCTTCGCGCCGCTTCTCCTTGCCACCGAACTGATAAGGGTTCTTATCGGCTTCTCCGATGATCTGTTTTTCAATCTGAATCGGCTTAAGGATATTCCGGGCTTGCTGCCGGGCGGTGCCGAGCTGCCCGTACTCGAGACGGGAGTGCGCACTCGAGGTGGAGAGTCTGAAGAAGAGGCGATCAAGCGGATCGAAGCGGATCGTCAAGCGCAAGCGGCAGCGAAAGAGAAGAAGGAGATCGACGATCTCTTCGTTGGCGACAAGTCGAGCAGGGACTTATCGCGGATCGCAAAGGATCGCAGGAAATCGTCGGACGTTCGCGCGACTGCGGCCCTGCTTGTCGGCTCTACGGCGGCGGAGGAAAACAGGTTTGAGGAGATCGGGGGAGAATCGAAGAAGACGCGTCAAGCCCGGCTCGATCGGCGAAAGATTCAGGTCGGACTTCTACAGAAGACGCGACCGCGCGGCAAGAAACGGCGGGGACGCAAGGGCGGCAAGGACAAGAAGACGAAGGCAGCTCGGCAGTTTGAGGACTTCCTCAACGCCGACAAGCTCAAGCAGCGCGTCGCCGAAGGCGAGGTCACACCGACGATCCTCGTGACCGTCACGAACTTCAACGTTACGCAGGACATCGATTCGCCGATATCGATTCAAGGCCTATCAAGCACGACCGCGGGAGAAGTCCTCCGCATGATCCGGGATCAGTTCGATGACCTCTTCGAAGGTGCAGTGCGTCGCGGGATCCAAGACCTAGAAAGCCCGACGGTCCGATGACGATCACAGCAGTACGCACGCCCGGAGTCCGCGGCGTGACGATCATCCGCACCGACCCATTGCCTGCGGCCGGGCCGGCTGTACAGCAAGCGGCACGCACTGCCCGATTCCTTGGCGCGATCACTCTGCTTGTCGTGCGCGTAGAGGTCGACGACATCTTCTTTACCGACGTCGCGACTTCGCAGGTCCACACCTTCGGATTCGACACGACATCGAACCCTGTAGAGAACGGATCGATCATCACCGACCACGTTCGGCGCCTTCCTGAAACGCTCGAGATCGACGGCTTGATCGTCGATACGCCGCTTGGCTTCCCGCCGACGCCGATCCAACTCTCGCGGGCCACCAAGAACTTCACGAAACTACTCGGCTTCGCGAAGCAGCGGCAGCCGGTGCTTGTGGCGACCTCGCTGCAGATCTATGAGTCCATGTTGATCACTCGCATCGTAGCGAGCCGCGGCGTTGACTCCGGCAGTTCGATCCCTGTGTCGATCTCGTTTCGGGAGATCAAGGTCGCCCAAGAGCTCGCATCGATCTCATCGATCTCAGAGGCCGCTGCGGAACTAGGAATCCTCCCACCCACAAGCGCCGGACCTGCGGCGACAACACCACTTTCCTGATGGCCACGATCGTCATTCCCGCCCCGCTGTTTTCCGAGTTCGGTCGAACGTATCCGATTACTCTCGACGGCGACTTCTTCCGCTTCCGCTACATTTGGAACGCGCGTCACAAGTCGTGGCAGCTAGACATTGCGTCGCTTGCCAACGTCGATGTGGTCCGCAACCTACGCATGGTCGTCGCCTCCGACATCCTTCGCCCATATCGGGCCCTTGCCGTTCCGCAGGGCACGCTCAACGTAGTCGACACATCAGGCGTGGGACTCGATCCCGCAGAGCGCAACGACTTTGGCGACCGCGTACAGCTGCAGTACGTCGAGGTCGCCACGTGAGCGGGAACGCCTACCTGCGAAGCGCGGGCGTCTTGTTCGGTGTGGCGTCGCCCGCGATCACGCTGAACCCGTTTATCCCGCAACCGTTCGCGCTCGTGAATGACTTCCCGGGATTGAATCAGGCGCTCGTCAACGACGGTGGCGACGGGCTCCGCATTCAGTTCGATATCACGCGCACGCTCTCGCTCGAACCCGACCGCTGCAAGCTGACGCTTTGGAACCTTTCGCAGCTGACGCAAGAGGCGATCGGCGCCGACTATCAGGTCAGGCAGGCAGGCCGCAAGGCGGTCCTCGCAAACAAACTGCCGAACAGGGCCGGGGTGCGATCCGCGTCGCTCACCGCGATCAACAAGCTGCACGAGGTGACCCTCTTCGCCGGGTATCGGGGCAACGTTGCGAAGATCTTTGCAGGCGACATCATCACGCTAAGCACGCGCAAGCGCGTCGGCTTCACCGACTTCGTGACGGAGATTGAGCTCGGCGATTCCATACTGCTTTCGCGGGACGGATATCTCGATACCCCGATCGCCCCCGGAATGACGTTCTCGCAGCTCCTGACCGAGGTCGCGACATCAGGCGCGGCGACGGTGGACGGGAACTCGATAGTGACGATTGCGAAGATCCTCCCGAACTCAAAAATACAGGTGTTCACCGCGGGCGCCCCGGGGGGAATGTCGACGATCGAAGGGCTCGAGTTCCTCGCAGGGATGACGAAGTCGGCGATGACCCTTACTGAGGGGCAGATCCGAATCGTAGAACAAGGCAACGCGATCCCCGACTTCGGGATCGCTCTCAAGGAAGGCCGCGATATCCTCGACTTCACAAAGGGGCAGACCGACGGCGAGATTCAGTTCCGAGTCAATCTCGATCCGAGGGTCGTACCCGGCCGTGCGATCTTCACGTTCAGCCCGCTCGGGATCCCGACCGGCGGCTTCCGCTGCGAGGCCGCCCGCTACGTAGGCGACACCGACGAAGGCGGCTTCTATGTCGAGATCGACTGCTCGCAGCTGCTCGGCGTGCCGCCACCCTTCGACGCAAGCGAGGCCGCATGACGACCGGGCCCAACATCACCGGTCGACCGCGACGGAACAAGGTCACGCTGACCGAGTTCGGCAAGACGATGATCCGGTGCAGCAAGCTCGGGATCCGAACGATGATCCCGGCCCGCGTCGCCCTGTACAACGCGGCAACACAGACCGCCGACGTGCAGATGCAGCACAATATTGTGCTAGGCGACGATGGCGACGAGCAAGAGCTGCTCCCGTCGATCGTGCCGGCCTGTCCGGTGGCGTGGCCGTCAGCAGCGGCAGGCACGGCATACATCACGATGCCACTCGCGCCCAACGATCCGGGCTATCTGCTCATTTCAGATCGCTCGCTTGAGCGGTGGATCACGCAAGGCGTCCCGGTCGACCCGGGCTCGCCGCTGACCCACAACATCATCGACGGTGTCTTTCATCCTTCGCTGCGTCCACTAAAGGACGTACTCAAGCCGCCCACCGACCCGGCGGCGACCGTCATCGAGGGGCCCTTGATCAAGCTTGGCTTCGGCGCAACGGAGTTCGCGCTACGCGCCTCGGCACTCGGCGCGGCGTGCAATGTTGCTATCCCGACAACGATAGCGGGCATCCTGAATATCGTTCCGAATGCTAATGATGTGGCCGCGCCAACGGCGTCGACGTTGGCGACCGCAAACAAGGCTGCGATCTTAGCGCTATGCGCCCTCATCTTTGGAGGAGTCTCGACGAAGACGCAGGTCCTATGACCGACATCAAGCTGAACGCGGCCACCGGCGACGTCGACATCACGAACGGCAGCGCCTCGCTCGTAATGGGGATCGACTCGAGCGCGCAGGACTTGCTTATCGCGCTGCAGTCCTTTCAAGGCGATTGGTTCCTCGACCTCAACGACGGCCTGCCTTATATCGGGCGGATCTTCGTGAAGAATGTGAACGAGGCCGATATTCAGCAGCTGTTCTTCAATCACGCCGCTAGCCGTCCCCGCGTCGTGAGCGTCGAGCGTATGGAAATCACGCTAACCCCGACGTCGGGGCTGAGGCAGCTCAGGATCGACGGGTCTGTTACTTTCGCCGAGTCGGCCGAATCGGTACCGATCGGAACTACACTCACGGGGTTGCCGTAATGCCACTTCAACTCACAGCTGCCGGCCTGCAGATCCAAAGCATGGCCGAGATCAAGACGGAGCTCGAGACAAAGTTCCGAGACACCTTCGGCGACGCCGTCAACGTAACGCCGAATGCCGTCTTCGGTCAGCTGATCGGGTCGCACGCTGAACGCGAGGCCCTCGTACAGGCGCTGCTGCTCGCCTTGTACAACTCTTTCGACCCCGCCTTCGCTACCGGGGTATCGCTCGACGCGCGCGCGGGCCTGACGGCCACCTTTCGCAAGCCAGCGACGAAGAGCAAGTCGGCAAGCTTCCAAGCGAACGGGGTCGCGGCCACCATCATCACCAACGGGTCGCAGTTTCAGCTGATCCAAACGCAAGATATTTGGGTGGTCGTCGAAGGGCCATACACGATTGCGGGCGGCGGGACGATTGCCTTCACGGCCGAGGCACTCGAGACCGGACCCAAGACCTTCCTGACCACCGGGATCGCAGGGTGGTCGATCCTCACCCCGATCGCAGGATGGACATCGGTGCAGTCGACGGCCGACCTCGACCCCGAGGACACGGGTAGCGACGTCGAGACCGACCCGAACCTGCGGCAGCGCCGGATCGACGAGCTGCTGATCCAAGGTAACGATATCGACGCGATCAGGGCTGCCGTCGGTGCCCTGCTCGGCGTCACAGCGGTCGCTGTCTTTGACAATCCGAGTTGTGTCTCCGTCCTTGATGGGATCCCCCCCGGGGCCTTCGAGGTCGTGGTCGACGGTGGCGTCGATGCCGACATCGCCAAGGCGATCTTCTCGAACAAGCCACCGGGGGCTGAGGCTTTCGGTAGCTCCGGCCCCTTCCCTCAGACGACGACCGAGGGGCAGATCATCAACATGTTCCACACTCGGCCGACCGACGTGGACATCGACGTGCAGATCAGCGCCTTTACGGCAGGCGCCGAGCATCCCTTCCCGGTCAACGGGCTGACGTCGATCGCGACCGACCTGCTCGCGGCCTTCAATGCCGACGCCAAGATCGGGCGCGACATCTTCCCTTTCAAGTACATCAGCGACGTATTCAAGGCGGTGGAGACCGACGAAGGCAATGACACGATCGTGTCGGCAGTGGTCCAAATGCGTGTATTTCCTGCCGCCTTCTCAACGAACCCGCTCGTGATCACACTTCGGGAGCGGTCGGACTTCGACTCCGCCCGCATCACGGTGACGGTGGTCTGATGGCTGAGTGGGGAGATTTTTGGTCAGAGGAGTGGGGAGGAGCGCTCGCGCAGATCCTGTCGCACGAGGCCGACGCGGTGGACCGGCTCAAGTTCCACCTCGACAGCAAGCCGAACGCCGAGAACCTCGTTACAATCTTCGCCGACCGGTGGCAACAGTTCGAGAACGTCGTCTCGGACCTGTTCACCCTCTTCGACATCGACAACGCCTTCGGCGACATACAGGACAAGCTCGGCTCGCTCTTCAACCTTTCGCGCGCGGGCTTCCTTGACGACGACTATGCGACGTTCTTGCGCGCCAAGGCACAGGTGTTGCTCCCGAAGCGGCGCACCTTGCCGGGTCTGCTCGAGCTCGTACGGGCCCTGCTCGGCCCGAAGTCGTTGGCCGCCCTCGGCTCGCCGATCTTCCACCCGAACATGGCCACGCTCTTCGACCCGCAGAAGCAACTGCAGGGTGTGGCGACGGGGACGGCCTACGTCGCCGCCACGGACGCGCGGGACTTCGAGCGCGACGACGGGGACTTCATCGAATGGGGGAGCATCGGGCTGACCTCTCCTGCGCCGTCGACTGTCTCATGCCGGATCAGGCTCGAGTCGATCGGCAATCAGCAGATCATCTTCGCGCGGCAGCACTTAGGCGATCTCGGTCTAGTGATCCAAGTGAACGCCGCGAATCAGATCGAGCTGTTCCACGACGGAGCCACCGACAAACGCAGGATTACGACTACAACGTTGACCGCCGGCGTCGACGTACACATCGTTGTGACCGACGACGGTACAGACGCTGCCGTGGGGGTCACGATCTACATCGACGGGTTCCCCGAGGCCGTCTATTCGATGACGCAGAACGGTGTTGCGCTTGAGGCCGCCGTCGGAGTCACTCGCCTCGGCGATAGCGACGGAGTTGCGGCACCTGAGCTCGACGGATTGGTCTCGGACGTCAGGGTCTACGACCGCGTGGTCAATGCCAACGAGGCGCAGGAGCTCTTCCGCGGTGGCAAGCGCTTCATCGGCTATTCGGAGACCTTCCCGAAGTCGTATCAGCTGATCATCGAAGGGATCACGGCGCAGGAGGAGTCGGTCTTCCGCGAGTTCCTGCGCGTCTCGAGGCCCGCCACGTACAACGGGTACGCCCTGATCATCCCCGACCCCGCCTTCGGGTACGACGACTCGACCGCCACCGTTGCGACGACGGTGCAGGGATTCGAAAATGCGTCCGCCCCGCCGCTCTTCGGCGGACCCTACGCCCACGTGCTCCTGTTCTCCTAGGAAAGACCGATGCCCACAAAACCCCTGATCGGCCTGTACCTTTGGGCCTCCGACATCAACTACTCCACGGGCCCCGCTCCCCTGATCGGAACGGCCACGAAGATCACGCCGCCCCTCGCCGAGAGCGATGAGGGTTGGAACGCGGATCAGAAGCCGCCCGCGCAGTGGGAAAACTTCTCGGTCAACCTGATCACGCAGTGGACCGAATGGCTCCGCCTCGGCGTCAACACAGCAGCAGCTGACGCGCACGTCGTTGAGACCGATTCCGCGGGCACGATCAGCGCCGTCGAGATCGTGGCCGGCACACATAAGCAAAGCGGGTCGGGCCTAGGAATCTTCGGCGACGGCAGCGACGGCACGTTCACCACCGCAGGTTCGATCGTGCTCGCGCGCGCTACGTATTACGCGAACCTTACCGTTTCGTCGGGCGACGTCGTCACCACGAATGGGTTCCCCCTCTTCGTCAAGGATCAGCTGACGCTCGTCGATGGCACGTCGATCATCGAGCACAACGGCGCACCGGGGACGAACGCGAACGGTGGCCCGGGAATCGGCGGTGCAGGGGCGGTCGACGGTTCGCTCTTCGGCGGCGTGATCGGAAGGAACGGGGTCACGAATGCCAACGGGCTCAACGGCACGAGCCTCGCGGATTCGATCGGTGCGGATGGTGGCGCGGGCGGCGACACGACGTCGAACACCGGAGGCGCAACGGGGGCGGCGGCGGCGCCACTCGCGACCGACGGCGGGTTCCGTCACCTGCCTGCCGCTCTTGGACATATCTTCGGCATCGCCGGCGGCGTCGCTGCAGTCAACGGGATCAAGGGCGGCGCGGGCGGAGGGTCGGGCGCGTCTGAAGTCGCCGGCTCGCACAGCGGTGGAGCAGGCGGCGGCGGCGGCGTGGTCGTGGTCGCAGCACAGAAGATCACTAACGCCGGGATCATCCGGGCAAATGGCGGTAACGCCGGCACGGCTGCCGGGGCCGGCGAAGCGGGAGGGTCGGGCGGCGGTGGCGGTGGCGGGGTTATCGTGATCTCCCGAGAGATCGCCGGTGCAGGCACGATCGTTGCGGCCGGGGGCACGGCGAGCTCGGGGATCAATGGCGCAGCGAACGGCGTCGCCGGGACCGCCGGGACCGTGCTGCAGCTCGAAAACTAGCGCTTCTTCCGCGGCTCGCGCCTCGAGTACTTCCGGTAACCCTTGCGGGTGTGCTCCTCGACGAGCGTATCCCCGACGCGGGTTGACCTCCACACGACCCCGGACGGCAGGGATGCGACCTCAGCCGAACCCATCTGCGCGCGGATTAGGGTCTCGAAGCCGCGGGCCTTCGTCCGGTGCTCCTTCTCGAGCCGCTTGTGCTCGATGTGCTCGCGGTCCCACATCAGCGCGTCATCGGGGAGCGTGACGGACTGCCCCTCCTCGGGGGCGGGGAAAATCTCCCCCACGGTGGCCCTCGTCGATTCTGAGCCGTCCGGGGCCGGCGCCTCTCCTCGTGCGAGCGAGTCCCAAAACGCCGACTCCGCGGTGACGAGCCGCTCGAGCTCTCCATCCTCGGCGACCACGTCCATGAAGCCGGGGGCCTTGCCCCCGAAGAGCACGGCGACCGCGCCCCACGTAAGCCCGAGCACACTTTGGTAGTGTAGGTTCTGCACACGGACGTAGTCGGGGACCCCGTCATCCCAATACTTGCGCGAGTACTCGCCGACGTTCTTGATCTCAAGCACACCCCATCCGCGATCCGGGCACCGGACGAGTCGGTCGACGCTCGCGAGTTGCCACGGGCGCTCTCGATTTCGGGAGAGAATTCCGTCCACGTACTCTTCTGCGATGGCGGTCGTCCCAAGATCGCCGTCCGGCACGCGCCAATACACCGATTCCGAGATTTCAAAGCCGGTCTGCTCGGCGTAGTAGTCGGCGATCACGCCCTCGAGCCTGTGCCCCCATGCCATCCCTTCGGTCTGCTTGATCGGCTCGAGCAGGCCCGTCTTCCGACACCACAGCGTGTATGGGGAGCACCACGGGTTGAGGCCGAGCACCGCGGCGGCGTCCGATCCCCCGATCCCGATGTTGCGGGCCTGCACCCAAGACGTAGGCGGCTCATCGCCGTAGAGCGTTTGCGTATCCATGTCGCACCTCTGCCCGGGACGCACCCGGGACTTTGCTGCGCACAGCATAGCATGCAACCCCGGTTAGCCCTACGAGAGCCTTGCGCCTGTTTGCGCCTGTTTGCGCCTCCAAGGCGGTCTGTGAGGCGCAAATAGGCGCAAGACGATCCTGCCGTCCTTGGGGGACCGATCGTCACGGCAAGATAAGACGGCTAACGCTGACTTGACTTAGGATATGATCGGTGCGTGGGGTTCCACAGCAAGCTGACCGAAGACCTGATCGACAAGATCGGAACAGCGATCGAGACGCCCGCGCACCACCGCGCAGCCCTCGGCGCCCTCGGCGTTTCGCACACCGCCTTCTATCAGTGGATGCGCAAGGGGACGATCTCGCCGATGTCGATCTACGGCAAGCTGCGCCGGCGCGTCAATCTCGCCGAGTCGCAGCGCGAGCTGCACCTGAGCGAGCTCGTGTACAAAGGCGCGAGCAAGGATGCGAAGTGGGCCGCGTGGCTGCTCGAGAAGCTCTACCCGGAGCGTTGGGGGCCATACGCCCTTCCCGGCAAGGAGGCCGACGCCGAAGAGCAGCTCAGCCTCGACACTGTCCCCGACCTCGAAAGCCTAGAGCCGCATGAACTCGAAACACTTGCAGCAGCGGCTGAAATCCTTGAGCGGTACGCGGGCGAGCAAGGTGTTGAAAGCAGCAACGGAGGAGCACGCGCGGCAAAACCTGATCGGGTTCACGAAGTACACATTCCCGAGCTACCGGGTCAACTGGCACCATCAGCTGATCGCGACGAAACTTGAAGAGCTTTTCGACGGCACGATCCGTCGACTGATCATTACGACCCCGCCGAGGCACGGGAAGTCCGAGCTGCTGTCCCGTCGGTTCCCTGCGTGGGCCCTCGGGAAGGACCCGAACGAGCAGATCATCGCCTGCAGCTACAACGCGGACACGGCGGCCGACTTCAATCGAGACGTGCAGCGGATCATCATGACCCTGCCGTACAAGCGGCTCTTCCCGGGCACGCTTCTGTCCGAGCGGCAGGTGGTCACCGTCGCGCAGTCCCGCTACCTCCGCAACTCGAAGACCTTCGAAGTCGTCAACTCGCGCGGGGGCTATCGCAGCTCAGGCGTCGGCGGAGGGATCACCGGACAAGGCGCAACGATTGGGTTGATCGACGACCCGATCAAGAATCACGAGGAGGCGTTCTCGCCGACGTACCGCGAGAAGGTTTGGAAGTGGTACACGTCCACGTTCCTCACTCGAGGCGAAGGCGCATTCGCGACCGGCGGCGACGTGCGGATCGGGGTGTCGGTGACTCGGTGGCACGACGATGACCTCGTCGGCAGACTGCTCGAGCAGGTGATCGACGACGACGAGGAGAAGTGGCACGTGATCGACCTGCCCGCGATCCTCGATCGTGAACCTTGCGAAGGGGACATACGCGAGGAAGGCGAACCCCTTTGGCCCGGGAAGTTCACGCACCGTAAGCTGATGTCGCTCAAGCGTGACGTCGGTCCGATCGATTGGAACTCGCTCTTCCAACAGAAGCCCGCCGCCGCCGAGGGCGGGATGTTCAAGCGCGCATGGTGGAAGTACTTCGCATGGTCCGACCTCCCACGGCTCGCTACCGTGTGGACGAGTTGGGACCTAGCCGTCAAAGGGGCGCCGTCCGAGAAGGGGAAGAAGCGCAGCTTCAACGTCGGCTTAGTGATGGGCAAGGCGGGCAGCCGTCTCTTCGTACTCGACCGCGTTCGGTTTCAAGGCGAGTTTACGGAGCAGATCGCACGCTTCAAGATCCTTGCTGCCAAGTGGCCACAGGCTATGACGCACGTCGTCGAGGCGAAGGCGAACGG